>ERZ724522.874-NODE-874-length-17959-cov-4.042058_pt1 | contig 17959 bp, 40 predicted proteins | sample MGYA00376055_ERZ724522 | MGnify/ENA primary metagenome ERZ724522 (study PRJEB28724, sample SAMN07190884) | wastewater metagenome | isolation source: effluent of sewage treatment plant in Hong Hong | place: Hong Kong | collected 2016-03-17 ... | reverse complement strand
TTAATTAAAAATATAATAGAAAGTAAATTTTATGTTAAGAAGAAGTTTTTTAGAATTACCATTGTTTGGTTTTTTGGGTTCGAAATTTAAAGGTAAATTTGAATCTAAATTTGATGTAAAACAAAGCCCTGAATTATTAGAACGTGAGCCAGTTAAAAGATTCGAAATAGAACCAAAATCTTGCTACAAAATAGAGGCAATCGTATCAAATTGGCTTGAAAACTCTAAAAGACCAAGATTACAAATTCCAATTATTCTTGGAGAAATTACAACTTATATGATATTTAGCAGATCTGTAATTAATATTAAATCTTGTAATAATGTTTGGGAACAATGGCATATTGCAACTTCAAGTGACTTTGATAAAATAATATCTACAAGAATTAAAGATATTAGCACTAGTAATTTTAAACTCTTAGAAGAAGGTTTTGTTATGCCAAATGAAGTTAGATCAGAAATATATGACATTTGAAAGATTATATGAATATATTTAAACAAAAATGGATAGTTTCTGAATGTAACAGAAAAATGTGCGATTGTAGAGTAATCACCACAGAAAATGAAGATTTAATCATTTCAGATGGTGCTGTTGATTCACAAATAGCAAATTACATCGTATCATTACATAATGGAAATCCATATAAATTTGATTTAAAAAAATGGAAAACAAAAGAATGCATTTCTGGGGCATCATGCTGGTGTAGACTAATTGTTGATGAAAATGATAAAGAAATTGTAGATTATGGAGCAATATCAAAACCAGTTGCAGATTATATTATCAATTTACATAACACTTTCTTAGAAAATCACAATGAAACATTTTAAAACTTTTATTAAATATTTATCAATTTTAATTTTTTCTTTATTGTTGTTACTTTATTTTGATCCAAATAATAATTTGTATTATAAATATTTTAATTCTGATAAGATAATATCAGAATTAAAATCTGAAGATGGCAGTAAAATTACACTTACTTCTGATGGATTTGTTACAATTGAAGATAAAAATGGAATTAAAGATATGCTTCCAATCACACTAATAAGCGAAGAATTAGCACAAAAATTTATGGATGATGTTAAATTGAAAGAAAATAATGATTAAAAATATTAACAAATCTAAAAAAGGCTCATTTAAAAAATTATCTGATAGATTGATTAAAAAATCACTTAATCCATTAAACATTAATGTTTCTTTAACTCCAAATGAAGCAAAATGGCTTGATAAATTTTTACAAGACGAATATAAACGTCAAATGTGGAGACATCAGCATATTAGAGATGAACAAATTGTTTCAATTGGAATTAAAATTCAAAACCTAATTAAGAAAAGAATGCTATGAATACAATCAAACCGCACAGTGCAGCAGAAACAGATGATTTTGAAATGCCATACGTTACTGAAATTAATGATGAACTTGTTTTAGTTGACCCACAAGCCTGTGAGGTTATTAAAGCTATAAATGAAGAAAATTGTAGAAAAACATACGATCTAAATTTAGATCGTATAAATTATTTCAAACAAAGATTTATAGATAGACAAGACAATCCAGAAGATGTTTGCATTGTTATAATCAATGTTGATGATTCTTATGGAAAAGAAATTTCAGACATTTTAATGCCAAACGTTAATTGGCAAGAATATAGAGACAGAAATGAAGTTCCTTTTGTAAGAGGATTGGCTTCAAAACCTTTTGTTGTTGCATACATTGATGAATGTATAATGAATTCAAATGTTGCTAAAACACTAAATGATATGCAAACTCTGGCAGTAGTAGTTATAGATTGGCAAAATGTAGAAATTTTTGAATAATAGAGATTGAAAATCTAATTAAGAAAAGAATGTTATGAATACAGTAAAATTATACATTACAACCGAGCCAGATGATTTTGAAGGTTTTAAAATTAACTTTCACGTAAACCATTTAAATGATAGTCAATCAATTTTTATTAAAGAAAATGACATTAATGACCCAAGATGGGAAGATAAAGAATTTCTTTGTAAAACACTTAATGATGATTTACCAGACTATCCAAAAGTTTACTATGTTGCTTATGATATGGCAGAAAAGATGCTAACTAATAGAGGATATTCAGTTATTGAATTATTGACTAAAGCATCTTATAATGTAACAAACAATATTAAAGAAACTTTAAATAAACGATTCATGAATAATATAAAAGAAACTTTAAATAAACAGTCTGAAATTTTAGAAAGATTATAATGAGATTAGTTAAGATAGGAAGTGATACAAATTTTGTTAATATTGATGTTGAAAGCATACTTTTAATTGATAATCCAAATGTGGTAATAAATCCTCGTACTTTTATTGCAAATGGAATTTTTTTTGATATTACTTTAATAGATTGTGAAGTGCATAGATTGTATTTTAAAAACATCAATAGTGTCGATGATGGTTTGGCTTGCGTAAAAAAAGTAGCATTTAGCTTATTGGAAGCAACCAAAAATAATCTTATTGATTTCATTAATGTTGATAATTTTGAACTTGAACTTATATGTATTTAGAAAGACTTTTATGAGACTTGTCCAAATAGGAGATAATAAATGGTCGGTTTATATTGATGTTGAGAAAATATCATTTATAGGTCATTACACTTATTTAAATGGAATTTGTTCATTTAAAATTAAATTAGATTATAATAATTATTATAAATTTGATGCATCAATAAAATCAACATATTTGAAATCTTTTACTGAAGAAAAACTTCTACAATTTGTAGAAGAATTCAAAAATAAATTGTCAAAAATTAGTTCAAACTCATACGTCACGCAACTCAAGGCACCAGATCCAATAATACTTTCAGTTCATCCTGTGGTAGATTAATGAAAAGAAACACTCATTCAAAAGACATTGACGGAAATGATATTTACGAAAATGATATCGTTGGTATATACACAGCAGCAATTTTAGCTTTAAACAACAATACAGAATTGCAACAAAAAGCTGCTGGAAAATATAAAGTAGTTTATAAATTTAATGGTTTTATCTTGGAAGAAATTGAACCAAATTGGTTTCATAAACCTTATTATACACCAATAAGTGAATTTAATGTTTTAAAAATAATTAATTAGAAAGATAAAAATGAGACCTCTAAGAATAGGAAGAGATAAAGATGTTTTTATTGATGCCGAACAAATTGTTGCTGTGGGCGGAATTTCGAGTATTTTTATGAATAATAGTCGTAATATTTGTTGTCCTTGTATTTCTGTTAAATTTACTTTAAATTCTGGCATTACACTTTTAGTTTTGGATGATGATACCAAGTTAGCTTTATTTAAAGAAGTTGAAGATGAAGCTAAAAAAGTGAGAAATCAAATTATTTTAGCAATGACAGATCAATCAATTAAACATATCGATACACCATATTCTATAACTCTTGCTGAAAGTAAATAACATGACTAAAGAAGAATTAAAAGAAATTTTAAAAGAACATTTAAAAGTAAACATTGCTTTTAAAGAATGTTATTATACTTTTTTAGGACCAAAACATTTAAAAGCAGAAATTCAAATATTATTTGATGATGAAGTTATATCAATTTCTGATGCAACTAAATTATTAAAATAATTTATTAATTAGAAAGATAAAAATGAAACTTGTAAAAATAGGAACTGCAGAACGTTTTGCATATATTGATGTTGAAAAAATAACATTCGTAGGATTAATTAAATGGTTACCTAATGAATGTTATAGTTTTTTATTAAAATTAGATTTTAATAGTAGTTATACTTTAACTATATCAAATAAAGAAGGCGAATTTGTTGATCTTTATAATTGTGTGGAAAAATTTAGAGAACGATTAACACAATCTGCAACATCTATGCTTATGAACGAAATTTATTTACCTCAAAACTTAACATTTGATATTGAATCTGTTTAATTAGAAAGTTTGTTATGAAATCTAGTATAAACAATGATGAATTACTTTTTTACTTGAAAGAACATTTAACTTTAAATGTTGAAATTAAAAAAAGTTCTGCACTTTACAGCAACACTCTTAATGTGAAGGTTGATTTACTTTTTGACAACAAAATCAGACTATGTTTATTTGCATGAATTGGAATAAATAATTATGATAATTGGAAACAAATATAGAATATTTCCAAACGAGTCTCAACAAAAAAGAATGAAACAAGATATCAAAAATTGCAATTATTCTTATAATTGGGCTTTAGATTGGTATTTATTGGGTCTTATTGTTGTTAAATTTAAAAATACAAATTTTTCTTCAAAAAAAGAACTTGAAGATAAAATTAAAGAAGAAGTTTTCTTTATTATTTCTAAAAAAGATAAAATTAATTTTTTACCAAAAGATCTTAAATGTGAAAAAAATGAAAAATATAAATATTTAGATTTAACAAAATTGTTTTCTAAACAATATTTGGGAATTAGATTAGATTTTTTAAAAGGATTGTTTGAATTAAACAATCTAAATATAGATGATTATATTACAAAAAGATGTGAAGAATATAAGCTTGAAATTTCTTGCAAAAAATCTAAAAAAACAAATGAATCGAAATGGTACTCTTGGTCCATTAACGATTTAAATAAAAAGTTCACATCATTAAAGAAAGAAAAGTTATTCTTACTTAAAACTCCAGCACAAGCTTTAAATGCTGAATTTAGAAATTTAGATACCTCATTTAAAGCGTTTTTTGACAAAAAAGCTAAAAAACCTAAATTTAAAAGTAAATTTAATACAAAACAAAGCTTTTCAATTCAACAAAATGCTGATAATAAACAAAATAGAATTGAGGGCAATAAACTTATTATTCCATTATCTTCTATAGAAAAAAGAAAAGGAAATGATAAAGGAATAAAAATAGTTTTACATAAACCAATTGTTGGAAGAATTGGAACAATAACTATTTCATTAAATGCTGCAGGAAATTGGTTTGTATCTTTTCCATCTGATGACGGATTAACTCCACCTATTAAAAGAACTATTGATGAAAAAACAACAGTAGGAATAGATGTTGGTCTTACATCTTTCATTACTAAAGATGATGGGACTAAAATTGATTTGCCAAAATTTTTCAAAAATAATAAAATAGAAAAGAAAAAATTATTTTATGAAAGAAAAATTCAAAAAATAAGAGATAGAAATCCTAATTGGGAAAATAGCAAAAGATACAATAAAATTAAAATAAAAAAATCAGTTCTTGATGAAAAGATCAAAAATATGAGAAATGATTTTCAACATAAAACTTCTCATGAACTATTAGATGAAAATGTATCGCTAGTAGCTACAGAATCATTAAGAGTTAAAAATATGATTAAAAACAATAAATTATCAAGATATATTGCAAATGCGGGATTTGGAATGATTGTTGATAAACTCAAATATAAATCAGAACAAAGAGGTATCACAATACATCAAGTTGATACTTTTTTTGCTAGTAGCAAAATTTGTTCTTGTTGTGGACACAAAAAAGACAAACTTTCACTTTCTATTCGAGAGTGGATCTGTAATAATTGTGGTATGAAACATGATAGAGATATCAATGCTGCTATAAATATTAAAAAAGAAGCTTTGAAATCTTATATTTAAAAACAAGTCGAACGTTAGGCTAAATGTTTGACTATAAATAAAGCACGCTATTTAATTTATTTTAAATACATGTACATATGAAATATGTAAATGAGAGTAATTGACATTCGGGCATGTGAATTTATTCATATGTAGAATTCAGTACGATGAAGCGTGAAGTCTAAATTAATCATTAAATGTTTGTTCGAGAGGTCATATGACCTAAAAATTACTTCAACCTCTCGAAATTTAAAAAAAGGAGCAAATTTCTCAATTTTTAATTAAATTAAACGTTCAAATCTTGTTTTTTAAAATTAAAAAATGTGACCTCTCGAAATTCTATTTATAAATGCAGGTATAGTTTTACTTTAAAACAAATGCGGTTACAAAACTATTTTTGATTAATTAAGATTGGCACTAGATTTACCAAGGAACGCTTTTTCCGGAGGTGTTGCGTTACAAAACTATTTTTGATTAATTAAGATTGGCATAGCCAAATGGCGAAGTTGTGAATGTGAATCGGAATCGTTACAAAACTATTTTTGATTAATTAAGATTGGCATAGCCAAATGGCGAAGTTGTGAATGTGAATCGGAATCGTTACAAAACTATTTTTGATTAATTAAGATTGGCACCAGTGTCTGATGTTTGATCGCGAGACAAGGACTCCTTGTTACAAAACTATTTTTGATTAATTAAGATTGGCACATCGGCGTTCGGAATGACATTGCGGATGCCCACGGGTTACAAAACTATTTTTGATTAATTAAGATTGGCACAAGAAGATTGGCACGATAGGGAAATTCCGGGTGCAGGTTACAAAACTATTTTTGATTAATTAAGATTGGCACTGTTGCTCATATATTATATATTATACATGAGTATGCATTTTATGGTTACAAAACTATTTTTGATTAATTAAGATTGGCACAGAAGTCTGCAGACGCCATTCCCAGCATCGACAACAAGTTACAAAACTATTTTTGATTAATTAAGATTGGCACAAAAGCTGCTGCAGAAGCATGATCTTATAAAGTAAAACAATTGATGTTGTAAGACTTTTTACAATCTCAAAAAATTTTTGAAAAAAGTGATTCAAAATTTGAAGTGACAACCATATAATAGAACATACAATCAAATGAAACAAAAGTTTGGTTGTACAATACAATGTCGGGAACTCGCAATTCTGGTGAGTTCACGAGTCTCATAAGCTCGTATAGGTAGGTTCGATTCCTGCGTTCCCCACTTATTAAAACATTTTAGTTTAGAAAGAATTTTTAAAATGACTATTACCATTAACAAAATTAGAAATAATAAACGCCATAATTGGTGTTTCGTTTCTATTTGTGGGAATAGAAACGATAAAAAATCCTGAACTGATATGTAAAATCAGTTCAGGTTATTCTGAACTGGTACTAAGTCAAGTAAAAACCCGTTCAGAATATTCTGAACGGGTTTTTTGTTTGATATAAGGTATGTCATGAAAGATATTTCTTGGAAAAATAGATGGAAATCTATTGAAATGGATCAATTTGCAAGAGAAGAAAAAAGATCTATAAAGAAAAGAAATCATAAAAATAACAGAAAAAATGCAAAATATTTTCTTAAAAATAATGATTATGATTCTGCTCTTGAATGGATCGATTTAAATGAAAAGAGTAAATAATTATGTTTATAAAATTTTTGGTTTGTGAAGTAAATGAAGATTTATCTTCAAAAGAAGTTTCAAGACTCGACACATACCAAGAAGCAGAATTTTTTATATCTGATTATTTATTAAAAAATAAAGATATTAAACAATTTGAAATTAAAAAGGTATTTACTAATAAAAACTAAAATAGGTAATGTTCTGTTGGAACAGAAATCGGTCTCCGAAACCGATGCTTAACGCTATGGGGTTCGATTCCTCCGTTACCTGCTTACTTAATTTAATTAAGAATATAATTATGTCAAATCACAAAAAAATATGGTCAAACACTCTTAAACTTATCATGGATTTACCTTATAACTTTGATAAGTTGTATGATAAATTCAAGCCAGAATGGGCTGATTTTACATACAAAGGAATTGAAAAAGATAAAGTTTATTTTGATAAGATGGTTAATTATATTCTTCTAAAAAATTGAGAAATATGGGCATGTGGTGTAATGGATGCATAAAAATCTTCTAAATTTTCGGTTGCAGTTCGAATCTGCACTTGCCTACTGGTTGTTTAAAAATTTATATTGTCGGGTACTCTAATGGTAAGAGGCAAAGCTGTTAACTTTGTGTAATCCGTCTAGAACGGTATGGACGTTCGATTCGTCCCCCGGCAGCTTATTTGCTGGTTTTTTAATTAAAATTTAAAAAATGGTAAATTTAATTTAGTTACCAATACTATTATAATTTGGAGGTATATTATGATTGGTAAACGAAGAAAAGAAATGGGTGAAGAAGCTTGGTCTGAATATCAAAGAAAAAGAAAATTAGATAAAGCTAAAAACTGGAAGGCGAGGAATGTCCAAACAGTTATAGACTGGAGACGGAAAACAAAACAAAAATTGATTGATTATAAAGGTGGAAAATGTGAAATATGTGGGTACAACAAGGATTGTCTATCATCTTTTCATTTTCATCATAAAAATCCAGATGAAAAAAGTTTTGCAATTTCTTCAAAAGGAATAACTAGAAAATTAGAATTATTAAAGCAGGAAGTTGATAAATGTCAGTTGTTGTGTGCTAATTGTCACGCTGAAGTTCATGAAATTTTGTATTCAAAGCAAAGAGCAGAAACTAAGCTTAGACATGAAGAACGGTTGTCAAAAATTAAACTTTCTGAAGAAATTAATAAAATTACAAAAGATTGTAAACAAAAAGATAAAATAGAAAAATCTACTAAGTTTACAAAAATTTGTAATCAGAAAATTACAATAAATAAACCTTCTAAAGAAGAACTTTTTAAATTACTTTGGGAAAAACCAACTATACATATAGCAAAAGATTACAACGTTTCTGATAAAGCGGTGGAAAAATGGGCTAAAAAGTATAGTTTAGATAAACCTCCTAGAGGTTATTGGACAAAAATTAAGAATAAGTGAAAAAGGAAATTTAATTATGAAAAAATTTAGTTATAAACGATGACTGCCTCTTTAATGTTAGAGAGGCAGTATAATATACACGCCTCTTTAGCTTAATTGGTAAAGCTCCTCGCTTTTAACGAGATTTATCAGGGTTCAAGTCCCTGGGGAGGCATTAACATTTGCTTCTTTAGTTCAATGGTAGAATTTTCCGCTTTTAACGGATAGGATTTGAGTTCGAGTCTCAAGGGAAGCACTAATCGCCTGTGTAGTTTAATTGGTTAAAATACCTATCTCTTAAATAGGTTGATCCGGGTTCAAGTCCTCGGTGCGGGCACTAGTTTAGTTCTTTGACAATTTATTTTAAAATGAAGTGGCGGTTGTACCGGATGGCTAGGTTCCAGTCTGCAAAACTGGCTAAATGGGTTCGATTCCCATAGCCGCCTTTATTTAATTACTTAGAAAGTAAAAATATGAAATCGTGTTCTCTTGAAATTATTTTAGAAAAAAAATGAAGTTCTTTTAGATGTCAACACCTATGCGGATTCATCTCCAGAAAAAGATGAAAATGGTAATTGGAAACCAATTCTAATTCAATTTGATTATGACAAATGTGATAAACGAAATTTTCAAAATACTATTACCGAATTCACAGAAAGTGATTTCGATCCAACAAGTGGAAACGTAATGTTATCAATTGATGATGATAACTGGATTTTATACAATGTTCGAATAGTCAAATCATTAAAAATTGATAAAAATAAAAAATTTGAATTTTCAATTCAATTTGACAATGCTATATTAGATACTTAGAAAGTAAAAATATGAAATTATATTTGGTAGAATTTTTTGAAAATTTTGAATATCCAATTGTTGATATTACTTTGATGAACATTTCATCATCTTTTGAAAATGTTATTTGTTTTTTAAAAAAAGCCATAGAAGATACTAATAGTGGGATAAAATTAGAAAGTGAAATTCAAATATCAACAGATGTTTTAGATTCATATTTTGGTACAGTAAGTACAATAGGAAGAATGACTGTTCAAGAATGGTTTGAATCTAGCGAAAACATTTCAGAACTAATAAAAAACGTTTCACAAACGTCAACATGACAGTATAATTTGACATCGGTGGGTGGTGTAACTGGAAGCACAAAACCAATATTGTGGTTTAAGCGACTGTTCGATTCGGTCCCTACCGGCTTATAGGTTTAGCAATTAACCTTGTTTAAAAAGGTGCAAAAGATATAGAATAATATTTTTATTGGCACTCAGTAAATCCATTTCTAACAAACAGAAAGTTTTCATATGGTTTCAAGAATAACAGTAATGATGATTCAAGGTAACGAAACTAAAATTATTGAAAATGGAGATTTGTTAGAAGTCTGGACTGTTAAAGATGGTAATTTACATGCTTTAATGGTTTCTTGCAATAAGGATCAAAGAGAAAGTCTTAATGCTTGGCTTGAACAAGTTAAACATTTAGATTTTTCTAACGATTATTAGTTTTTTCTTTTTTAGGAGAATTTTAGTGTTTAAGAAAATTGGTGTTGGTGTTGTATGTTTATTTTTATTGTTAATTTGTATTTTTGGAATGAGTATTGTTGAACCAGGTTATGTTGGCATAAAAGTCAACTTGTATGGTGAAAAGAAAGGAGTTCAAGATTACACTTTGAGAACAGGTGCAGTTTGGTATTCTAGAGTTAGTGAACAAGTTTATGAGTTTCCAACATTTATGCAAAATGCTGTATGGACTAAATCTTCAGATGAAGGATCTCCAATAGATGAATCGGTAACCTTTAACTCAAGTGAAGGCGCAGTAGTTAATACAGATGTTGCTCTTTCATATCAAATTCAAGCAGAAAAGGTGCCTAATATTTTTGTTGAATTGAGACAAGACGCTGATTATATTACGCACACTTATATGCGTGGTAAGACTAGAGATGCACTTAATAGAATTGCTTCAACAATGAAGGTTACAGATATTTTTGGTGAAGGTAAGCAAAGATTGTTACTTGAAACTAAGAAAGAATTAGAACGTGAACTTGGACATAAGGGATTTGTAATTGATATGATTGCTTTTGTTGGCGAAATGAGAGTTGACCCTAAAGTAGAAGAATCTATTAATATGACAATTTCTGCGTCTCAAAAAGCAATTGAAGCACAAAATAAAGTGGTTCAATCTAAGGCTGAAGCTGATCAGAAAATTGAAGAAGCTAGAGGTGAAGCTGAGAGTATTACTTTGGTTGCTAAAGCAAAGGCTGATGCGAATAGAATATTAACAGAATCTTTGAGTAAAGAGTTGTTGCAATATGAAGCATTACAAAGATGGGATGGAGTTTTGCCACGTGTAACTGGCGATGTTGTTCCATTTGTCGATGTTACAGCAGATTCTAAGAGTGATACCAAGAAAGAATGATTATGACTGGTTGGAATCAAGACGAACAAACAATTAATTTTGTTAAACAAATGAAAGAATTAATTGAACAAAACAAGCATTTAATGCCAGATGCTTGGAATTGGTTGTGTCTAGATGTTGAATTAGATAAAACTTTAGATGATTTATCTTATAAAAATAAAATTGATTCAAAACATATTGCTTGGTTAAAAAAAGATCAGCAATTATTAGAATCAAGAGTATTAAAAACAGAAAAGTTAAGAGGGTTTTATTTAGATAAAATTGATGAATTGAATTTAGAATTAGAGATGCTTTGTTGTGAAAATATCTGAATTAATATTTCAATTAGAAGAAATTAAACTTAAATGTGGTGATCTTCAGGTTTATCAATTTTCTGAAGAATCTAATTGGATTGTTGAAGTAGATCATGCAGATTTGGATTATTGTGGTTTTGAATATGTATTTTTGGTTCCATCTGAAAAAACTTTTTTTGATCACAATAAAGATGCTGGTATAGTTTAGTGGCAGAACGAAACGTTGGTATCGTTTAAGTGAAAGTTCGATTCTTTCTATCAGCTTTTTAATTTTTATTAGGATTAATTTTAATGAATTTATTTAAAAAATATTTTGATCTTCAAAAACAAATTTATAATTATTTTGGTTACAAAGAAGATTGGTGTGTAATTCCGTTAAATGATTGCACAGATATGTATTGGTATTTAGTTGGCGAAGGTCCTGGTAAGCTTTATTATGCATATAACGAAAAAGATTTATTGAGTAAAGATCAAAATTATTATTGTGATGATATTTATACTCAAAGATTTCTTCCAAAATGGGTATATCGTGGAGAAGAATATACAATGGTTTGTTGTAATCCACATGAAGATGGAAATAAATTTTTAAGAATTCTTGACAATTCTAAAGAAGTTAAGATTTAATTTTTGGTCGTTAGTTTAATTTGGCAAAACAATTTTTACCGGAAAAATTATCAAAGTTCAATTCTTTGACGATCAGTTTAATTTTTTATGAGGTTTTGTTATGTTGTTGCAAATTATAGGTATAGTTTTTTTATATGTTGTGATACAATCATGGCGTTGGAATAAATGTCGTCTTGAACTAAATGCAACTAAAAGAAGATTCAAAATTCCTAAAATTGATTTGTTTTTATCTTACATTATGGCTTTAATTTGGCCATTTAATGTTGAAATATAAAGGAAATAAACAATGAAATTAGATGAAATAATTTTGAAATTAGAAGAAATCAAAAAAGAATATGGTGGAGATATTGATGTTTTTTTCTTGAATGAATGGTCTTATTTTTTACTTGAAACAATATTGATTAATCAAGAATTTGATAAACCACTTGTTCTTTTGGGTTCAAATTCCGATAATACAACTGTACATTCAATGTATGATTATTCTGATTCTGAAAGTACTCAAACATATGAAGAATACAAATATCCAGACACAAAGTTAGATGTTTTGAATTCTATTCAAAAAACAAATTGGGAAGAGTTTAAGCACGATTATTTTAATTAGAAAATTTAATATGAACAAAAGTGATAAAATTACAGCATTTAAATTGTATCGTCCAGATTGTTCTGGGTGGATGTTTGCAGGAACAACATCTGTAGAAGTTGCAGATGTTTTGAAAAATGAATTAGAGAGTGAAGAAGGTTTGCCAGCAGATGAACGAGGTTCAATCGTTATTGAAGCTTACTTTACAACTCAGGAAGAAATTGATGCATTGCCTGAATTTCAGGGATGGTAAATTATATTTGGTGACGTGGTGTAGTGGTAACACATGGCTCTGTCTAAGCTAGGTTGCGAGTTCGATTCATATGTGTTAAAAAATATATGATTTGAACCATATATAACACATGCCATATAAAGATAAAGAAAAACAAAAAGAAGCTCAAAAAAAACATTATTTAGAAAACAAAAATAAATATCATGATTCAAGAAAAAAGAATAGAAAAGAAAGAGATATTTGGTTTCGTAATTTTAAATCCACATTGGTTTGTGAAAATTGTAATTTTAATAATTTTTTATGTTTAGATTTTCATCATAAAGATGCTAAAGACAAAGAATTTGGAATAAGTGAAGCTGTTAAGTTAGGTTATTCTCAAGATAGAATTATTAATGAAATTTCTAAATGTGAAGTTTTATGTGCTAATTGTCATATAAAAAAACATTTTGTTAAAAAAACGTTTTATCATCGTAATAATGTAACAAAAAATTTAAATTGGTTAAATGAATATAAAAGTAATTTTGAATGTGTAGATTGTTCAGAAAAAGATTGTGTTTTATTAATTTTTCATCATAAAAACAAAGAAGAAAAAACAAATAGTATTTCAAACATGGTTTGGACTGGATATTCTGTGAGTAGTTTATTAGAAGAAATTTCTAAGTGTGAAGTTTTATGTCATAATTGTCATAGAATTAGACATAATGGAAACATTTGGTCTTCAAGTTCTTATTTGGTGCTATAATGTAGTGGTCTGCATGTTTGCCTGTCGAGCAAAAAGCCTGAGTTCGATCCTCAGTAGCATCGTTTTTATTAGGAGGTTTTATGTACACATTGAGAGAGTTTATCACTAGACTTCAACGCTTAGAGGAAGAAGTTGGTGAAGACTATGAATTTCTATTTCCTGATGAAATTGTAAAAATGGTTATTGATTAGTTAGTTGTTTTTCAAACAGGTTGGCATTAAATAAGTTCGATTCTTATTCTGTTTGTTTTGTGCGAGACAGATATTGGTTAGCTGTGCTTGACTGTGAATCAAGTGGTCATTTGACCGTGCGGATTCGATTTCCGTCGTACAACTTTAAAAAAATTTTTAAGGAAGTGTTAAATGTCATTAACAAAAGAACAAAAAATAATTATTGCTGATTATGTAATCACTGGAGATTTGGAAAAAGCAATACGTGAAAGTACTTCTCTTGGAAAAGAATATGACGAAGGCAATATAGAACAAGATGATATTTATGATTATATTGAATCTATTAAAGAACGAGAATTAAAATTTTTAGAAAGTGAACAATAATGGCAATTTATAAATTGATTGTTGATTGTGGAAGAATGGGAGATTTGAATGGCGTGTTTGAAGCAACTCCAAATCAAATTCAAGAATTGATGGGAAAAAAAGTGAATTTTGGAGAAGTTTTAGGGAAACATTCAGATGTTTCGGTTGTAATAAATGAAAATTGTGTTGCTCATCTAACAGATGATGAAGAATTTATTAAAAAAGCAAAAACATATGGTTTGATACCAACAGGACATAATCCTTTTGATTATCTAGAATAGCTAACAATATGAAATATACAATTAAAACGAATAAAAATTTTGATTCTTTAATGAATATAATTGATAAAATGTGGAAAGATAGAAAAGCAATTCGTTATTTTAACATAAAAGATTATGAGAATTATTTAGACACTATTATTGTGATGGCTAAAAACCCAAGTACAGATATAAAAGATCTTTTAGAAAAATCTTTATATAATTTAAAACATTGGGGATCTTCTTTTCTTAAAAAGAACGAATTTGTTTGTGATGTTTTATCTGAACCATGTTATTCTTTTTATCAAGAGTTTGTTTTAGGAATTAAGAAAGTGAATGATAATGTCTAAATTAGTTGCTCCTAAAAAACCAAATCCTCCTAGACTTGTTTGCAAGCCAGATAAGCCAACTGAGTATTATGTAAAAAATGATTATAAGTATGTTACATATTTAGATTCGGTTGGATATAATCAAGTTATTGATTTATTAGAAAAAAATCTTGTTTCTAATGGTTACGAAGTTTACAATATAAAAGAAGAATTTATTTCAATTGAAATTGAGCAAGATAGTTATGGAGATTATTCAAAAGCCGAATTATTAATTTGTTATAATGGTGAGGTTAAAAGAAAAAAGACTCAATTAGAACTTGATTATGAAAACAAGTTGTATGAAAAAAATTTAAATAAATATAAAAAAGATCTTGAAACTTATAAGATTAAATATAAAGAATATCAAGAAAAAAATAAAGTTTATTTGAAAGAAAAAAAAGAATACGATAGATTGTTATCTGAATTAGATCGAGAAAATAAAATTAAGTTGTTTAATAAATTGAAGAAAGAATTGGGTGAAACGTGAATGATTTAGTTCAATTGCATATTAATGAAGTGATTTCATTAAAAGAAATTTTGGATGTTGCTGGATTAGATATTCAAACATTAGATCCATCTAAATTAATTTTTAAAATCCAAAATATTGTTGATAATGTAACTGGCAAAACAACTTCGCTTAAATGTATAAGATATGATTATGATAGTATAAGTTCATTTCAGTTATATCTTGATGATGAAGTAAATTCATTAAAAGAAATTTTGGATGCTGTTGGATTAGATTTTGAAACATTAAATCCATCTAAACTAACTTTTGAAATTAAAAAAATAACTGAAGGACCAATTTTGGTTCAATTTGTAAGTTATGCTTATGAAGGAAATTATGAAGAAAGTGGTTCACATCTGGGTCAGATTGATCTATAATGAACTTGAGGGGTTGTGGTGTAAATGAAAACACAATAGATTTTGGTCTATGTATGGAGGTTTAAATCCTTCCGACCCCATTTTATAAAAAGAAAAAAATATGAATTCATACGCTCCAGTTTATTATCCTTTATTTGGAGAATTAGATGGTGAATATTCATACATTATGGTTGCTAGACAAGGTCAATCAAATGATCAAACATTAAAAGAATGGCAATTATTAATGAAAAATAAAGGAATTATTATTGAAGAAGAAAATTTAGTTCTTTCAAAGGATTATGATTTATTTCTTCAAGTTATGTCTAAAGCTGGATGGAAGAAAGAGTTTATCGCTTTCGGTCCTTAATTTATATTCAACGACACATGGTGTAGTGGTTTCTGCATTTTTGTCTGATAAACAAAAGGTCCTAGTTCGATTCTAGGTGTGTCGATTTTAAGGGAAGGTAGTTTAGCGGAAAAACACAGCCAATTTAGCTGGAGTCGCAGGTTCGAATCCTGCCCTTCCCATAAATACATTTTAGCGGCGACTACCATTTGATATACTATGGGTGACGCCCTAAGACATGTAACGAAAAGTTATATCTATAAATATAGTGTTTAAAGACACAGTTATAATGAGCTAAAAGTATTTTAAAAAATAAATTATTGTTTTTAAAAGAAAGTTTTTTATGTATAAATTAATTTTATGTTTTGTAATGATGTTGTTTTTATCTGGTTGTCAAGATCAACCAAGATTAGATAATCAGATAAAAAATCAAATTGAATATAAAACAGTGTTTTTAAACTCTCCAAACTGTATTACAGTTCTAACTGTAGAACAGAAAAATCCAGAAATAATAGTTGCTAAAATGTTTTATTCTAGGAATAAAATAAAATTTATTACAAATAGTGAAAAGAAAATTATTACTTGGCATGCTTATCATTTTGATTCATGTTCTGATTCATGCACTAAATGGGATGTTGCAGTTCATATTTCTGATTTATCCAATTTAGAAGCTGGTGAGTTAGATAAAGGTAAATTTGGTAAAGAAAAACTAATTAAAGTACAATAAAAAATTATTTTAAATAAAATTATGTTAGAAAGTTTATATGATTACTAAAGTTTTATCTGTTACAAAAATTAAACATAATTTGTTTAATTTTATATTTGGCAATAATTTATTTATATCACGTGATGGTAATATGTTTAGAACTGATTGTTCTATTAATGGAATGAAAGATTTTAATTCTGAGACAATTTTACAAATTTCAAGAAATGGAAATGTTGGTTTTTGTTATGCTGAAGAAATAGAGATTGGTGATATTGTTATTTGTGAATTATAAAAATATTAGTTTTTAAATTTATGTCTGGGTAGCTCAGAGGCAGAGCACTAAGCTGTTAACTTAGGGGTCGAGATTTCGAAATTCTCCCTAGACTCTTTGAATTTTTGTTTATAATGAGCTAAAAGTATTTTTAGAAAGTTTTTTATGTATAAATCAATATTATGTTTTGTAATGATGTTGTTTTTATCTGGTTGTAAAGATTCATTAAGGCTAGATAATCAGATAAAAAATCAAATTGAATATAAAAAAGTTTTTGTTAACTCGGTAAATTCAATTACTGTATTAACAGTTGAACAGGAAAATCCAGAAATAATGGCTTTAAAAAATATTTGTTCAATAAATGAAATAAAATTTATAACTGGTAGTGATAAAAAGATTATCACTTGGCATACATATGGTACTAATTATAATGGACCAGATGTAAAAAGTTCTTTAGGACCTTGGGATGTTGTTGTATATCTTACTGATGTTAATGAAATAGAAGCTGGTGAATTAGACAAAGGTAAATTTGGTAAAGAAAAATTACATGAGTTGTAATTGAAAAAGTTTATGAATCTGAATCTAAAAATCAGAAAGAATTGCTTTAACAAGAAAGTTTAATCCATCTAAAGAAGAATTATAAAATCTTGTTAAAACAATGCCAATGACAAAAGTTGGTAATTTTTTTGGAGTATCAGATAACGCTGTTAGAAAGAGATGTCGTTTATTAGGTATTTTGTTTTAAAGTTATATAATGCGTTTATGGTGTAGTGGCTACGCACGAAAGTCTTCCAAATTTTAAGGTCCAGTTCGATTCTGGATAAACGCACTTTTTAAGGTTTTATATTATGAATAATGCACAATTAGAAATAGCAGCGTTACAATATTGTAATTTGATGAAAATAGATCCAAATGAACAAGTTGAACGCCAAAATGATAATAATAAATTTGGCAATATGACTTTTGATGTTTATCAAACAGAGTCAAGATTTGAACAAATTAAAAGAATGATTAAAAATTATTATTTGATTAATAAATCAATTGAATTTGCTTTAAATCCTCCTAAAGAAAATTTATGAAATATAAAATTAAGATTCCAAAACCATCTGCTAAAAGATTAA
>ERZ724522.873-NODE-873-length-17959-cov-4.795521_pt1 | contig 17959 bp, 24 predicted proteins | sample MGYA00376055_ERZ724522 | MGnify/ENA primary metagenome ERZ724522 (study PRJEB28724, sample SAMN07190884) | wastewater metagenome | isolation source: effluent of sewage treatment plant in Hong Hong | place: Hong Kong | collected 2016-03-17 ... | reverse complement strand
TCGCCATGGCAAGGCTGAGGTGCGCAGAAGCACTTGAGGTACTTGTTCTTGAGCAGGTGCACGTTGTCCATGATCCAGCGTGCACGATCGTCCCGGCCGTGAAGCAGCCAGAGTTCGAACTCTTCGATGACTTCCTTCCGGGTCATGGGTTTGCCCGTAACTCGATGGGGCTCACCGATGCTGAAGGGATTGCCAAAGCCCCAAGCTTGTCCAGTTCGGGGCCTGCCGATGTATACGCCACCGACGTCGTCTTTGACGTGGCCTACGATGGTTGCCATCAGATCTCCTTCTTGGTCTTGAGGTACAAGGTGAATACCTTTTCGTTGCAGTCGCGGCGCTTGGCCTCCTGTTCTGCTTCTTCGAATGTGGAGTAGAAATCGCCATTGGCCATCCAGCAGCCTCCCATTTGCTGAAGGCCAATGACGTAGATGTAGGTCTGGATCTCGGGCATTACATCCACCAGATCATGTCGAGATTGTCCAGGTGATCGTCGATCACCAGGGTTTTGCCGATATTGAAGGCGTAGTATGCGTGTATTGCACTAAGCGCTACGCGAAAGGCGAGCCACGCTTGTTCGGTCTTGTTCATGTTAGCGATACCTCCAGATCTTGCCGCGATGGTAGTAGCCGCCTTCGATGTAGCCGAATGCCCAGCGGCACGATGAAGTCATGACGGAGCAGAGCAGCCCTGCAACAGCAGCTGCCATTACGCCTGTGAACGTGCCCCAGTGCAGGGTATAGGCGAGGATGCTGACCGTAAGGTCGAGTGTTAAGGGGCGACCAAGCAACTTGAGCTTGGTCTTGATGGGGAGCTTCACAGCGAGGAGCAGGAAACCGAAGATCACAATGAACCCAGCGGTGATCATCAAATTTCCTCCGTGAGAGTGGGAACATCGTCGCCATCAGCAGGCGACGAAGGAGCGAAGAATCGCTTCGCTTCGAGCTGTTTTTTCAGCTCGATGTTCTCCCATATGAGCTTTTCGATCTCGATCTGTACTGTTCCTGCCCAGATCGCGATCACGAAGAGACCTAGCCACGCGCTCACCGTAGCCAGGAACATGGCCACGATGAGCGAGAGGATGGCCCCGACCTTTGCTTCAGCCGGGGTCATGGCTTAGAACGCGCCCTGGTGTTCGGGACGGGACGAGTTCGGGATGCGCACGAGCAGGAAGTCGCGCCCGGGCTGCCGGATGAAGCGCGTCTTGAACTTGCGAGCGCCGATCGGGAGCCAGACTTCGACAAAGTCTATCCCGTTGGCGAAGGTCGGGAGCGTGAACTCGCCGACCTTGGGCCACTCGCCGCCAAACTGCTTGATGCTGACGACGCGCGACTCGGGGGCGTTCGGGAGGAACGTGGCCTCGAGGAAGACCGGGCCGTGGCCGGGGAGGTTGACGCTCCCGCGCATGAGCCACGCGGTGGGTTTGTTCTCGGAGTCGAGGACGGTGCGCTTGATGCGCAGGAAGCCGGTGCCGACGCTAGGCTCGGTGCCGCGCTGCTCGGCTTCGGGCTGGGGCGTGGGCGCAGTGTTGACCTTGCCCTGCTCGGTGCCCGCGGTCAGCTCGTCCACCCACTCGGTGGCGGACTGCGTGGCCGCGGTCTCGGCGGCCTTCTGGGCCTCGATCTGCATCAGGGTGGCCAGTTCGGCCAGTTGGTTGGTGGTGAGCTTTGCTTGGCGCTTGGTCATGATGTGCTCCTAGATGGAGAGTTGGACTGCAGGGTGCTGCGGGGTTACGCAGAGGTAAAGCTCCCGGGAGCCTGAGCCCCCGGGTGTTGCGGTACTACGCCGCGGCGGCTTGCGGCTGGGCGGTTTCGGCCTCCTTGGAGAGGCGCTCGCCGGTGCGGGCCATGGCGACCATGCCGACCTCGACGATGCTGCCGCAGACGCCGATGAAGCCGAGCGTCATGGCCGTGCCGGCCACGACGGCGCCGGCGGTGCGTGTGGCCTTCGCGAAGGCGATCGAGCCGCCGACGTAGAGGCCGGTGGACGCGGTGGCGCGCACCCAGTGGCCGTTGCGGTCGTAGAAGCCCTTGGCCTTGGCGCTGAGCGCCTGCGCGGAGCTGCCCAGCTTGTTGCGGAGGTTGGAGAGGTCGACGGTCTTGGCGTTGTCCATGTGATGCTCCTAGTGGTTGGAGAGTGCAGGACGGAATGCCCTGCCCTATGCACCGAATTGGCGCATAGGGGAAGGCAAACTGTGGCGGAAAAACAACAACGTGGCGAAAAAACAACAGTCGCTGGGGGCCAATGGCATGACCCCGAGCGACGTCGTCAGCACGCGACGAAGGAGCGTAGTTACTTGGTGAACAAGTTCTTCCAGAGATTGCCCCAGCCGTCGATCAGGTCGTTGAGCACTCCGATCTCGGCCTCAGTGGCGTTGAGCGTCTCCCAGTCCCCCTCCGAATCGGCGACGTTCCAACGGCGCTCGGCGCGGTCAAGCTCGGCAACGAACTTGTTTATGCGACGATCGATCGCGTTGGCGATGGAGATGTTGAACTGCGCGACGGTGCCCGTAGTAGCCATGATCCCCTCCAGGGGTAGGTGAGTGACACGGCGCAAAGGCAGCGCGCGACGAAGGAGCGCTTAAGCATGCTTATTTGCCACCGAGATTCCGAATCCGAAGTGGGGGTGTGGCTTTGGAACTCGGTGGGGAGGACCAGTGACGGTCTAGTTCATAAAAATTTTTTTTTTTTTTTATAGAAGCGTGTGTAATAGGTCAATACCGCTTCAAGGGCCCTTCTACCGCAGGATACTTCGCGAGCGTCTATAGTTTTTCATGTACAATCAGGCAGATGGACAAGGACGTCATCAAGCGGCGCCAACGTGAGCTGTCTAAGCAGCAGGCCATGTACGTGGCAAACCGCATGCGCGGACATACCAGACAGGAGAGTGCGATCATGGCAGGCTACGCGGACAGCGAACACGCCGGTAGGCAGGTGGAGGAGTCGCCCGCAGTGCAAAGCGAGCTGGCCAAGGCTAGAGCGGCAGCAGCCGCAGAGGGCGACGTCACCGCAGCCAGCATCGTCGAGGGCCTGAGGCGAGCGGCAGACATGGCGGAGACCATGTCGGACCCGCAGGCCATGGTACGCGCCTACTCCGAGCTGGGCAAGTTCCTTGGACTGTACGCCCCCGAGGTCAAGAAGGTCGACCACAACCACATGATCGACAAGACGTCGGCTGAAGCCATCAAGGCCCTGTCGGACGCCGAGCTGATGCGGCTTGCGCATGGTCGGGTGATCGACAGCACCGCCACAGAGGTGAAGGAATGAGCCTAGAAAACGGCTACCACAAGGTCTGCCCGACGTGCAAGGAGGAGAAGGTCCTCAAGGACTTCTACAAGCGGCACGACGAGTGCAGGGCGTGCATCCACAAGCGCGCATGGACCATCCCACTGGCTGACAAAGTCGAGGCTTACCGCCAAAAGAAGGAGGTCGACAAGCAGATCAAGTCCGAGCTCAAGCGAATTGCTCGCAAGCGGGCGAAGGACCGACTGCGCAACCGCAAGCTGGCGGCGCAGAAGCGGTTCATCCCCACCAAGCCGGTTGACGAGGTCGTAGTAGATCCCGCAACCAAGGAACTGGCACGTCGAGAGCTGTCCCGCCGACGCCTGATCGAGTTCGTGCAGGAGTTCCACCCCCGGTACAAGGCCGGATGGGTGCACCACGACATCTGCGCGCGGCTGGAGCAGTTCGCACGGGACGTTGCGGCCGGCAAGAGCCCCCGCCTCATGATCCTGATGCCGCCTCGACATGGCAAGAGCCAGATCGCGTCCAAGCTGTTCCCGGCGTGGCTGCTGGGGCATTACAACTACTTCGAGGTCATCGCCTGTTCGTACAACGTGTCACTGGCGCTGGAGTTCTCACGCGAAGTGCGTGCGGTAGTCCGTAGCGAGCGGTACACGAAGCTCTTCCCAAACACACAGATCAACACCGAAGCGCAGGCGGCTGAGGGCTGGAAGCTGCTATCCCCCACCGGCGTCGGTGCAGGTGGCTACGTTGCGGCCGGTATCGGCGGCCCCATCACGGGTAAGGGCGCGCACGTCCTCATCATCGACGACCCAATCAAGAACCTGGAAGAAGCCGAGTCGGCCGAGATGCGGGAGAAGATCTGGGGCTGGTACACGTCGACGGCCTACACGCGTCTCGCCCCCGGCGGTGGCGTGCTGGTGATCCAGACGTGCTGGCACGACGACGACCTGTCCGGACGACTGCAGACGCTGATGAAGGAGGATCCGGAGGCTGACCAGTACGTTGTGGTCAAGTACCCGGCCATCGCCATCGAGGACGAGCAGTTCCGCGTCGAAGGGGACGCGCTGCACCCCGATCGATACGATGCAGACGCACTTCGCCGGATCAAGAACACGCTAAGCCCGCGACAGTGGGCGTCACTGTACCAGCAGGATCCGGTGCCCGACGAGGGCGCCTACTTCACGAAGGACATGTTCCACATGCGTAAGCAGGCGGTGGACATGACCCACTGTCACCTGTACCAGGCGTGGGACTTCGCCATCAGCGAGAAGAAGGTGAACGACTGGAACGTGGGCGTAACGATCGCGCTTGACCCACAAGACGTTGCTCACGTAGTCGAAGTGAGACGCTTCAGAACCAAGGACTCGGCGAAGATCGTAGACGAGATGCTCGATATGTACGTAACGTACTCGGACAGAGGCAAGGATCGCGGCGGAGTGCAGGTGGTGGCGGCTGAAGACGGACAGATCTGGCGTACAATGCAGTCTATCCTCCAGAAGCGGATGGCCGAGATGCGCGTGTACCCCACGTACGAAGTACAGAAGCCGCTGACCGACAAGCAGGTGCGGGCTAGACCGCTTCAGGGACGGATGCAGCAGGGGCGAGTGACGTTCCCGCTGTCGGCTGGGTGGATGGAACCAGTCCGGAAGGAGCTCCTGCGCTTCCCAGCCGGGGTCAACGACGACATCGTGGACGCGCTTTCTTGGGCCGTGACGATGATCATTTCGAAGCAACCGCCGCGGGCTCCGGGACCCCCAACTGGACGAAAAGATAAGACGGTTTTGGAGAAATTGAGGGCTTTTGCCAGGGTCGGGACGGGGTCCCATATGGCCTCCTGAGCCCGATTTTTCTGTAAGAAATGTCAGGTTGTTGTCAGGAATGGGGTCGAAGTGTAATAACGTAATAGCCTGTTTTGAGGAAAATCAAGGACTTATCAAAATTACGTTACACCTCCCTATCCTCTCTACTCCCCTCTTCCCCCTTTTTCTATTTTCTACTACTACTACTATTACTTATAGAGAGAGTGTAATAAGTGACCACTAACCATTCCATATCCCTTGATTTTCTTAGTTTTTTCCGTATTACACTTAGTGTAATTTTGCCGTAATAAGGTGTAATAGTGTAATTCCATGCATCCGACACGTGTACATGCCCAAACGGGCACCGAGAAATGGGTCCGCTGGGCCCAGAACGAGGCGCTCAGTATGCTCGGCTTCCTCAAGCGGTGGAATGTCGCACGCCTGCAGCGTACCTATCGCCCCGACGCCTCCACGCTTGTCTGGATCCGGGTCACTCCGTGGGCTTCGATCATCCGGATCACGGGGTCGTCGAATGGGTACAGGGGATGGGCTGCTGTGTACTACGACGAGGGTACTACGTCCGTGGAGACTGGTGACCTCGCAGTGGAGTTTGGCGCGTCGGGCTCTGTAACCACGGTCAAGACAGGTCACGCGAGGGCCGACTTCTCGGTTGACTATGTGGCCATCGCGGAGGATGGAGGTACGACAGTGGTAGTGAACCGCGACTCGCACACGACGACGCTCGCTAGCCACGCACCGCTGCCACAATTCGAGTTCGGTGGGTCGTACTACGCCGCTGCGTACGGCGCCCTGTCTCCGGATGGCGCGTACTACGTGGCCGTGCCGTCCACCCAGACGCCTGATCACATCGCTACTGCGCTTCGGTGGAACTCAGACACAGGTGAGTACGACCAGATCACTGTTCCGCTACCGCCAGACCTGCCGCTGATCGGTACGTACACGACCGTTGAGGACGTTGACGACCCACTGCAGACTGGTATCCATCCGCTTGAAGACACGTCCGTGGTAGGTTTTGCCAAGTTCTGGTACAACGTGGACGTCGCGTTGAAGAACAACGTCGACACACGGCAAGCGACAGTGCACGCGATGGTCGTTCGGCCGCGGCGACAGGGCTCGAAGGTGTTCGTCAAGACGATCGCACCGGAGTCGTACTCGGTGAACGTGCAGGTGCCGTCGAACCCAAGCAACGGGCATGCTTACGGCGTCCTTACGCTGGTGTTCACGACGAAGGTGTGGTCCTTCGACATCGCCACCGAGGAGTGGGTACTCGAGTACGAGCAGGAGTACGTGAATGGGCAGGACTTCTCGGAGGAGTTCTTCGAGGACCTGACTACGGGTGGAGTAGCTTGGCTCGGAGCCTACTCAGTCCCCGCATCCGCGTTCTTGCTGCCGCTGTACTCGGGCGACACTCTGAGCAAAGTCCGCTTCGACGACTTGGTCGTGACGCTCAACCCTACCGTGACCACTCTGTACGGCGTAGTTGGTCTTAGTGTACGCTCCAACACTGTCGACACCAACGACACCGAGCTGTCGGTGTACGTCAACGACGTCCTGCAGCTGAGCGGCGTGGTCGTGGATACCAGCGCGCTGGTCACAGCCGGGGACTTCAGGGAGCTGCACCTGCGCGGGCTGGGCGACGGGGTCGTGGCAGTGGGTCGGATCAATGGGTCTACGCCGCAGAGCCTGTACTGGAAGCATGCCAGCGGTACGTCCACCGTCAGCGGGATTGGCGACGCGCTGGTATCGCTGTCCTGCAACTGGGCCGCAGTGGGCGAGGATCTGTACTACCGCGGCACGTCGGTCGGTACCGTGACGTCCCTGTACGACTCCGGCGGCACGAACGAGCTGGTGATGTTCTCCCAGACAGCGGACAACGAGGCTCTGGTCCAGTCCGCGACTGTCGACGTAGAGCTGTTCGGGGGTACCTCGTCGAGTACTATCTCGCAGCTGGTCTACGGCGGACTGGTCGACACCGGGTTTTTTGGGTCGTACACGGTCAGCGAGGCCGCGCAGACTGGTGTAACTGGATCCCCGGGTAGTTACGTGCAGTGGGAAGTGTCCGGGGGAGTCCTGTCGAGCTCCCCTCTTCCTCCGTTCGTTACGTTCACGCCAGATGGGTCTTCGTACACGCTGACAGGCACCGACGGTGGTGGTGGCGACCCGCCGGTTGTCGAAACCATCACGCCGCTGGACGTGGTAACGCTGGCCGAAAGCTCGGGTACCTACACGGTCACGTTCGACAGGCAGTGTCCGTACACCTTCGCCGATTCCGACATCGTGTACGCGATCGACAGTACTTCAGAGGTACGGGTTGTTCCGTCAACTTTTGTGGTAAGATAACCGCCATGCCCCAAGACGTCAAGAAGGCCAACGCACAGTGGCTGCGTTACGTTTATGCGCGCGACGCAGGACACCTCGCGTACATCCACAAGGCCACGAAGTGCGAGAACTACGTCACGGGCAGCCAGTGGCTGGCTGAAGACCGCGCGCTTCTCGCGGCGGCTCAGCGTCCGGCCCTGACGATCAACAAGCTTCTGATCACGCTGTCCAGCGTGGTTGGCGAGCAGATCGAGACTCGGCAGGAGATCACGCTGCGCCCTCGCACTGGCGCATCGTCCGAGACCGCGGACATCATGACCAAGGTCTTCCGGTTCATCTCCGACCAGAACCAGCTGAACTGGATCCGCTCCGACGTCTTTGCTGACGGCGCCGTGACCAGTCGCGGCTACTACGACTGTCGCCTCGACTTCTCCAGGAACCTGGCCGGCGACATCGCCATCACCAAGCTCAACCCACGCAACGTCCTGCCCGACCCGGACGCGCACGAATACGACCCGGAGAAGTGGAACGACGTCATCGTCACGACCTGGATGACGCCGGACGAGATCGAGGTCCTGTACGGCAAGCCCGACGCTGACATCCTCCGTAAGCGAGGACAGTCGCAGTGGATGTTCGGCTACGACTCGATCGACGTAACGCTCGACCGCTTCGGCTCCTCGTACTCCTTCCAGGCCAGCGTGCCGGAAGACCTCAAGAACGTGCTGCGCTCCATCCGCGTGATCGAGCGCCAGCACCGCGTGCTCAAGAAGGTCAAGTTCTTCGTCGACACCGTCACGGGAATGAAGCGCGAGATCCCCGACGAGTGGACGAAGGAGAACATCGCCGAGATGCTGTCGAAGAACGACAAGCTGGCGGTTACCGAAGACGTGGTCAAGAAGATCCGGTGGACAGTAACGGCCGACGACCTGGTCCTCTTCGACGAGTGGAGCCCGTACCGGTACTTCACGGTCATCCCGTACTTCCCGGTCCTTCGCTACGGCCGCACGGTCGGGCTGGTCGAGGGCCTGCTGGACCCGCAGGAGCTGCTGAACAAGACCATCAGCCAGGAGCTGCACGTGGTGAACACCATGGCCAACTCCGGCTGGATCGTTCGCTCCGGCGCGCTGCTCAACATGACGATGGACGAGCTCGAGGAGATGGGCGCCAAGACGGGCCTGGTGCTCGAGGTCGGACAGGACGTCACCAAGGACATCGCCAAGATCACCCCGAACGCCATCCCGACGGGGCTTGACCGCATCAGCTTCAAGGCCGAGAACTTCATCAAGTCGATCTCGGGTCGCGGCGACTCGGTCATGGGTCTCGACCGAGCGGATGTGTCGGGCAAGGCCATCGGCGAGAAGAAGCAGAGCGCGGACGTGCCCCTTCGCCCGGCCCTCGACAACCTCGAGCGCACGGACTGGATGCTGGCGCGCCAGATGCTGGACATCGTGCAGCGGTACTACACGGACCCGCGCATCCTGAACATCACGAAGGACGACCTGACGGGCGAGACGACGACCGTGTCGGTCAACATGCCGCAGCCGGGCTCGGGGGAGGTCCTCAACGACCTGTCGCTGGGTACGTTCGACATCGTCGTAACGAGCCAGTCGGCCAAGCGCACACTGGAGGAGAGCCAGTTCGAGCAGGCGCTGGCCATGCGCGAGCTCGGCATCATGCTGCCTGACCGGTTCCTGATCCAGAACTCGAACCTGATGGGCAAGTCGGACATCGTCAAGGCGATGGACGCCCAGTCCCAGACGCCGGAGGCGCAGGCCCAGAAGCAGGCTCAGATCCTCGGAACGCAGCTGGAGGTCGCGAACCTCAAGGCGGAGGCCTCGGAGAAGGAAGCCAAGGCCGTGGCTACGCGCGCCAAGGCTGCGAAGGACATGGCCGAGGCGGAAGTGGCTGGTGCCGGCGTGGACGCCGAGATGCAGCTGGAGCAGGCCAAGCACGAGCAGGAAATGCAGATGATGCGCGAGAAGCATCAGCTGGAGATGCAGATCAAGCGCGACGAAGCGCAGATGAAGCTGCAGCTGCAGCGCGAGCAGATGCGCGAGAAGGCTCGGCAGGAGCGGCTCAAGACCGTCATGGCTGCCAAGCAGGCGCAGGCCACGCCGTCCACCGTGGACGAGGCTGCCAAGCTGGCCAAGGCCGGCGGAGGAATGATGCAGCAGGGTGCGAACGGACCTGGTGCACCTGGTGGTGGAGCCGACAACTCGGCTCAGATGTGATACACTGAAAGTTCAACAACCGAAAGGGATTGCATGCGCTACTTCGACAAGTTCGTTGTTCGTGCCGAGGCTGGAGACACCGGTGACACGGGCGGCGGAGATGATCGCGGTGACGACGTCATCGTAGAGACAGACGACGCCGACGGCGGGGATGCCGCCGCGGGTGGTACTGTCGACAAGAAGGTCGACGCCGCTCCCGATGACAAGGGAACGAAGGACGACAAGGACGTACGGATCCCCAAGGCCCGCTTCGACGAGGCGCTGGCCAAGGAGCGTGCTCGCGCCGCCAAGAGCGAGGAGCGTGCTCGTGAGCTCGAAGCCAAGCTGAAGACGCAGGAGCAGGGTCTCGACGCGGTCAAGGTGAACGAGGAGATCACGGCGCTGGAGGAAGAGCTCGACAAGGCCATCGCCGACAACAACGAGGAGCGCAAGAAGGCCCTCCGCGCCGAGATCCGTGAGAAGACAACCGCGCTGGCCCGCGCCGAGGCTCAGCAGCACGCTGCGTACGCCACGGCAGTGGCCGTCGAGCAGATTCGGTACGACGCTGCCGTAGCCAGCCTCGAGGCGCTGCACCCGGAGATCAATCCGGACAGTGACACCTACAGCGAGGAAGTGCTGACCGAGCTCGCAGACCTGAAGACGGCCTACGAGGCCACGGGGCTCAGCTCCACGCAGGCGCTGCAGAAGGCTGCCAAGTACATCTTCAAGACCGCACCTGAGCAGGTGAAGGACGAGAAGAAGGAAGAGAAGAAGGACGACGCGGAAGACGCGGCGGCCAAGGTGGCGGCAGCCGAGGCCAAGGCCAAGGAAGCGGCCATCAAGCGCGGGCTGGATGCCAAGAACAAGCAGCCCCCGGTGTCCGGAAACGGCCGCGCAAGCGACACGGGCGGCAAGGTCGAAGACTCGGTAGGAAAGATGTCGGACACCGAGTTCGACAAGCTGTCCAAGGACGAAAAGGCGCGACTGCGCGGAGACATCCTCTGAGGTGAACCATGGGAACGATGGCATACCACTACACGGCGGCTGACACAAACGAGCACGTCGTATGTGACAAGCGCTGCCGACTGTACGGACTCCGTCCGAACGTCACGACTTCCGGAACGATCACGCTCCGCGAAGGGCGCACGACGGGTGGTAGTGCCGTCTTCTCGATCTCTGCGATCGGTCTGCTTCAGGCAGGCAAGTCGTTCGATGGTCTGGTGGTAGACGGATTCACGGTCCAGCTGTCCAACGCAGCTGACCTGTCGACAATCATCTACGAGCCCTTCTGATCATGAGCGGACTCCGTGACATGAAGCCCGTGCCGGCGGCAAAGTACCGGCCCATGGCACCGCCCCCGAAGGGTAAGGCCAAGAAGCTGCCGACCAAGCCAGGCGCACCGTGCTGAACCTCCTCGTCTCGCTTTCGTTGCTCGTAGCTCCGCTGCCTAACGGCGGGCGCGTGGAGCTGCACAGCGGACAGTGTGAGCAAGAGGTTCGTAAGTTCATTCCTGCGGAGGTTGCTCCGCGGTTCCAGAAGGCCGTTGTAGTGTGGGACGGAAAGACGCTCAAGGCGTGCTGGGCCCTCGCTACGGATGGGTCGGCAGTGATGATCGTAGATGAGACCGGTGATGGTGGATTTGCACCACCGTCGGTGTTCAAGCGACCGATCGAAGCATCAAATTGAAATTTGTGGTATAGTGCGCGCCATGTAGTACTCGCGTCGTGCCAGCGACATCGGCACGGGACTCCGGCACCTACGCCGCACACCGCGATGCCTCGGCGAGACTTGAGGGCGACAGAACTCAACGACTGAGGACAACATCATGGCTACAACAAACTTCGGACGGCTACTCGACAACCAGAAGCTCGTCTGGTCGCGCGACCTGTGGAAGTACGCGCGCAACATGTCGTTCATCAACAAGTTCCTGGGCGAAGGCCCGAACTCGCTGATCCAGCACATCACCGAGCTCACGAAGACGGAGCGCGGTACGAAGGCTGTCATGACGCTGGTACCGGACCTGGAAGGTGACGGTGTCGCCGGCGACCGCCAGCTGGAAGGCAACGAAGAGCAGATCAAGGCGTACGACAAGACGATTCGCGTCGACCAACTGCGTAACGCGAACATCTCGGAAGGTCGTATGTCGGACCAGAAGACGATCGTTAAGTTCCGCGAGACGTCGCGCGACGTGCTGGCCTACTGGCTGGCCGACCGCTGGGACCAGATGGCGTTCCTGACGCTGTCGGGCGTGTCCTACTCGAAGAAGAACAACGGTGCGACCCGTACGGGATCGGACCTGATCAACCTCGAGTTCGCGGCCGACGTAGCGGCACCTTCGAGCGCGCGCAAGCTGCGTTGGAACGGAACGACGGGTGAGTTCACGGTCAACGGCGCCACGAGCGCGGTGACGGCGGCTGACACGCCGAGCTGGGAAATGATCGTCAAGCTGAAGGCCTACGCCAAGGAAGAGTACATCCGCGGCGTGCGTGGTGACGGCGGAAGCGAGAAGTTCCACATGTTCCTGACGCCCACGGCCATGGCCAAGCTCAAGCTGGACCCGAAGTACCTCGCGGCCGTGCAGTTCGCGAAGAAGTCGGGCGACAGCAACGAGCTGTTCACGGGTGACGCGGTCGAAGTCGACGGTGTCCGTATCCACGAGTTCCGCCACGTGTACAACACGAGCGGTCTGTCGTCGGGCTCGAAGTGGGGCTCGGGTGGCACGGTGGACGGCTGCCAGGTCCTGTTCTGCGGTGCCCAGGCTCTGGGTATGGCCGACATCGGTCAGCCGGAGTGGGTCGAGAACGACAAGGACTACAAGAACAAGCAGGCCATCGCGGTCGGTAAGATCTGCGGCTTCCTGAAGCCGTCGTACATCACCCAGTACGGTCAGGGTGCGGCGACGTCGCAGGACTTCGGCGTGATCTCGGTCTACTGCGCGCAGTAAGGCCTAGGAAAAGGAGAAACGAACATGGCCAAGCTACTCAAGCTCCCGAACGCGCAGTACCCGATTGTCGGGGTGTTCACGTTCAATATGACCGACACGATGCTGAACACATCGAGCGTGGAGACGGCCTTCGGGGCTGCATCCGGCACGGTGTACGATGTCATGACCCCGCCCCCGGGCGCGATCGTGATCGGTGGCGTCGTGAAGGTCGAGACGGCCGTCACGGGCAACACATCGACGGTCGACATCGGCGACTCGGACGACACGGACCGCTACACGGAAACGGCTGCAATCGACCTCGCGGACCCGGACGCCCCGGCGTCGGGCTTCGAGATGCTCGGTGACCACAAGGTCTACGACGGCAGCCAGGCGATCCGCCTCACGATCGCCAACGGCGGAGCCGTGACGGTCGGCAAGGTTCACGTCATCGTGAACATGGTCGTGCCGGGCCGCGCGAACGAGAACCTGAAGACGACCTAACCGGGTCGGCGAAGCGGCGGGGGCCACGAGCCCCCGCTTGGTTCTTGAGACTTAGGAGACAAAAATGACAGCATTCAGCGCACGCACACGTCCCGGACCCCCGACGAACGGTCGGTATCAGGTAGGCGACACGGTGCCCGATTCGAACAGCGTGATCTGGTCGTGCGTCAAGGGCGGATTCGCCGTTGAGCCCGGCGCAATGGTCGCAGACGTGGCGGTGTTCGCACCCAACGTCGGTGCCATGAGCACGGCACAGCTGACGGCAGGTACATGCCCGATCGCCACGGTTACGGCGGTCGAAGAACTGATGGGTAACACCCACAAGACGACCCTGACGCTGGCGGCGGTACCGCAGACGGTCGTGAACGGCACGGAGTACCAGGGTACGAAGATCTACGACTTCCCCGAGGGCCACCTGGTGGTCACGGGCGTCGTGTTCAGCCTGGCTCAGACGACGACATCGACGATCGCTTCGACCCTGAACTCGGGCGTAACGGGCGCCATGGCGCTCGGCTCGGTGACGGCTTCGAACGTGTCCCTGACGTCGACGATGGCCAACTTCGTCGCTTCGACGGCGTTCACGTCCTCGACGACGATCAACGTCGCCGGAACGGCGGTGACGGGCAAGAACACGGCTCTGGTGGTTCTGGACGGAACGTCGACACCGGTGGACCTGTACCTCAACACTGCCTACGCCACGACGACAGACGTCGACGCGGACGCCACGCAGACGATCAGTGGTACGGTCACGATTCTGTGGCAGATCGTCGCCGACGTGTAATCTGAGGCGGAAGGTGGTACAATGCGAGGGCCCTCATAGCAGGGCCCTCTCTTTTTCCGAAAGGACGTGTAATGCCCGCTGAACCGAAGCAGTACTTTTTCGTTACGAACCGAGACGTAGTGGTCACGTCGATCATGGGGTACTCGATCGAGTTCCTCAAGGGAGTTCCGACCCACGTACCGCGCGCCATGCACGAGGAAGTGATGGAGAAGGGTGCAGTAGCGTGTGACGACAAGGGCGACGTCCTGGCGCTCGACAAGCAGCCCGAGCGCGTAGAGGCGAAGGTGTTCGTAGCTCCAGAGGCGCAGGAGGAGCGCGACGACAAGATCCTCGAGGTCATTCGCGAGCTGGTGAAGATCAACAACTCGGCGGACTTCTCGGCCGGCGGCGTACCCACTTCGGCGTCCGTCAGCGCGGCGCTGCACTGGCGAGCGGACCAGAACGAGATCTCCAAGGTGTGGCGCAAGCATAAGGTCGAACTGCTGAAGGACGCGTAAGGTGAACCTCCTCGAGCTGACGGAAGAGTTTCGGCGGCAGGTCTCTGACGAGGCTCAGCCGCCGCTTTGGAGCGACGATGAGGTTCTGCTGTACATCATCGACGCCCAGGACCTTCTCGTCCGCAAGCTCGGGGGAATCGCCGACGTGACCGTGGCTGCCGCTGACATCGGTAGCCCGCAGGACCGGCTGCAGGACCTGGACGTGGTCACGGACGAGCCGTACACCGTCCTCGACCCGTACATCCTGCGCATCCGGTCCGCGAGGCTCCTTACGGCGGCCAGGGACGTGGTCATCGTGCAGGAGGCCGACCTGGCCCAGATTCTGTACAACGACTACGGGTGGCGCAGCGGGCTTCAGCTGGACGACTCCGACTCCGGGCAAGTCACGCACGGCGTGCTGGGGATCAAGGACGACAACGTGCGCTGGCTGCGCGTACCGGCGGAGGACGACACGTGCCGCCTCAACGTGTTCCGTCTTCCGTACCCGCGCATCACGGCCCTCGACGGCGACATCCAGCTCGAGATCCATGAGCAGCACCACCGCCACCTGATCCTGTGGATGAAGCACCTAGCCTACTCCAAGCAGGACGCGGAGACGAGAAACGACAAGCTGGCCGCGGAGAGCGCGGCAGCCTTCGAGGACTACGCAGACAAGTTCGTAAGGAAGTTGAGCGCCGCAGGTACCGCCCGAGGCAAGTCAAGTACGCGGGGCTCGTATGAGCACGCAGACGCTGATCAAGCAGCCCAGCGAAAGCCGGCTGTACACCATGGAGTTCGCTGCCAACCTGGCATCCGGCGAGACGCTCACGTCCGTGTCGTCCGTAACGGCGTCGCCGTCTGGACTGGACCTGTCCGCTACCCCCTCGGTAAGTGGCACCAAGGCTCAGCAGCGCATCGCTAGCGGTACCGCCGGCGTGCAGTACAAGGTCACGTTCGTGGTTGTGACGTCCGCCGGAAACACGCTCGAGGGTGAGGGCTACCTGACGGTGAGGCAGCTGTGATTGGCGGCAGCGCTGGATTTCGTGGTAAACTTAGGACACGGATCACTCGTGCCCAGCCGTCGATCCTTGATCGCATCGCCGGGTTCTTTCGGAGACTACTGACATGAAGAGCTTCAGCATCCCCTTCGGTAACCGCCGCCTCCACTTCGGTGTCGAGAAGCACGGTGCCGTGCACCCGAAGGGCCTGGTCTTCGGCACGAACGTGCGCGCCGACCTGTTCCACCGCGGCAAGTGGCAGGGCTACCGCGACCTCGGCTCCGGCCTGGTGACCAACATCGGCGCGATGGCGCTGGCGCAGGAGGCCATCACGCTGGCCGCGCCGTCGGGCGCCCGCATCAACACGCTGTTCCTGTCGAACTGGCACGCCACGGGAACGGGAACGACATCGGCCGCGGTCCTGGACTTCAAGCTCCAGACGATCTCCACCAACGGCGGCCAGACGCCGGTGGCGGGCACGCAGACGTTCTCTACCTCGGGCACGATGGCGTCGCCCAAGTACCAGACCGTCGCGACGATCTCGTACACCGGCACCGAGGCGGTGACGGAGTGGGGTCTCTTCACGAGCAACACGCTGTCGTCGACGACGGGCACGCCGTTCACGAGCACGTCGGCCACGACGTTCACCGCGACGGGCACGCCGTTCACGGCCTCGAGCTCGACGGTGCAGGGCCTGCAGCAGCAGATCGTCATCCCGGGCACGACTTCCGTCCTCGGCCTGATCGCGTCGAACACGACGTCGGTCGGCACGCTGGTCAACAACGGGACGACCGGCTGGTTCACGCAGGCGGCGATGACCGCCGGCTCGACCCCTGGCACGACCGAGGCGTACACGCTGCGCCCGATCATGTGGGACCACAAGGTGTTCTCGGCGATCAACGTCGTGAACGGTGACTCGATCCAGTTCACCTACACGCTGACGATCACGAGCGGCGGCTAATGTGTCGGACAGCTACGTACAGGTAGCCGTAGACGGCGCCGGGAAGAAGATCGACAACACGGCGCTGCAGCGGCAGCCCGCGGACCCGGCGTGGGACGCGACGCAGGGCGACCTTGTCTATCGGCAGCGCACTGCCATCGGCTCGGACGAGGTCCCCGACCTCCAAGTGGAGGTGCACGGGGAAAAGGGCAGGGGAGAGCTCGCCGTGCACGACCCGGAGACGGAGTCGATCCTCGGCGTGCTGATCCAGATTCGGGACATGCTTGCAATGGCGCTACGCGCCTAGAACGGAGAAGACGAGATGCTGATCAAGATCGCAGGGCGCGTGCGCGGGCTGTTCGCGGGCAACTACCCCGAGAACCGCGAGGACGAGCAGATCCACGTGAACAGCCGCGGCGACATGCTTGTGGCGCAGTCGATGCCCGAGCGCACGGAGATCGTCCGCATGGGCGACTCGTGGCAGGTGATGACGTCGTCGGCCATCGCGCCGCTGACGGCCGTCCCCACGACCACGGGCGGCCTGAACCTGTGGAACGGCGAGCAGTCTAACGGCAAGACCTACGTGATCGACCGCGTGCAGGTGTCGGAGATCGTCGTGGACGCCACGCAGTCGAACAGCACGGCCGTGTTCGCCATGCTCGTGCGCCCGCCGGTGACGGCCCCCACCGACGCGGCCCTGACCATCCGCTCGCTGTCCGGTCGCAACTCGTACTCGGGCCGCGCCCGCACGACGGTCAACGCCGCCGTGACGAACGACGGCTGGTTCCCGATCGGCACGTCGGCCCCGATGGCCGCCGCGGCCGCCGGCTCGGCGTGGAAGGTCACGGACATCGCGCTGAACGGCCTGTACCTGGTGCCGCCGGGCGGGCAGTTCTGCGTGCACGCGGCTAAGGCCGCCGCGACCGCCGGCCAGATCCACTTCTCGATCGTGTGGCACGAAGTGCAGATGATCGTGAAGTCGTAAGGAGCCTCGATGCTCTCGCTTCAGAAGATCGTGTCCCGGGTCCGCGGCGCGGACCCCGGGAACTACCCGGAGAACCGGGAGTACGAGGAGCTGCACATGAACAGCTCAGGGGACTTCATCACCTCGATGTCCCTCCCGCACAAGGCGGATCTCGTCCGCCACGGTAGCTCGTACCAAGTGCTGGGCGCCGCATCGACGGGCCTCACGGCCGTGCCGACCACGGCGGGCCTGCTCACGATCTGGAACGGTGAGAACGGCAACGGCAACTTCCTCGCTATTGACAGCGTCACGGCGACCAAGGTCATCGTCGACGTGACTACGACCGACACGGCCACGGTGTGGGCGCAGATCATCCGCCCGCCGATGGCGACGCCGACAGACGCCGCGCTGGCCATTCGCTCGCTCAACGGCCGCTACTCCTACGGTGGCCGCGTGCGCAGCGTCGCCACGAGCACCACGCTCGCCAACCGGTGGGAGCCGATTGGCACCATCCCCAACGGCGCCTCCGCCATCGCCGGATCCGCGTGGGCGCAGGCCGACATCGACCTCCTCGGCCGGTACGTCATTCCGCCGGGCGGAGCGTTCACGCTGACCGCGTCGGAGGTCACGGCGACGGCGAGCACGTTCCGCTTCTGCATCCGCTGGCACGAGGTGCTGCTGCCGCTCGTGGGGTAACCCATGCTTCTCGACCTGAGAAGCCTGGAGGAGTCCTCGGGTCCGACTGCATACGACAAGACCCTATCCGGGACTCTGTCGTTCGCTGC
>ERZ724522.872-NODE-872-length-17982-cov-10.389413_pt1 | contig 17982 bp, 22 predicted proteins | sample MGYA00376055_ERZ724522 | MGnify/ENA primary metagenome ERZ724522 (study PRJEB28724, sample SAMN07190884) | wastewater metagenome | isolation source: effluent of sewage treatment plant in Hong Hong | place: Hong Kong | collected 2016-03-17 ... | reverse complement strand
AGAAACAATTAATTTTGTACCAGCAAGAAACACAATTTTGTTGGATCTTCAATCCGAAAGGTTTGGACTAGATCTTAGTATGATGAAAGAACATCCACTTGATTTACTAGTAGTAGCTACAGGTAAAGATTGTGTAAATACTAAGGTAGGTGATAGAGTAGTAGTAAATGGGCAGTGCCTTACTATTAATGTAGATGGTAGAAAATATCTACAAACTTTTGAGACTCAAATTATGGGTTATGTACTAAACGGTGCTAAGGTATCTACCGAGGTAGCTGCCCCACCTAGTAACTTAATATAAAATGAAGGTATTTGATTTAATAGATAATAAAGTCCAAATCAAACCTGAAAGTTTATTGATTTACCCCTTTTCTGAAATATGGAAAGGGGATAAATCTAAACTAAAAGAATCAGCTCATAAGGACATAACCTTTATATGGTTCTTTTGTGATTTTGATAGTCCTTATTTCTCCTACGAAGAAAATGAACGGGTTAATCTAATCAAGGATCAAGTTCTAGAAGATCCTAAATATAAACCTAGTAAATTAGTTCAAACTGCTATAGAGGCTTATAAGAAGTTAAATTTATCTCCTTCTATGAGGATGTTAGATGCTGCTTATAGTGCTATATTTAAAATGGATGATTATTTTAAAAATGTAGATTTTGAAGATGGTGATGAAATAGATAAAGTTCAAAAGGCTATTACTAATATGCCTAAAATGATTCAAGCTATAAATGAATCTAAGGAACTTTGTAAAAAAGAGCAATCCTCTAGTGAGAGAATTAGAGGTAATGCTAGTTTAAATATATTTGAAGATTAATGGGTAGTATAAAAAATAAAAAAGTCAAAGTAAAGAAAACTTTAGATATGGATAAACCTATTTTTATATCTAAAAAGGATCCTAACGGATATAAGGAAATTTGGGTTTATAATCCTATGTTAGATGGTGATATATCTCAATATATTAATAACCCTAACTTTGCAATAAGTAACTAATATGTTAGTAGCAGATTTATTTAAACTACAAAGTGTTCCTTATGTAGAAGTTCCTGAGAAGTTTACTAATACTAGTGAATTCCAAGAAACTGCTTCTTTCTTTAGGAAGCATGGAATGTATACTTTATATCCAAAGGGTACATATCAATATATACAATTCTGGAAAGAAGAAAAAAGAAAATGTTTAGAAGGTATGACTAATAGCTCAGGTATATATATTCCTGGGCCTTATTATTTTTATCTAAATTATGTACAAATTAATATGCAAAATTCAGATAAAAGAAAGTCTAAGGATTTTCCTAAATTTGTAGATATTGATTATGTATATTTTCATTTAGTATTTTATTGTAAACAAAATGAGAAATCTCTAGTTTCTGTTAAAGGAAGACGACAAGGATGGAGTTACAAAGCTGGAGCATTAGCTAGTTGGGAATTTAATTTCTTTAGAAATAGTTCTAGTGTTATTGGAGCTTATTTAAGTGATTATTCTCAGAATACTATGAACATGGTTAGAGATAACTGTAACTTCTTAAACCAACATACTGAGTTTGGTAGACAGAGAAATCCTGATTTGACTGATAATATTAGAGCAGCATACCAAGTTACTATAGATGGTAAGAAGGTATGGAAAGGTTATATGAGTACAGTTAATTCTATTACTTATAAAGATAAACCTTCTGCGGGTGTAGGTAGAAGTGCAACATGGCTTATTTTTGATGAGGCGGGTATATTTCCAAATATAGTTGAATCTTATGGATTATCTGAGCCCCTAATAAAAGATGGTTCTACTTATACTGGAGTATGTTTAATGTTTGGTTCGTCAGATAGTATGGAAGCTGGTTCAGTACATTTTAAAAAAATCTTTACTGCTCCAGAACAATATAATATGTTAGGATTTAAGGATCCTAAAAATGATGAGAGAATTATAGGTTTCTTTAGTGCTGCTTATTTTGGTAGATGGGGTAAGTGTAGAGATAAGGAAAGTCCTTACTATGGTACAGATATGGTAGACTCAGATGGTAATTCTATTATAGAAGCTGCTGTAGATGATATTATGTGGGAAAGAGCTAGAAAGAAAAAAGCTCCAGATCCTAAAGCTTATAGAGATTTTGTAACCCAGTATCCTATAGAATGGCAAGAAGCTTTCTTGGTTTCTAGTAGATCTCCTTTCCCAACTTATTTAGCAGAAGAAAGGCTAGCTCAATTGGAAACTGAGAAATCAATATTAAGTTCTTATTGGACTGGTAAACTAGTTCAAGAGGGTAATAAGATTGTATATAAGTTACCTGGACCTTCAGATCCTGAGCCTATTAGAGATTTTCCTATTGGGAAGATAGATGTTGATATGGCTGGGTCAATAGAAATATTTGAACAACCTGCTATAGATGAACCTCCTTATGGATTGTATATTGGGGGTATTGACCCTTATGATGATGACCAAGCAGATAATTCATTGTCTTTAGGAAGTATATTTATAATGAATACTTTAACAGGTAGGATAGTAGCTGAATATACAGGCAGACCTAAAACAGCAAAAGAATTCTATGAAAACTGTAGAAAACTGCTTTTATATTATAACGCAGTAGCAAATTATGAGAATAATAAGAAAGGATTATTTGGGTATTTTGAACAGAAAAATTGTTTACACTTATTATGTGATACTCCCAAAATTCTTAGAGATTTACAGATTACTAAGTTAAATTATGAAACTGGTAATAATGCTAAGGGTACTAATGCTTCTAAAGAAGTAAATAAGTATGCTAGGGAATCATTAAAAACTTGGATGCTTGAACAGGCATATAATAGAGAAGACGGTATTACTAATACTCATACTCTAGGTTCTATACCAGCTCTTAAAGAGATAATATATTGGGAATCAGAGGGTAACTATGATAGGGTATCTGCATTAGGTATGTTAATGATACTTAGAGAAGATAGATATAAACAGATTACTTCAGCTCAAGATGAGGAATCAGATAAGAATAAAAACTTATTTGATAAGATTTGGGATAGGATTCATAGCTATAAAGGTAAATCAGATAATGATTTTTTAATTAGTTATATACAGAAAAATAAGGTAAATTAGCCATTTAAATAATTATAAATGAGTAGTCCAACAAGTTATGTAAATATAAAGACTTTTCCTGAACAAAAGATTCCTGATAGTAAAAAGGGGTTTGATTGGGGGAAGGATTGTATAGATGCTTCAGAAGCACTAATTCTTACTAGAAATCAATATTCTAGGAACTCTAGATATACTAAACAAATTAATTATGATTTGTATAATGGGATATTGCACCCATCTGATTTAGAAATAATCTTAAATCCTAGTGGGATAAAAGAGATAGCATATCCAGCACAAATAGATAATCATCCTATTATTAATCCTTATATTAAAGCCTTAATAGGGGAGGAAATAAAGCGTAGATTTGATTTTATAGTTAAAGTTGAGAATGAAGATGCTATAAGTAAAAAAGAAGAAGCAAAGAAAGAAGAAATAATGGCTCTATTGGAGCAAATTCTTTTAGAAGGATTAGAAGAGCCTGAACAGGGATTTGGTAGTAAAGAGGAAGAAGAGGCTTACCAACAAGAAATACAAAAAAGATTATTGCAGAAACAGAAATATCTTAATTATGAATGGAGAGATATTAGAGAATTAGCTGCTACAAGATTACTTACTTACTATGAGGAAAAAGAGGAACTTAGAAGTAAGTTTACTCAAGGTTGGGAAGATGCTACTATTTCAGGTGAAGAGATATATAGTATTGATATTATTGCTAATGAGCCTGTAGTAAGGAAATGTAATCCTTTAAATACGTATTTTTTATTGCCTCCAGATAGCAACAGGGTCGAAGACTCTGATGTAATTGTGGAAGAATCTTATTGGCCTGTAGGTAAGGTTATAGATTATTTCTATGAAGATTTAAAACCCTCTGATATAGATACATTACATCAAAAAGTAATGTATAAAGGTGGAGGTAATTATGGTGGTATACCTAATTACCAATTACAAGATCCTGTATGGAGTTTACCTATAGGTATTTTAGATGGTAGTTCTAATACCCAATTTAATACTTTAACAGGTGCTAATACTTTAGTACCATTTGATTCACAAAATAATGTAAGAGTTGTTAAAGCTGTATGGAAATCTGTTAGAAAAGTTGGTGAATTAACTTTTTATGATGAAGCAGGACAAGCTCAAAAAACAACAGTACCAGAACAATATGTTCCTAATAAAGAAGCTGGAGAATCAGTTAAATGGTTATGGATAAGTGAATGGTGGGAAGGTTGGAAAGTTGCTAATGAATTTTATTTAAGAATAAGACCAAGAGAAGTTCAATTTAGAAGTTTAAATAATCTTTCTAAATGTTCTAGTGGTTATGTAGGTACTGTCTATAAAACTAATAGTAGTATAGCTCAATCTCTTTTAGAGATTATGAAACCTTATCAATATTTATATAATCTTATTTATCATAAGACAAAAGAAGCTTTTGCTAAAAATATTGGTAAAGTAGCTAACTTAGATTTAGCTAAAATACCTGATGGTTGGGAACCAGAGAAATGGTTATATTACTTAAAAACTATGAATATAGCAGTAACAGATAGCTTTAAAGAAGCTAAAAAAGGTGCTGCTATAGGTAAGTTAGCTGGTAATATGAGTGGTTCTCAAAATACTATGGACCTAGATATGGGTAATTATATACAACAACATATAGAAATGTTAGAGTATATAAAGAGAGAACTTGATTTAGTTACAGGTATTAGTCCAGAACGTAGAGGTGAAAGAACCTCAGCTGATCCGGGTTTAGGGGTTACTCAAGAAAATAAGTTAGCTAGTGCTAATATTACAGAATGGTATTTTAGATTACATGATAATACTAAGACTAGAGTTTATGCCGCTTTGTTAGAAACAGCTAAATACTGTTTAAGAAATGGTAATAAAACTATCCAATATATTACTGATGAAATGACTTCTGAAATTTTTAAAATTGATGGGGAATTAATCAATGAATGTGAATATGGATTGTTTGTTACAGATTCTGTAGAAGAACAAAAAGCTATTGAAATGCTCCGTAGTGCTACTGAGATTGCTATGCAAACTGGTCAAGTTGATGTTATACAACTTATGGATATCTATAGTAATAGGTCTTTATCTTCTATTAGAAGAAAGATTGAGAAATCTGTAGAATCTGCTAAAGAAATAGCAATGCAACAAGCTCAAGCAGAACAAGAGCAATTAAAAGCAATAGAAGACCAAAAAGCTCAAATAGAGATGGCTAAACTAGAATTAAAGCAATACGAAATAGATCAAAATAATATGACTAAGATTGCTATTGCTGAAATGCAAGCTTATGCTTTAGATGATGGTGGAGATGCTGCTTTAATAGATAATACTTCTGAAATGGCTTTGAAACAACAAGAGATTACTCAGAAAGTATATATGGAAGGAGAAAAGATTAGAAACGATAGAGAAATAAAAGAAAAAGAATTAGAATTAAAAAGAAGAGAATCTGAACAAAAGCTTGAAATAGAAAAAAAGAAATTAGAGCAAATAGAGAAACAAAATGTTTCTCAAGAAAAGATAAAACAATTAGATGTTCAGATGAAAGAAAAAGAATTAAAAATGAAAGAGAAATTAGAATTAATTAAACTTAGAGCAGCTAGAGCAAAAGCTAGATCTGCATCTAAATCTAAATCTAAATCTAAGTAACTATGATACCTAAAAGTTTTAAGATATTTGCACATACAATAAAGATTAAGAAAGTAAAGAAATTAAAAAATGAGAATAACGAAGATCTTTTAGGTGAAGCTGATTTAGCTAATAATAGAATTAAGTTATTGGATAATGATAAAATTACTCCAGTACAAGAATCACAAAAAGAACAAGTATTTTTTCATGAATTTGCACATATTATGTTTGATTCTATAGGTAGACATGATTTATCTCAAGATGAAACTTTGGTAGATTTAGTTGGAAATGCAATACATCAATATTTAAAAAGCGCGAAGTATTAATGGAAACTCTTAAATCATTAACTAAAAATAGTAAATGTGCATGTGTAGCATCTTGTTTAATGGATGCTAGAAATCAAGTACATGTATTCCACTTACAAACTACAAGTTATGCACAACACGTAGCGTTGAATACATTGTATGAAGATATAGTAGGGTTATTAGATAGATTTGTAGAATCTGCTCAAGGTAAATATGGTATTATTAGAGGTTATAAAAGTTATATAACTAATTATAATGAATCTGGAAATGCTTTAGAATATATTAAAGCTAAAGTAAAAGAATTAGAAAAGTATAGAGAATACTTTACAGATGCACCTTATTTACAACAGATAGTAGATGATATGATAGAGTTATTTTATTCTACTATATACAAATTAGAAACCTTGAAATAGCTATAAAACAATAAAAAACAAAATAAAAATGACTAGGAACTTTTATAATAATTATAGTATATTTGGATAAAAATTAGATTTATGGAAGAAACAACAGGAACAAACGAACTATTTTCTGGCTTAACAAGCTTCTTAAAAGATTCAAATTTAATGAATCAAGAAGTTTTTGAAGAAGTAACTAGTAAAGAAGCTGCTGATATAATAAAAGCAGAGCAGGAAAAAAAAGATGAAAAACCAGTTATAGAATTTACTTTAGAGGAACTTGAGAAAGGTGAAGAAACACCTAAAGTAACTACTGAAGAAAGTGAAGATAATGTTTATGCTATAATTTCTCAAATGCTAAAGGAAGATGGAATTCTAGATAGAGAATTTGGATCTCCTAAAGAAATGTTAGATGCATTTGGTGATGTTATTAAAAATGGTATAGAATCTTATAAAGAGGAGTTACCAGAGTCTATTAAACAATTAATTGAAGGATATGAAGAAGGAGTACCTTTTGAAGATATCTTAAAAATTAAATCTGAACAAATTCAATTAGATTCTATTTCAGATGAAACATTAGAAGATAATGTAGAGCTGCAAAAGAAATTAAATAGAGAGTATTTTAAAGCTACTACTAAGTTCTCAGATGCTAAAATTGAAAAAGAAATTCAAAGATTAGCTGATTTAGATGAATTATTTGATTCATCTTTAGAAGCTAAAGAAGCATTAAAAGAACTTAATAAAGAAAAAGAAGCACAAAAAATTGAAGAAGCTAAACAAAATAGATTGATAGCTGAAGAAAATTATAGAAAACAAATTAACCAGTTAAATGAAAGAGTTAATAAAACTACTGAGATTATACCTGGAATAAAAATATCTGAAAAAGAACAAAAAGAATTATTTAAAGCTATAACAACTCCAGTTGAAACTAGAGGTAGTGAGTTACTAAATCAAGTAATGTTAGTAAGAGAAAAAGATCCAATAGGATTTGAAATGAAGTTAAATTACTATATTAAACTTGGTTTATTTAATGAAACACCAGATATTAGTAAATTAACTCAAACTTTACAAACTAAAACAGTTTCTAAGTTAGAAAAACAATTGGAAGAAACAGCTAAGAAAAACTTAAACAAAGCGTCTGGTTCATCTAGACAATCATCCGAAGACAGTGATATTTTAAAAGCTGCTGGAGGAATATTTAAACGATAATAACTTTTAAACAATTAATAATAAATTATGCACAATTTGATTAGTCCGTTGCAGAAGTACAGCCCTAAAGATTGGTCTGGCTTGACAACAAAGAATCATATTGGAGCTATGTGGGGTGAACAACCTATCATAACCTCTAATATGGTTGACAACATCTATGATGTTAACTTAGGTCTAGATTTAGACCGTTTTATGGATCAATTCCCCACAATGGAATTGGAAAGAGATGCTCCTTTTGAATGGTTCTTGAATAATGCAAGTCCTTTCAAAACTGTTCCTCTTGTACAGTACTATACTGATGTAGCTCTGTCTGCTCAAGGTGCTACCCCTGGTGTTGGTCTTTCTAGATTTTATCTGGAATTCCCAGACAGGATTTTTGAGGCTATGGATATTATATCTTACGGATATACTGAAAAAGAAACTTATCAGTTCCGTATTGTAGAAGATCCTAAACCTAATGGTAACAACTGGGTTTATACTGTAGAATTAGTAACTGGTGATTATACCTTGTATGCTAATACAACTGATTTAGTTGCTGGTACAAGATTCTTGAAACTTTATACTGTAGCTGAACAAACTCTCTCTGAAAGAGGTTCTAGCTCTATTACCTTCTCAGCTCCATTCAGGATGCAAAACCGTTGTTCTTTCATGCGTGCAGAATATATGGTTCCTGGTAATATGATTGAACAAAGAGAAAACGAGCCACTTGGGTTCTTCTTTATTGATGCAGAAGGAAAACGTCATACCACTTGGATTAACAAGTTGGACTATGATTTCCTTGTAAACTTCAAGAGAATGAAAAATATGGCTTTATTGTATGGTAAAAATAACAAGACTTCACAAGGTACTTATGGTATGAAAGGTGATTCTGGTTATGAGATTAGAATGGGTTCTGGTTTGATGGAACAAATTGCTCCTTCTAACTTGCATTACTACTCTAGCTTCAACATAGATGTACTTTCTGATATCTTGATGTCTCTGTCTGTAGGTAAATTGCCTGAAGATCAAAGACGTTTTGTATTAGGTACTGGTGAGTGGGGTATGAGACAATTCCATAAAGCTGTAGAAACTAAAGCTGTAACTTTTGCTCCTTCAAGAGAAGAAATTCGTATTGGTGGTTCATTAAACAGTATGAGTTATGGTGGACAATTTAAAAAATACTCTTTCATCAATGGTATTGAGATTGAGTTGATGCATATGCCTTTCTTGGATGATCCTTCTCTAGGTTCTCCTATGCATCCTGATGGTGGTCTTTTAAGCTCTTACGAGTATATGATTATGGACTTTGGTACTTCTCAAGGTAAACCAAATATCCAAAAAGTAACTGTAAAAGGTGCAAATGATATATTCCGTTATATCCCTGGTTTAAGAGATCCTTTCTCTGCTGGTGGTTTAGGTAGTACTAGTGCTTCAATGACTGTATCTCCTGTTGATGGATATAAAATTATGCGTGCTCACACATTAGGTTTGAAGGTGCACAATCCTATGAGGATTGCAAGATTTATTCCTGTTCTTTCCTAACATATAGTATAGATGAATAGGGGATTAATACTTTTCCCCTATTCTCTATATTACTTTTAACTAAACAAATTTAACTATGGGTAAAAATTTAGACGAAATTTTAATTAACAAAAAAATCAAAGTTGTTCCAATTGTAAGACCGAATGGAACTTATAGTAAAGGTCATGATGGTGAATTTATGTATACAGGTGCTGAAATGAGTTTACCTGTACCACGTGATTCAAAAAGAAAAGCTCTAATAGAAATATTAAATCCAGATGAAAGAGAAGCATTTGAAAATTTGTTTAATCTTCCTAAAGGTGCTATGAATTTCTATGATGTAGATAATCCTTATTGGGCTAAATATAGAGTAAAAATTACTAAAGAGGGAAAAACATTGGACTTAAGTAGCCCAACAGATTTTCTTGAATATAGAACTCTATCAGCTAATAAGAGTATAATAGCTCCTAATTGGGAGTCTAGAAATAAAAATGGTGAATATAAATTTGCTCTTGTAGATGAAGATGAGCAAATCAAATCTGAAGCTACTAAAGCAGAAATAAGTAAAACTGCTTGGAAGTATTACGGTAAGTTAGAAGATAGTGTAGAGGATATGCAAAATGTTCTTAGACTATATGGTAAGAAAACTACTTCTAATAAATTAGAATTCTTAAGAGGGGAAATATCAAAATTGATAGAAACCGATATGAAAGAATTTATACGTATTATGGAAGATCCTAAATTAAAAATGAAGATCTTTATAGATACAGCCGTAATGAGAGGAATATTAGATAGAACAAGTACCTCTGGATACGCACTTAAAGGTGGGGTAGAAATAGGTAGAAATATAGTAGAAGTTATTGAATTTTTGGAAAGTCCTAGAAATCAAGACATCTACTTAAAAATCAAAGCACAGGTCGAGAACAGTAAATAATTTGACCCTAGTTAATTATAGCATTTATGACCAGACAAGAGTTTTTAGATAGATTTTACCTTACATACGATAAGTTTAATAGCCTTTCTTCACCAGGATATATACCTGCTGAAATAGAAGTAATGGCTTCAGAAGCTCAGGAAATTCTGGTTATAAATGCTTATAATCCTCAATCTAATAGATTAAAAGAGGGATTTGAAGAAACAGAAAAAAGGATACAAGATTTAGGAGAATTAGTTAGAAATAAAGTTTTAACTCCCTTGCCTGTATCTGCAGATAATATGCCTAATGGTAGATTCTTTTTACTACCTAATACTTTATTAACTGACCCTACTGATTATTCAGATGTATTTTGGTTTACTGTATTTGAAGAAGCTATTACAAATGACACTTGTGGTGAAAGAAAAGAAATAGTAGAAATAAACCACAATGAATATAGACAACTTATTTCTGATCCTTTTAATAAACCTAGTAAGGCTAAAGTTTGGAGAATGAGGGTAGAAGGTCTTAGACAAGAATTAATAACAGATGGTACTTATAATGTAACAGGTTATCACTTAAGATACATAAAGAAACCAGAACCTATTATTTTAACATCTAACCTTACTTCTCAAGTAAGTGAATTATCAGATCAAGTACATAGAGAAATATTGCGTAAAACGCTTCTATTAGCTTTAAAAGATACTGCTAATACTGAAAGATTAGAAAACGAATTAAAAACTAACAACTCTTTTATAGAATAAGCTATAAACTAATTTAAATTATTAGACTTGAAATTTGCTTATTAATTATATATTGAGTATAATTGTGTAATTATTAATTTAACAAACAAATAAATGGCCTTAAAGCTCATAACACCTGTAAATAGAAATGAAGTAAGAACTTCATTAACTAATGCACATATAGCTGTAGCAGGAGATGTAAATCCTGTTATTACTGCTGTAAATACACTAAATGATAGATTAACTAGTTACCCTTTAGTTGTAGCTGGATTAATCGTAGCAACTGCTACTTCTACCACTACAGATTTTGGATCTCTATTAGTTGGAGATAAAATTTTAGTAGTTCCTGTTGCAGCTGGAACACCAGCCAATACAACTGGTACATATTTCTTAACTTGTGCTACTGCTGGAACATTACCTGCTGCTGCTGTAGTTGGAAATTTGTATGTAGTATTAAGAAGTGTAACTCTATAATAGAACAAATAATTTATTTATAAACAACAAACATTTAATTTTAAATGCAAACATTAAACAATTTTAAGCAATTACTTATTGCTAAAAACATCGCTGCTACTGCAACTGCTGATAGTACTGTAGCTTCTCCCTCTACTCTTGCAGATGGTGAAGTAGCTGTAATTACTATGGATGGTGTAGTACGAAACGAATCAAGCTCATTTACAGGTGTAGACTATGTACGAGTAGTACAAGGACAAGGCTCTACTAAACCTCTAATAGTGTCTCCTCCAATTCCTAAAACAGCTACTGGTAGAGCTAAAGCTTATGCTGCTGCTACACAACAAGTATCTTATATAGGATTTAACCCAGCTACTTCTGGAGTAGGTTCATTTGATGCTATTTCTAATATGGGTCTAGCTAGTCCTATGATTAGAACTACTTTCAAATCTATGTATTTCCAATACGCAGATAAATTGATGGAAGCTATTGCTGGATACGCTCCTACTAGTTCTGATACTATTTCTACTTTTGTAGATAAGCTTACTGTAGCTTTAACTAATGAGGTTAAGCGTTATGTATACCTACCTTATAAAGTGGAAAGAGTAAATTCCGTAGGTTCAGGTACTACTGTATTAGGTGCTGCTTGTAATCTTACTAAAGGTTCTACTTTGGTAACTTGTACAAACTTAGGTACTCTTGCTGTGGGTGATTATATCCGTATAGGTACTAATACAGATGATGAAGCACCTATTTATAAGGTAACTTCTCTTACTGCTGGTGTGTCTTTCTTGATAGATCAACCTTATCAAGGAGCCTCTGTTACAGGTCAAGCTGCTGCTTCTGCTAGAAAAGTTACTCCTGTAACTACTACAGGTACAGCTGGTGCAGGTTGGGGAATTAGATTAACTGGTTTAGCTCAAACTATTTTCCGTGAAAATGTATATCGTCAAGAAACTCAAAAATGGATTACTACTGTACAAAACATGGGTACTACTACAGTTTCTGATTATACTAAACCTACTGAAGGACATGGAACTTATGAACAAGTGGCTACAGAAGAAGTATTTTGCTTATTCTCTGAAGGATTTGCAGATAATGCGTCTATTCAAATTCCTAACGTAGAGTATCGTAAAAATGCTCTTGCTGCAGGTCAATACGGATCTATTGAAATAAGCTGGAAAGATAAAGTAAATAACACAACTAATATTGCTGATACTGGAGCATCTTGGAAACAATTAAAAATTGTTGGAGATTCTGCTGGTGGTTATAACGCAGATAGTTGTTTTTATGATGCAAATCAATCTGGTAATCATGATGTATACAGTACTCTGAATGCATTCTTGACTGTAGATATCGCAGGTACTCCATAATATTAATTATAACTTTTTAAAAAGAGGGAGAGGAGAAACAAAACTCCCCTCCCTTTTTATTTACACAATACATAAATAATAATGAGCTTAAAGCTAAATTTTGATATATGTCAATCTAGCAGTTGTAAATGGTTTAGTTTAAAAGAAACTACTGGAATTTATGATGCTGATACAAATGAAACAGGTTGGGGTGCTCCTAATCCTGAAGTAGGTGATTATGCACCAGGAGTAAATTCTGATGCAACTTTAACAGTAACAATACCAGGTGTTACAGATCCTGTAGGTATAGATATATCTGATTATTTTCCTTCTCAGGATAATACTTTTAGTATTAATATAACAAATGAAGATTTAGGATTAGATGCTGATGCTTCATTACCTAATGGTATATATAAATTCGTTTACTCTTTAACTGTAGATGGAGGTTCATATACTAGAACAAAAAATGTTTTTATTCACTGTCAATATGATTGTGAAGTAGAAGAATTATTACATGATTTAGTAACAGAAGAATGTTGCTTAGAATGTGATAATGAAGATTTAGATAAAATAGTTTACTTAAAAACTCTTATATGTGCAGCTAAAGCAGCTGTAGAATGTGGTAATTTAAGTAGAGCAGAAAATATAATAGAAACCATTGATGATTTACTTGATGGTAATAATGATTGTAATTGTTAATAAATAAAGAATAATAAGATATGTGTACAGATTGCAATAGTACAACCTTACCAGAAGGTATTGCTGGAAATAACGGGTATTCACCTAAATTAGCTGTAGTTACAGTAACATGTGATACAGTTGAACATGAAATATTACAATTAGTTAGTTGGGTAGGAGGTAGCGGAACAAGACCTTTTTATTTAACTAATGAAATGACAGATGCTTGGTTAACTGCTAATCCAATCTATTTAAGTTCTACTGGCTGGACTTTAAGTGGATGTGCTGCTACTTTTATAGAAGGTACAGACGGAGCAGATGGCGCTGATGGGGCAGATGGTAGTGATGCTAGTATTACTGTAGTTGAAACAGATGGTTCTCCAACAGGTACTCCTAGTATATTAAAATTTGGTCCAGGAACATTAACTTATAGTACAACTACTGATCCTAATGATACTGTAACTTATGATCCAGAAGGAGATTGGGTTAATATACCTTATACAGGAGGTGATATAACAAATGAAGATACAGATCCTTTTTATACTGGAACTTATGGAACTCCTGGAGATTTATTAGTAAATTCTTTTTTTAAACCTTATAACGGTAATAAAGCAGTTTATACAGGTACAGATAGTAACTTTAGTGATGCTTTTATTAGAAGATTAAAATATAAAATTAATGATGATAAAACTATAACTATTTGTGGGCATTTAGAAGGCTCTTTTGATAAAGATACAAGATCTCCTTCTGCTACTACAATAAATTTATATGATGATGGGATAAATGGCGGTGTTCCTATATCAAGTATATTATTCGCATCACCTAATTGTGTATTAAAATATGTTTTTCCATCAACTATAACAGAATTTGGAGCTGTAATAAGACAATTTGAATGTTCTATAATATTAACTAAAAAGGGATTAGGATCTGTTCTTTCCTCAAAACCAATAATCAAAACTTTTAAAGGATTAGTAAATTTAAATAGTTCTTATATACAAATAGATTGTTTAGAAAATGAAACTATTACTTTTGCAGATTATGTTTCTACAGGAGGTGTTTATAGTATTCATATAATAATAGACCATACATTTGCTAAAAGAGCGACAAGTTAATTAAAATAAAATGATAGAATTAACACAAGAAGAACTTAATACGTTAGGTTTTAATTATAAATGCTGTTTTGCTCGTAAGGGAGAAGAATTAGCTAAGGATATCAAAAGAGGTAAAGATTGTAAATGTAAGAATAGAAAACTTGTATTTTTAAAAGCTCTTATTGATACAGTTAATTGTTATAAATACGGTCAAGGAGCTATATACAAATTTAAATTTTATGCTGAAGGTAATAGTATAGCAGCTGGAGATTGGACTAATATATTCCCATCCATAACAATAAATAATACAGAAATATTTACTGGTGATTGTGTAAATTTTAGAAATGCTTATGCTGCACTAGCTGAGTATGAACAAACAGATTATCTATATAATATATTTTCTAATTCAGCTACAACAGGAGTAACAACATTACAATTAAATTCAGGTAATTCAGAGTACACAGATTTCTTTGTGTATTTACCAAGAAATACAGCAGAAGATGTACCAGGAGAAGATACAGATATTTTCCACATAGATGATAATGGGTCTGTAGAATCTAATATATTAAGTGATTTTACTGTATTGGAAGGATTCGGGTCTATAGTATGGCAAAGTTCTTTTGGATTAGGTAACAATAATTGGATACTTTTTATTGAGAAAGTTCAAAGAGGTTATACAACAGAAGAAGTAAATTGCTTAACTGAAACTCAATTAATGGATATAATAGAATATATAAACAAAGAATGCGATTGCTGCATTTAAATAAATAAATAATACAATGGGAGCAAATAACTCACAAACAAATTTACAACAAATATTAAGAGCTTTAACTACAGATGCTACAGCTTTTGCATCACAAGATTTATCATTAGTAGATACTACTGTACAATCACTTACTGTACCTGCTGGTACTAAATATGCGTTATGTTATTTATCTGGAACTACAACTAATTTTATTAGATATTGGCAACATGGTGGTACTCCTGCACTAGCTAGTGGTATAAAGAGATTTGGAGAAACAGCATTTGATATATCTGGACCAGATGATATAGCTAATTTTAAATGTTATACAAGTGGTACAGGAATGATATTATCTGTACAATATTTTAGATAATAATGGGTAATTTAATAAAAAATAGGCGTATATTTACAGGAGGAGCAAGCTCTGGTAGCTCATCTTATCCTGAAGTAGATACTTATGCTGATTTAATATTAATTGACCCTACTGCACATACAGATGAAATTTATATAGTTAAACAAGAATCTGGTAGTTGGCTTAGTGGATTATATCCTTCTGGATTATATATATCTAATGGTGTAAATTGGATACATTTAAATAATTGGGTAACTGCATTTAACGATAGTAATTTTGAGATCTATGGAGATGTAGATCCTTCTAAACAATTAAAATTTAGAGTTAGCAATTTACCTACAAGTACTTTAATTACATTAACTGCTCCTAGTGTTGATGGTGAAATAGCTACTACAGATATAGTAGAAGACTCTATTACTAATGGTGTTGTAGATAAAGCGCCTTCAGAGAATGCTGTATTTGATGCATTAGCTTTAAAACAAAATTCATTAGGATTTACTGCAGAAAACGTAGCTAATAAATCTACTACAACTACATTAGGAACTAGTGATACTTTATATCCTACTCAAAATGCAGTAAAAACATATGTAGATAATAAAGTATCTACTATAATGAAAATTACTACAGGTGATCAAACTACTACATCTGCTAGTGTTACTAATGTAACAGATTTAATACAAGCTGTATCTGCTAATAAAAGATATAGAATTAGTGGTGTAATTCACTTAGGCTGTAATAATACAGGAGGTGTTAAAATAGCTGTTTCTTTACCTACAGGTGCTACAATGTTTGTATCTTTAACAGGTAGAGGAAATCCTGGTAATACTACAACTGTAGCTATAGGAGCTATTGTTACTTCAGCTACTTTAAGTTCAGCTAGTTTTTGTATAGGCAGTTCAAGTGGTGGACATGTTCTAATAGATGGAGAAATAACTACTGATAGTACAGCTGGTAATATACAAATACAATTTGCTAGTGGTACAGGTACTCAAACAAGTACAATTTATCAACAAGGTACAATTTTAGAAATAAGAGAAATATAATGGTTTCAGTTCAAGCAATAATAGTTAATGGAGCATATTCTCCAGAAGTAGTACCAAACTTAACATTTGGTAGTCATTTTGATGGTGAAGTATTTATTTACTTTGAAAATGAAGAAGAAAAAGAAGAATTTTATAATAATTTAAATAATACAAACAATGGAAACGAATAAGGAAAAAACAACTAAATGGTTTTTTAAAAATTACATAGGATGGTTACTAATACTTTTATTAGGACCTATCGTAGGGAGTTGGGGGATTTCTGTATCAGAAAATACTTCAGAACTTTTGCTAGGAATATCTACAATACTAATATCATTAGGTTTTTGTAAATGGACTTTTGGTAAAATAAGAGAACATTATTATACTACAGTAATTAAATTTAAATCTGTAGAAAGATGGAAATCTAACTTTTTACATTTATTATTTTTACCGCCAGTTAAAAAGAGATAATGGGAACTTTAACAATAATATCATATTTACTATTTTATTGTATGTATGCTTATTTTAGTAAAATAAGAGAAGCATACTACTATGATTTACACTATAGAATTAATCATAAACATAAAGATTTACATTCCACTTATTTTAAAGAAAGAAGTGTATTTTTAGCTTTATTTCTAGCATCTATGCTAAATGATGTTAATTGGTTAAGTATATTATTGCTAATACCGTTTAGTTTTTTAGCATGGGATTTTATAGCTGATGGTGTTTATTTTATATTTAGGAATCAATTAAATCCTTTTATTTATATAGAAGGATTTAAATCTACAGAAAGTGATACGTCAACAGCTATAACAGATAAAAAAGGTTATACTAAAACATACAAACAAAGAAAAAATTTATTTATATTTGCAAATATTTTCCTTTTAGGGAGTTTAATAATAGAGATTTTTAAAAATGCATTTTAATTTTGACCCTACAGATATAGACTTATCAAGACCTTTAGAAGCTTTTTGTAAAACAGGAGGATTATTATTTATAGGAAATTTATTTGAACACGTGGATATAAACGCTTTACATGTACCACCAGTATTTACTGAGATATTTAGAATACTAGCTTATGCTGGTGCTTCTGTAGCTTTTTTTAAATTCTTAATCAATTTATTTAAAGGTACAAAACAAGATGAGGATCCAAAACCTAAAGTAAAAGAAGATGATTAATATCTGGATACCAATAGTAATAGGTGTTATTTTAATTATAATACTTGTATTATGGTTAAATTATGAAATGGATAAATCTCATAATGAATCTCTTAAACGTATAAATAAATTTTTTGATGGGATTAAATCATTCCTATTTATAGGTTTAGGAGATAGAATATTTGGAGCTTTAGAACAAACTGAATTACATGATAAAGACGAAGAAACTGATAATAATGATAGTAACAATCATGAATCTATTAATCATGATGGTACTTTTTAATACATGTAAAAGCTCTAAGAATTATCATAAACCTAAATATAATACAACTAAATGCCCAGGTTATTCCTCTGGTTATTATTGGGATAGAAATTAATG
>ERZ724522.870-NODE-870-length-17995-cov-5.169231_pt1 | contig 17995 bp, 20 predicted proteins | sample MGYA00376055_ERZ724522 | MGnify/ENA primary metagenome ERZ724522 (study PRJEB28724, sample SAMN07190884) | wastewater metagenome | isolation source: effluent of sewage treatment plant in Hong Hong | place: Hong Kong | collected 2016-03-17 ... | reverse complement strand
TTCACAGTAGCAGCCGATACCTGCGATCTTGAAAAGCGATACGATCCAAAAGCCGAATTTAAAGGCGTTGTCATCGGAAATATTTATCAAAATCCTGAGTTATATGACCCCTCCCTCCCCCTGTCCCCATAAAACCCGTGTCGCTATGACAGACGGATTGAAACCGTTTTGTAATGAATGTGAGAGTGAGAAGGATGTTGCTATAAACAAAGCAAATGAAAAGAATTGGTATAACTCTCTCGATTGGTATTACGAAACAAAGTTTGGGCATATCGTGCCTGACCTTCCTAGAATCGTCGCCGAGGCAGAGCGAAGGGGACGTATGGCGGCTTTGCAGGAGATGAAGAGTCTTGAAGTTCCTCTTGAGAGCTTTTGTAGCGATCCTAAGTACCGAGAGGCATGCAATGATTTTATTGCTGCAATAAATGCCAAACTAACCGAACTTAAAAAGGTATGAAACAAGAAAAATATTGGTACGAAGAAGAGGAGTTTATTGAGGTATTAGCTGACGGTAAGGGTAACGAGTACCCACGTCCCAACCTTAGCAAGATCGTCGAAGAAGCCACCCGTAGAGGCAAGGAAGAGGGGAAGAGGGAGGCGTTTGCGGATGCGGAACGTATCGCTAGAGAAACGATGGACTCATTAGAGCTTAAAACAAATGCTGAGTACAACGCTTGCGATGATCTGACAAAAAGAATTGTTAGAAAAATATGGGAAAAACTCTCCTCCCTCTCTAACTCACCTAAGCAAGAGTAGTAGGCTATGCAACTTCGTCGTTTGTACATTTTTCCCAAGAAGAAATCCAGAGTGCCTAAGACACATAAGATCGAGCTGCATGGCCGCGTATCTCCCGTGATCTGCGGGCGTAAGATTTGTTATGATAGGCGTGGCGCTGCCGCTTCAATTAAAGAGCAGAAGAAACGGCTAGGTATCCGTCTTTCGATGTATCCTCACCACTGTGGGTTTTGGCACTTGACCAAACAGAGGAAGCTGAAGAAAAAGAAACCATCTTACTTACCAACGGAATATGGAACCAAACCTTGATCGTCTTCTTGAGGAGTGGACGGAACCAATCACGCAGACTTGTGATAAAATGGTTGAGCATGAAGGAAACTCCTGTCACAAAAAAGATTCGAGAGCATGTGTTAAAAAAGTACGGAACCACACTGCATAAATATCATGGTGATATGTATGGTGAGACTGGCGTTGCTGATCTCTTTGGCACGATGCCTGATGGCCGTGCAATTTACATTGAGGTGAAGAAGCCATTTACAAAAAGTGAGTTGAACGCATTTCTTAAATCAGACCGTTACCACAACCAGCGCACGTGGCTTGAACGTGAAGCGAGGCTCGGAGCGATAGCCATGTTCGCAAACCAAGTTGAGCATGTGGATAACTCCATTGCTCTTTTCTACGAAAACCTTAAATCATCAATAAAATCAGGTGTTTTCTTAAACCTTGATAAAGGTACTAGTTAAGTGTATCATTCTAGCTATGAAGAACCCAACCAGAGAATTGATTGAATGGTCGTCACTCCTTGATCCTAAAGTGATGGGTGAACCAGAAAAAATTTTATTGCGTCTCCCAAACGGCGAGATCGTTGAGGCAACGCGTTCTTTTAACTTAGATTTTACTTGCAAGCGATGCTCTAAGACATGGCAGGCACGAGGCAAGACCATCCCTCTCAAGTGTCCTGGTTGTCAGCTCATGTATTGGTGGAAAGAACAAATGAAGTATCGCAGAACATCATCCAAACAATCTTAATTTTATGCCTAAGCTTCAGCACCTTTCGTATAGCGCCGTCACTAAGTACCTTACTAACCCCTATGAATTCCACCGTTGTTACGTCCAAAAGAAATACCGTGACGATACATCTCCGGCAGCAGCAGTTGGAACGGCTATGCACAAAGCAATCGAGATGTTTTATAAAGGGAAGAGCGTGGAGTCGGCGCTTAAAGATGGTGAGATTGAACTTATTAAACAAAAAAATCAAATCCGTTTCGGCAAAACACAAACCTTCGACGATTGTTTGGCGGAGTACCGGACGCTCACATCTGTATTCTTCAATGCCCCCGTCTTCAATCCAGCTCGTGTGGTGTCAGTCGAAGAAGCAATCGTGGCGGAGGTGGAGGGGCTGAAGATAAAGCTCAAAGCTAAGACAGATCTTTTGGGACGGGCAGAGAATGGTGATTTGATTATCTTTGACTGGAAAAAAGTCAGTGCTTACACGAACCCAGAAGTTATCCTTGGATACGATAGAGAAGGACAAGCGCTCACAGAAGAGATGATCCCCGCTAAATACTTTATCCAAGCTTTCTTCAATGCCCGCACGATTAAAGCCCAGTACCGAGAAGACCCGAAGAGCATGATCTTTGTGGAGATCAAAGCAGCTAAGAATAGGGATGGCTCTCCTCAAATAAGGCAGTATCACATTGACCTTACTAACGAGGATGTGCAGAAAGATTTTGCACGAATCACCCAGCTCGTGAATCACATTGCTGAAGAAGTAGAGCATCGTGAGAAGTGGTTGCCAAACTTTGATGACATGTTCATTGGTGATCTTGTTTGGCGAGAGTGGTTAATGGAAGAAATTAAATAAGATAATTTATTTACCCGCTATATGACTACAAAGAAGCCTCTGAAGTTGAAAATTTCTATTGAGCTTGGAGTAAAAACAGATCATTACAACGAAAGGTCAGTGGTGGATTCAAAGAAAGAAATCCAACTTGTGCTCGACTCGGATTCTCCTAAACGAAAGATCATCGACTTTGTGGAGGGTGAGGCAGAGCAACTTTTATCAGAGATGAGTCGTGCTGTTCATCACTCTGATCTTTTAACGGATGGAGAGGTTGGTCGTAAAGACGAGGAGACAAAGGTCTAGCCAACACTCTTCCCTACACGTCCTGCAAAAGTTTAGGCAGTGCCCCTGCCAAGCTCTGTGGAAGAACGATAGGGAGGAAACGAAGGCTCGCCCTTCGTAACCTGTCATGTTATCTGGCTGCAACCAATAATATGATGGGCTACGGCGGGTGGCGGATCCCCACAAGCCTACTCATTTCTTTTTCTCTCTTATGCCCATTGACTCTTCAGCATATAAAGCTCCAAAGGAGCCAACTCGTTTGCTCCTTGAGCCAAATTACTATGTCGTTAGGCTCGTTGATATCCAGTTTCAGGTGAAGCCTTCTCCTTTTAAGGATAAAGATGGTAACGCTAAACCAGACGTCCAACAGTTCAAACTCACTCTCTGCTTGCCAGGGAAAGAGGAAGAAACATTCACAGCATGGGTGAAGGACGCATTGTTTGTAGGCAAAAATACCAAGAATCCTGAGGCGACATTACCTAAATTACTTTCCGCAATCACAGGTCAACAATGGAAGTCAGAGGATCGAGCCAAGGTTACCCCTGATTTTCTCAACTCGCTCATAGGTTCTGAGTTCCGTGTGTCCACGGTTATCGAATCCACCGAGCAAGGGAGTCAATTCACGAAGGTTACAGGCTTCTTTCCCAAGACCTAATTTATTCTTTGATCCGCCCTCGCCAAACCAGGGCAACCAAGACCCACTATGCAAGTTAAAAAAGAATCGTTCGTTAAAATCCTTGACGAAGTAAAAGCTTTCGAAAAGGAAGTAAAAACTTTGTCGGCAAATGAAGCTGTTACTGTACCTGAACTTTTGAAGGGTATCCAGAATGGAGTGAAGTTGCTCCGCAAAGTCCGCTCCCTTGAAGCCAAGAAGAAATAGTAGCAGAGTCATATTGCCGCTCTTCTACCTAACGCGCGTGACGCTCAGGCGGATCAACGGCAAGGAGGAATGTGGTGTTTAAATACTTGGCAGGGGATTTGCATGGCGTGAGTCCCCTGCCACGCGGGTGTTAAAAACTATATTAATTTTCTATGGAACCTCTCGCCGCCAACCACCTTTGATCCCACCTTGTTTCCTAGGACATGCAGGGTAGAGTAGGTGTTTGGCGGCGGGATAATATGGTAAAATCATAGTGGGCTTTGACCCACAAGCCATTGAAAAATTGCTTGGGTTATGAAGCTAACCCGCCCCCTCATCGTAAGATGGGGTCTCTTTCTAGCCTCTAACCGCTTCCGGTTGGGGGGCGGGTAATGCCGCAAGCGAGGTCTAGTTATGTCATGTCTATGTCACAACAAAAAAAAGAGGTCTGGCCTCCAGTCGGAGGAGAGACGTTAGAGGATGCTCAAAAGGAAACGGGCGCATTGTTTTTGCGCGTTCATCAAATGGCGACACTGAGCCGTAATTTAGAAGGAAAGCTACTTACTATCTGCGATGCAGTCATTGTAGATAAAACGCAATCCAAGGCCGTTAAAGACCTTGTTCGTGAAGCTATGCGTGGATTCCGTTTTCATGCAGAAGCAGTAGCAGGTGGAGAAGCAGACGAGTATTCGGTAGGAGTGCCAACCCTTGATATAGAAGATACTGAGCAAGGATTGAAGATTCCTACAATGATGGAACAAGCCTAATTTAATCATTAGGCCTCGCTCCACGATGATGATTGTGGGTTAGAGAGACATCCCTGCCTAAAAAGCAACTCTCTAGTCCAAGTCCTCTCTCATCATCGTGGAGCGGGTGAAACGGTCAAGGCGTGTTACTGCGCTATGCGGTAAGTGGGTTCAACTCCCACCATTCGCGCTCGGGAGGAGGAGAGATGAGCAAGGCATCTCAAACGGTCATCAAACAGGCAGCGGTACAGGCTCAGAGGCGGCGTATGATGCGTCGCACACGACGGAGGAGGCAGTGAATACCGTGATCGGCCTTCTGATTCTCGGGGCTACCCTCGGGATCGTTCACTATCGTGTCCACTACGCCCCTCGGGTGTGGCCATGATGAACGTGAGGAGCAAGACCTACGGTCGCGTCTATGTCATGGTGACGCACGCGGGACTTCCGGCACTGCGACTTCTCGCGAGCCACTGTCCCATCCAGAGGATCGAGGTCAGAACGCCGCAGGGTGAGTCTCACATGACCCCCCTCTCCGATATCGACCTCGGCCACGAGTCTGTGACAGAGGAAAACCCACGAGATATCAACGTGGATCGCGCTCAACTCGCCAAGCTTGGGGCGAGCAACCACCAGCTCGCTCCGGCGGCTGCACCTATCAGGTGAAGAAAGGACTAGGTGTCTAAAGGCCATGGGAGCCTTCGGAAAATTTCTCTACTAAAAGAGGCGTCTTCCCATGAGACGCCTCTACCTATCACTGGGCTAGTTCAATTTTTTTAATTTCTGCCATGTAACCTAGCACCTTTTCATCCAACGACCCTTTCATTTTTTCTAAGTAGTCTCGACGTTCATCCGGAGTCTGAAGCTCGGAAAGCTTATCAATGAGTTTTCGAGCGATGAGGGCTTTCCTTGTATCTTCTGTTAGAAGGTTAGCTTTCTGGATGTCTTTTAGAACTGAGAGCTGTTGGGATGTTTCGCTGAATTGCTTGACGTAATTGTTTATCTGTTCTGCGCGGACTACTGCGGAAGCATTGGGGTCAATGCCATAGACATAAGCTTTTTTCTCGGCCAAGTTTTCCGCCTCTTTAATAAGCGTTCCATCCTTCAATAAACCTTTTCTCTCGTATTCCTGAACGACAGCCTTTTTCCCTTCAGGAGTAGATTGCTTTTTGACATCATCCAGAAACTTTTGAGCCGCCTGCTTTTTATTAGAACTCATGAGAGCACGTGTGTCCTCAAATTCTTTATTTTGCTTAGCTACCGCCGCAGGTACAGCTCGGTTAGAAACTCGGACGAAAGATTGAAGGACGGGTAGCTTGGAAGCAAGGGCAGCCCCCGAAGCGTCCTTCATGTAGCTAGGGAACAGGGTCTTTTCTTCTGCTACCTTTGTTGCATAGTCAACCCCACTGAGTAAAGAAGACCCGAACCCTGAAGTCATCGTGCGGAAGAAATTTTCAAGCTGGATAGGGGATGGCTCTACTACACCTTGCCGTGTTTCAGTACCTCCCGTGATCTTGCCTAAAGTGCGCGACAAGGCAATGGCTGTAGGTGAGGTCGTGGCGGTAAATTGTTTTCTCGATGGCTGGTCTTTGAGTCCAGGAGGAACGACAAATTCACCTTTATAGTTAGTATTCGTAACCCATGACTGAATTGCCTGAGCAATAGATCCACCCAAGATAGGAACTTGGTCAAGAGGGGCGAGATCCAATAAAGATGCAGCTAAAAACTGTCCCTTCATATCTTTAGGAATCGAATCATCGTCCAACACTCTAGCCCACGCGGAAGCAAGCGCCTGCCCCTGGCCTTTCGGGATCGTGATGCGTTTAGCAAACGGCATATCATTTGCATCTCGACCTTCACCAATAACGATAGAGTACGAGTTGTTCTTCTCTGCTTCCGGCACGGCTGCGTAAGAAGGGAAACGTTTATTCCATGACTCAAGGACTACTGTTGGTAAGATTGAATAGTAATTTAGTTTTCTAGCTACGCCTGCCGGATCACTTCCAAAAGCTTTAATCAGATTCCTCGCGCCTTGGATACGTGCGTTCAGAAAGGGGATCATGCGGTTAAGCTCACGGATGGTCTTGCCGCCCACTTCAAAATCTACCGTTGCATCTCTCATCATGTTTCTCAGAGCGTTTTTATCTGTAACACCAGAACGCTTAGCAGCTTTTAAAACGGCCAAACGAGTTGTGATTTCTGACGCTTCAGAAAAATCCTTGAGCTGAGAAATGAGATCCCAATTTGGACGCTTATTAATGATCTCTTTTGTAATTACAGATGGGTTATCCTTTACCTCACGCGCCAAGGTTGCGAGGGGGCCACCCAAACGGTAGGCTTCCTTGATTGCTTCAGGGGTTTTTTGTCCTTTACCAAAAACTGTAGGGAACTTGTAGGCAAACGCATCTGAAGCCGAAGCAGCCATGTCACCCAAGGTTAGGTTCACGTTTGAAGGAAGATTTAGTTTTGCGTTCTGGTAATCACGTGCAAGGTTGGCTATGGAGAAAGCAGGGTTAATACCTGTAGCAAATAGACGTGTAGCGTCGGCTCCATAACGGATCATCTGTCCAACGATTCCATCATCTTTTTTTACTTCATTAGCGAAGTAATCTGCTAAACGCCTGTCAGCGGTGGAGTATATCTCTTCTTTGCCATTTCGAAATACGCGAACACCTTGGTTTTGAGATAACTGCTCCATGGCTTGTTTGCGTTTTGTAAAAAGTTGTTGAGCTTCCAGAAATAAGTCTTTGTTTTCTGCTGATAAACTCTGCGCTTCTTGCCGTAAACCGCGTGCTTGCTCCCTCGAAGAAAGTAGGGCGGATCTTTTTTCACCAGCTAAATTCCCCAGCATTGATTTATATCGCTGCTGAACTTGAGTATCTAAACCATCTAGTATACGTACCATCTCAGTAGCTAGTCTTTTTCTTTCTTGTGAAGTGGCAAGATTAGAACTCAAGTTTTGGATCTGCAAACGAGCTGCCTCAAATTCTTTTTCACTAATAGCCCCCCTGCCACGCAAAGAACGGAGAGCTTCGATATTGGCTAAAGCTTCTTCAGAACCAATTTCTTTTTTCTTTTTAATGTCAGCCTTCCTTGAACGGAGAAAATCATCGAACTCGCGTCTTTGTTGGGCAACAGCCTTACGATCTCTCATCTGTTGTTTCGCTGTTTCCAGTAAGTCTTTATCTGCCATTTTTTCTGCATTAACTCGTTGCTTCACTTCTACCTGTCGTCCTGTTGCAAGGTCTACATCCTCAGCAATACCTTTCATTTTTTTAGCTTCTAAAAGCGCACGTTCCTGTTGGAGTAACCGTGCAGCCTCATCTGCATTTTCTCCCGCTTTTTCTAAAATTGCCTGCTTAGCTTCTGATCTAAGGTTGAGTGTTTGTAAAATCTCATCCAAACGCTCTTTGTCAGATGTAGACCAAGCTTGCTGAAACTTGTTTGTTCCTGTTCTAGCATCAGCATCTAAAATAGCAAGGGTTTCAGTGTTCCTAGAACGCTGTCTTTCACGGGTAAAGGCAGAGATTATATTGGCCTCTGTTGCTGGAAGCGTATCTGGGTCAATTAAAGCCTCCTCCTTGCGACCAAAGAATTTAATGCCTTTTGCGTCACGTCTCGCGCTTCCTCGTTTAACTGCTTCATCTAAATAATCCTTCACGATCAGCCGTGAGTAGTTAGGATTTGCTTCACGTAAACGTGCAGCTTCTTCAGGAGAACGTAGACCGGAGGCTACGTCCTCATCTAATTGTTTGCTGTTAAAATCCAAAACCAATTCTTTATGGGCTTGTTGCAAATCAGCCAACTCTTGAGGAGGAAGCTTGGTTTCAATCTCATTTAAGCGACCCTGCAAGGCAGCGCGATCCACATCTGCTCCCGCGTACTCACGCGTAGTATCAAGTTTAGTACGGATATCTGCATACTCATTGAGAAGAGCAGTGCGTTCTGGGATATTCTTTCCTTTATTCAACTCGTTGAATCTCTCCTGCCAATCCAAAACTTTCGCCATGCCTCGGCTATCTGCCGCTCTTGCGTCACGTGTAGCTTGGATCACCTGGTTCACGTCTTCATCCAAAGCACCGTTTTTCTTTAGCTCAGAAGAAAAATAATGGGTGATGGGAGCACGGTCATCCACGAAGTTAGTACGCAAATCCTGGAGACCACGAACAAGGTCTAACTTTGTCTGCACGACTTTCTTTTTAAAAGAATCCCCCCTGGACATCTGGAACCTATCTGGGATCTCAAGCTCAGTGCCCGCTACTTTTATTGGGTTAGATTTAGTAGCCTTTGAAAGCTCGTCAGAGTATTGCTGTTCTTTTTTAGTCAATAAATTTGAGAGCTTCTTGCTTGAAATTCCTGCTACTTTTTGGACACTCTTAACCCCTCCCTCAGCAGCAATAGGTAGAAGGGAAGAAACAGCACCCGATTTTACAGCTTTAGAAATATCAACGTCTTTACCGGCAGCGATGTCCGCAGCGGCAGATCCCATAACACCAACACCAAAATCAACGCCAGCCTGGACTCCCTTCTGCACGATAGGTCGTGAAGCAGGTGCAAGCTTGGTTCCAGCTGTAAGCAGCTTCCCTCCTCCCATGGTTGCAGCGGTCAGACCTACTTCAGCAGCTTGACCTAAAGCTTTCTTTGAACGAGATGCAAGAGCTGTCGCATCCCCTCTATCTACCGCTGATTGAGAAAGGACAGGACTGGCCTCATAATCGTAGAGGGGTACTCTAAACTTGACGTCCTTTCCCGTGACGCCGGTTGCGAAACCCGCCGCTGTATCGGCTGCTCCCTGCACCACAGGACGGGTGACTTCCTTAGCAATACCCTTTGCAAGATTTGCCCCGCCTGAGAAGCCCTGTTTCAAGTTTTTGAGATAGGTTTGAAGAAAGCTCTCAGCCATAGAAAGGTAATTACCCTCCGTTAATTAGGGTGCTCAGAAAAGCATCAGTAGATGTTTTAGGCTTACCCGCCTCACGTGCTGCCGTGGTTTGAGTAATACGCTGATCCTGAATTGTGACCAGGTTATCCACATCTCCATTATTGACGCGAACCTGGTTCAAGAGTTGAGCCATTGACTTCTCTGAAATGGGTGCTTTGCCACCATTCAATTTATACACCGCCTGTAGTTCTTCAGGTGTATAGTTCACAGCCGTACCAGCCTTACCACCAGATCCAGTATTGACTCGTTTAAGTTTAGCGATCTGTGCTTTCATTCGGTCAATCTCAACAGGGGTGAGCGCTTTAATACGTTCTGTTTCAGCGGTCTTCTTTTCCGTGCCCGCCTTCAAATCCTCAGCCTTCAAAGGAGTGAGGGTCTTGCTTTCGGCGGTCTTCTGATCCAGATTACCCGCCTGTGACTCACGAAGATCCTGCTTAGACTCTGCCTCCTCACCTTTAATAAGAAGATCGCGCTGCTTCAAATCAATAATCCCTTCTTTGTAAAGCTGGTCTGCTTTTTGTTTTCTATCCGCGATCTCTGTTTTCTTAGCCGTTGAATCAGCGGTCGCTTTTCGAAGCTTGATCGTTTCGAATTGCGTCATTGCTTCTTTAATAGCCTTGATACGATCATCAATGGCTTGCTGGCCTCTCTTGCGTTGTTCGTCAGAAATATTTGCTTGACCCAATAAGAACTCACTATACCGCGCTTCACGTTCTTGAGCTGCTAAACGATCAAATTCACGAAGTTTATCATCGGCCTGTGTACTAGCACCAGGAGCAAGGCCACGATTAGCTAAAGACTGGATCAGGGCTTGGCGTTCGTTTTTCTGACGACGTTCAAGCTCAGATTGAGTGGATTCAAAAGCAGCACTTCTTGCTCGTTGAGATTGGGCTGCGGCAAGTTCAGCGTTTCTATTTGTGGATTGCTGGAAGGCAGAAGATGAAGCGATGGCAGACTCTTCCGCTAAGACGTTTTCACGGTATGCCTCTTCTGCATTTTGAAAGTCTTGGAGAGAAGCGAAGTTCTCGCGTCTTGGCGGTTCACCTAACCCTGCACGAGTCACAGCAAAACCATTGCCCGTATCTACAAGCTCAGGTCTATACCGAGCTAAGAGCTGCTCATTGCTAAGGGTTGCTGGTGTAGGCTCACGAAGTCCATCAGGGGGAAGGTTAGCCGGAGTGGTCGCATTACCTGTTGTGTAAGGTGTCGATGTTCTTCCATCTGAAGAGGAAGCATTGCCCACCGTAATTGAGGGAGGATTCGCAGAAACGGCCGAAACTGGTGGGGATGAAGGTTGAGAAGACTGGGAACCACGATTTGCCAGAGCTTGGGCTACCGCTCCCAAGGACTGAACAGCGGATTGAATACCGGAAAACAAAGGGTTGGATGAACCTACTGGTTGGGTTGCTGGGGCAGGAGTGCTCGGCGCACGAGAAGATAAAGCGCTTAACTGGGCACTCGTTGATGGAGAGCGGGTCTGAGTTGCTGGCACAGATGAAACCTGTGGCGCACTTGGGAGCGGAGCATAAGCCGTCCCCCTGTTGGTGGAAAGGGGGGCGGCGTTAGCAGGGGTCATGGTGTCAGATCGAAAGATAGCCATAGAAAATTAAACGGTAATGTCAAAGACGGTTCCAGCAGTACCAGCTTGGGCTGCGGTAGCCGCCGTTCCAGAATTTCCCGCTGGTGCTCCGGCTGACCCTGCCGCTCCACCTGACACATCAGTAGGCGCAGAACCCGTGATTGAAGTTGTTACACGAACAATGACTCCTCCGTGTCCTCCGCCACCTCCCGCAGAACCTCCGGCGTGGTTATTGACAGCGTCAGACGAAGATCCCGACCCTCCGTTACCACCAGCACCACCAATCGCTTGGAACATGGTTCCTGTACCATTATCCACAATCGAACGAGCGGCTACAAAAACTACTCCACCAGAACCGCCAGAACCGCCTGATCCACCGGAGGCACAATCACCAGTAACAGCAATACTCACGCCGCCTGAACCACCCGAGCCTGCCCCCGCATTAGGAGCCGTTACTGTCCATGTATCGCCCTTAGCAAAGCCAAACGTACAAGTCATGAAAGACCGTGGTAGATGCTTTGTCTGGGTAGCACTTCCCCCTCCACCGGCAGCACCACCAGCAGCTACGCTCCCGACTCCTCCCGCTCCACCATTAGCTCCGTTTGCGGAGATAAGTGTATCCGTTTTACTTGTACCAGCCGTACCAGCCGTACCAGCCGTTGTTCCGGCAGTTGTACGTCGGACACCAACTCCACCATCTTTTCCGTCTACTCCTGGCGGAACTGTATTTCCTGGAGCGCCTGCTCCTAGAAGACCAGCCGTTCCGGCTGCTCCAGAAGAGCCAGCAGTTCCACTTGTTCCAGCCACACCGTTATTTTTAAATTTTGATGTTGACCCAACATTACGTGTAATGAGTCCAGCAAAAACTTTATAACCCGCTGTGTCAATATCATTCGCCCCAGTAAGCGTGAGTGTATTGTAATACATGTCACGAGTGAGTGTTGTTGGCGAACTGATCGTTACATCACCATCAGAGCCATCACCATAAATATATTGAACCACAGACTTATCTAAATAAGCCTTTCGTACGGCATCATTATCGGAATCAGCGTCACTAGATATTTGTAAATTGTCTGCGGATATTGTTTGAACTGCTGCCCAAGCATTTGCAGTATTGAGTTTTGCTACAACCGTAGGGTCAACGCCTAACTCATCTGTACCAGCACCAAGGTTTTTTACAAGTCCACCAGCAGAGTTGAGCTTCGCTGTGATTGCGCTCCCTGAGATTGTAATACCTTGTCCAGCCGTTAAACCTGATCCACCAGCCGCAATGTCATAAGTGCTGACACCATCATTCGAAATAAGCCACTTATTTTGAGAGGCATTATATTGGACATATGGTTTAGAAGCATCGGCGTTCTGAGCGTAAATTGTTACGTTGACATCTGCATCAGTACCAACACGAAAGTTAGCGGCTCCTGTCCCTGCCGTTCCATCCATCACATCGACCAAATTGTTCCAATGACGATGAGTGAAGGAAATGACAACATTGACATTTGCGGCATGTCCTTTAGGAAAACTGCCTCCCCCTGCCGTATCCACATCAGCCTCCGGATCCAATCCGCGTACGATACTTGAATACGTCAAAGACGAAGAAGCGGTCGGCAAGTAAACAAGCTCCTTATTATCACTGTCTGGCTCAATAGAAGCCCATGCTGGATACTCCATCGTTCCACCAGGGACGCTATTAAGCGTCATGGTAGTTTGAGTATCCGTCATCCCTTGAGCAAGGGTTGTCTTAAAAAAAGAAACAACTTTTTGGAATTTGGCTGCCATACGTTAGATCTGGTTGACAACAGGGATGCGATCATCTGCTGTCATAGCCATCACTGGCTTAATATGAGTAATGATGAAATCCACGTCTTTCTGATAGTTCGTAAAAGAAAGGCGAAGATCGTCAAACTTCTTTTCAGGAAGCATCATTGCCACCCAGAACGGTCGGACTTCGATGGTGGATGAGGTTCCTCCAAGTCCTGCGAACGGGATGGCTCCATATTCAGCCGATCCAAAGGGATATGCCACTGTTGGATCAACGTAAGCGCCGTTGCCTGATATTGTCTTCGTAGATAAAGGGCTGGAAAAACGTCCGTCTGCAATAGATTTTACAGTAATATTGCATCCAGTGGAAATGAACCCAGCGATCTTCACATACCGACATACCTTATCCCTAATAGGATCTTCCAAATCAATCCCGCGAGTGTCATAACGGAAGTAGATGGGTACGTCGTTATCTGAGTATTTTTCCGAATCATACTGGTAAACGTTTAGATCCGTGGCAGAAGCGAACGTAACCTTGCCCTGGTAGATCGTATAATCAGCAGCAGCGTGGCCTGAATACAATCTCCAAGAGTCGTAAATCTCGTGGTAAACAAGTTCTACGTTATTAGTAGACCCATTAGGATCTTGTGCTGCAAGCACGTAATTTCTCTTAGAGTAGATCGCCGCTGAACTACTCAATGTTAAAGTGTCAAGGTAATCTTCAATAAACGAAGATCGAGAAGTGGCACGGATATCTTGTGTTCCCTCCTCATACCCAACAGCGCTGACGCTTTTAAAAATGTCAACAACGAAATTATAGTTTTGTAATTGTTTAGTTGCTCGATGAGAAAGGGAGCCTACACCAATACGGACGAGTCGTTTGTAGATACCTCCCGTGTCAAAACCCACATCATATAGATACCCATTTTCTAAAAAAACCAGCAAAGTTTCTACCCCATCCCGAGTAAAAAAGTTCTTAATAGATTTAATCTTCGATGGGAAATCTTCGCTCGAAGAGAATGTAGTGTAAGCATTTACATCCGAATAGCTAAGCCTGTTTGGGTTTGCGGTTATCCCTGCAATCCAAAGACGAAAGAAAGCTTGGGCATAGATGTTCCCCTTGGGAAGACCAGCATTCGTGGTAGCTGCACCAGTACCCGTCCAGTAGGCAAAATCATTTACTGCGTTTCCATAATAAACCGTATCTCCGATAACAACAGAATCAAACTTGGCTCCGCTAGACAACCCTGTCTGCAAATCTGTCCATGTGCCAGCACTCAAATGCTGAAGAACTGTAGTATGAGCACGCATTAAAATCTCTGTCCCATTCATTTTGGTGAAGTTCCACAGAGAAGAGCACCCCCCCGCACCTGAGGTCGCGTTTCCCACCAGCGATGTCCCACGTCTTTTAGTAATAGCAAAACGAGCCGCGTAATCCGCGTTAACCATGTACGGCGATTGGTTAACCTGAAGTTGAGCTGCATTCAACGCCCATTTTGGATTCCAGCCACCTCCGAAATCTTGTAGGACTGTAGGCTTATAATATTCCATATTTACTAAAAAGCTCCACCCATTGAGCGTGTTGGTGTTTCTACAATAATCGAATGGGTATCACGCAGTTCTTGGAGTGCGCTTTCAAACGCTTCTTTCGCGTCCGTAAAATCAGCACGATTTGAACGATCTTTCCTAAATCCCAGCATTACCATCCCTTCACTCACCACATTCATATAGCTATCAGGAATAAGAAAAACAGTATTATCATCCACAGGAGTGCTGACCAAGGTTCCTGAGTTACTCAAGAAATATTGAGTATAATAAATAATTTTTACCGTCCCTGTAAGGGGTGAAGAAGTAGGGCTATAAACACGCAAATAGCGATGATTGAAGATCGCGTAAGCATTCCTATCAACCGATACCTGAAAGTCCTTGATGTCGAGAGGTGTAAGCTCAATAGGTTGGGTAGCTCCATTCGAGGTAGGAGAAGTGATCGTTTTGATTTTTTTCCATCCTGGGATGAGGGTATTGAGGTCATATTGAGAAGCACCTGTGAGAGTTAACGTATATTCCTGCTCTTGGAAGGTATACGCCTCGGAAGCGCCGATCTTACGTAAAACGCGACGTAGAATACGCGCAGCTTCATCATTATCAATATAGCTCTGCGTAATATCGCGGAATGTATCACGGAACTCTTCTCTTACTTCACCCCATGTAGTTGACATAGTTCACGGTAGAAAAAGTTTAAACAGAAGGATGGCTCATGTCTTCTTCAATCCATACAAAATACCCGAACCCATCGTTATAATCTGAGTTGATAAATTTACGCAGCTTGCTTGACCACACCTGCATGATACCAGAAACATACTGAACTCGTCCGTAAACAGGGGAGTAAACTGGCAACCCCAAATCTTGAGGAGAAACGTTTAAATCACAGCCAACGTGCTGACCTACTAAATGATGACTTGTAAGATAAAGTCGTGGGTACGGCAGAACAAGGTTTTTCCACGGCTCTGTGTCAAAATAATAATTTTTTAATTGCTTATCCGTTAAACCCATCCTATATTGCGTCCAACGATTCGGTTTTCCGTATGTCCCATCATGATGAACATGAGGGCCTGTGGAATGTCCTGTTGAGCCAACATGTCCCACAATCGTGTTTGGAGAAACGTAATCACCAACCTTGACCAAGGCTTTTGATTTAAAATGCGCTAAGCGATGCCATCGAGACATAGGAAAATAAATTACATTGGAGTAATGCAAGCTGAGGAAGTTGCGCTTTGGATGTAATCATCTGCATTGGCAACATCATTCCATGAATAAGTCGTGTCAAACAAGCGAATTGCTCCGTTACTACCAGTAATCGCATTAGTTCCATTTACGGCTAACTTACCGGATCCTCGAATATTTATTCCATATCCTGTATTGCCAGACCCCCAAAGTGCCTCTGCTCGTATCAATCCAAAAGCGTGCAGATCAACAGCATCACCAGAATAATCAAATACAGCAGCATCATAAATTCGTGCATAACCACCATTGAAAACAGATAGCTGACAGTTCTGGAATAATGTTCCATTAGATATCTGCACCTGTTGACCAAACTCTATTTCATTCTGCGCCAATCCACCACTTTGATAAACTAGCCCAGCCCAAACAAGAGAGAACCCACCATACCCTTGAAGGATCTGAAAGCAACAGTTGTAGTATCTGACAAACCCAGCGATAAATGGCGTAGCGTAGAAACGACAATCCTTAAAATTGATGGCAGAAGAAGAGATGAAATGTGGGGCTGGTGTAGTGGTGTAGAAATCAATATCGTTGAAATTTACGGTTCTACCCAAACTAACCGCTCCAATACTCCACCGTGGTATAGATGTAAGTTTTACCAAGTTGTAGGTATTATTCTGAGCTGGCGCAGCTTCCGTGAAAGATGACGTTGAAAACGGCGTAGAAATTCTAGCGGCGTTTCCACCTAAATTCTTTGCGATAAAAGCAGTCATCCCGCTCACAGAGCCACTAGTAAATACCAACATGTTTCCGCCAGATATATAGGGAGTCCAGCTAGAAACAGAGGTGTCGGTCACTTGAGTCGCTGTATTTGTTCCAGAGTTTCGTGCCGTAGCCGCGCTTAACGATCCAGAAAATAATGTCCTTCGTGTCCCATTAAATGTAAGCGAGTATCTTCTATCTACATCCCAACCAGAAAGATGGAATGGATCAGTTGTAGGTAAATCATTTAAGAAAGTAAACGCTGTGTCCTGGTTCAGCTTTCCTTGGGGGAGCCTCCTTATAACTTCTTCCCACGTTTTTAGCGCATCGCTTACACTTGTGCCCGAATTAGAATCACTGCCATATTCAGGATCTATATACCAAGCCGCTTGACGTTTAGAACGCTCCAATAAGTCTTCTTCCAAAGTCGTGGGGTTATTCTGATGGTAAGAAGAAATGATGGGAGAAAAAATATTGGAATCCAATGTTATGGAGATAAATCCAATGCCCTGTTCCAAAGCGCGAATGGCCGCTATAGCCGCTGAACGAGTAACCGAATACTTCGATGAATACCAGGATATCATCGCCTCTGTCATTATTGATCCGCTTGGTATGTCATCAGAAGTTAAAGGCATACGCAGAGTTAAGAATTTATGATTATATTTTACACGAAAATAAGAAAAAAAGTACCGCCTTTAGGGGCAGTACTTTTCTTAAACAGCTTGTTCTGAAGAAGAACCCGCCTCTTGAGATTGTTCCTCCGTATTTTTCTGAGCTTCTTCTTGCTGTTTCTTTTGATATTCGTCAAACGTCATGGATGTAGGGAGGTTTGCGTCCTGGATCATCCCTGCCTTGGCTCCACTGAACAACTGTTGATCCCATTCACCCGCATCTGCCGCCTCAAAACCATCTTGAGAAAAAGGCATGAACTCTTTTTGCATTTCCTCAGGGACACTGCATTCAGCGGCGACACGCAACACATTCCCATTCTTCTTAATGAAAGCGTATAACATCATATTATCTTTCGTTTTCTTGTTCTTTCAGAACTACTTCGTAAGTAGCTGTAGAAGAACTAAAAGTGAGTAAGAAATCTACAAACGTGTCAATCAATGTGGTTTGTATTTCAGCACCAAACTGCTGAAACAGCAAAGATACGCCTGCAACCAAGAGAGCAGAAACAAGAGCGTTGAGCGCCTGCTTCTTTCTATTATCCTCTTTCACTACAATAGGGAACCAAGAAGCTGATACAAGCACATCAACTATAACAGAAGCCAGTGCACCGATCATCGGAGTCATTTGACGTATGGAGAGTCCTGTTGTGTTTAGAAGCATATTATTTAGATGTTGCATCAAATAAGAGTAAAATTTCTTCTATCTGCCTATCAACGTCTTGCTGCTGAGTCTTGCTTATGCTTGATGATGGCGAGGTCACTTTTGATGTCCTGGATAAAATCCAGGAGTTGTTTATTCTGTGTTTTAACCTCTACCAACTCTTCACGAGTTCTTTGTAATGATTGTGAAAAATCTTTGTTTGAATCGTCCAATCGCTGAACCTTTCCATACATGACACCAAACGAAACAGCCGCACCTATAAGAGTCACCATCACAGTAAAGATGGAGATGAGTTCTTTAGCTGTAAAGTTTGATGGTTCTTGTTCTTGCATAGGTTTTGCAACCCCTATAGTAGCGAGCATGTTAAAGAGTAATGGTTAGATATTTCGAATCTGCACGTTCGACCAAGTAGATGTAACTGTTCCTGCCGCCCCTGAAC
>ERZ724522.869-NODE-869-length-18040-cov-5.653711_pt1 | contig 18040 bp, 30 predicted proteins | sample MGYA00376055_ERZ724522 | MGnify/ENA primary metagenome ERZ724522 (study PRJEB28724, sample SAMN07190884) | wastewater metagenome | isolation source: effluent of sewage treatment plant in Hong Hong | place: Hong Kong | collected 2016-03-17 ... | reverse complement strand
ATTACTATTGGGACACTGAATTTGTAGTTACCGAACATAAAGGTAAGGATTTGGAATGGGGAACCGACCAAAGTATGACTATTAGTGGTAGTGAATATAAAACAGATAAGAGTGAAGTTTTTAGGATAATGGCAACAATCTCTGGAATAGTTAAGGATTTTATCAGTAAAAACAAAGTAAGAGGTTTTGCATTTAGACCAGCATCGGATAAAAGAGGTTCAATGTTTGTTAGATATTTCCAACAACAATTACCTCAAGCAAAGATTCTACAACTACCTGACCCAACAGGAACATTCTCTGCGACTACTATAGTAACTGTTGATGATAGTGTGGTGTATAAAGGTGGTGATGCTTATTATGATGAGGAAGAAGATGAGTATAAACCATCTTTCCGTGATAAAATTAAATCTAAATTTAACAGATGATAATTAGAGGTGAGGTATTATTTAACGTATTAACCGAGGGAAGGTTAGAAGATGTCAAGGTTAAGTACCCTGGACATGAAGCTGGTATTGATAACTTATCAAAACATGATCCTTCAGGTAATAACAAATATTTGGCATGGATGGCTAAATCTGTTTTAGACCAAGGTTCATCCCCAAAACATGTAATTGATGCAATTAATTATTTTCATACTAATGTAGTTAGATTCGAAAAGAAAGACATCAATCAGTATAAAACATTACAAGAATTATTAAATGCGGTTGAGGTTGCTAAGGCAAAGGTTTCAAAGAAGGAAGTTAAAGAACAGGGTGTTGAGAAGATTTACGATGATGAAAATGTCACTGTAGTTCACCCAAAAACACATGCAGCATCTTGTAAATACGGTGCTAATACTAAATGGTGTGTTACAATGAAGAACAACCCTGATTACTTTAGAAGTTATTCATCACAGGGACCTCTATTCTTCTTTATGGATAAGAGAAGGTTACCAAATGAACCAGGAGCTCCAAGACAACGTTATTGGAAGATAGCGGCTCACGTTAATATAGCTAGATGTAATCCGATTAATTACTTAATGCAAACCATAAGAAATAAAGGTACCAAAGAATCTTTCATGAAAATTATGAAAGATTGTGCTAGTCGTAGTGCTGGTATTGTAGAGTTCTATAATGCAAGTGATACTTATGTAACCAAAAAAACTGTTGAAAAGTATATGCCAAACACACCCGCTATCATGACAGTAATTTTAAATTATGTTATGAATGAGATTGGTAGGTTTTATGATTTATACAAACAATATGATGATGAAATTAGGGATTATGAAATTCAACGTTCAGAATGGTTGAAACATAAAAATAAACCAGTTAAATTTGTTGAAGCAGCGTTAGAGATACCAGAAATGGGTAAAGATTTAATTTATTACATTAAAATGGTAGACCCTGAAGCTGATATTACTGAAATTGAAAACCTAATCAAAGCAAATTGGACTGAGAAGGCAAAGGAAATGGCATCTAAAGTTGAGGTTTTACCTGAACCTAAGAGACCATCAACAAAACAACCATCTTTAAGTTGGTATGATAGAGAATTAGATCAAAAACTAGATAACGACAGACGTAATGGACGTTAATATAAAAAAAATAATAAAAGAATCGGCAGGTATTTCATTTGAAGTTAGAGAATGGTCTGACATCTTGTACTACCTATTAGGTAATTTAAACGATTCTGAGCCACGTTTGATTGTTGATGGACAAGACTATCCAGAACAATACGAAAAGTTCTCTGTGGATTATTTTGTACTTGATTTCAATGATTGGACTAATGGTTATCTTGACCAAACTTCTGGTTACGATAAAGACGGTAATTATGTTGTACACATTATGTTACTCAATAGGTTTAGAGACCATCAATACATGAGAACCATTCTTAATCATGAACTAAAACATGCTTATCAAGATTGGCAACGTCAAAGAAAGGGTTATCCTGGAATTGGTAAATCTAAAGAATCTCAAGACATGTATACTGATGATTTCGTTAAGGTTGTTAAAGACCGTATCGATGTTGGTCAGTTCTATAAAGAAGTTTTAAAGTACTACTATCTCTTATCAGATTTAGAATTAGATGCTTTCATGGAAAACGTTTATGACCGTGATGTTATAAACGACTACAAAAAAATGATAAACAAGGTAAAGGATGTTGACATTTTTAAGGAGGCTTACTACGAAGACCAAGAAGAGTTAGAGAAAAATTGGGACACACTCAAATCACTTAATTTACCTTTTATTAAAAAATACAAAGACTACACTTCATTTTTATCCAATTCTTCTAAATATTTTAAGAAGAGAAGTGAGGAAATACTTCGTAAACTTAATAAGATGGAATATGTTCATAGAGATAGAGAATAAACACCCCGACATTATTTTATTGGAAAGAAGAATCTTATACCACGTTAAACATGAAGAGTATGAGAAAGCTGCCGTTATTAAAAGATGGATTGATGAACTGATTATTCATCACCATGGTGAGTTGATATTAAGATAATTTATCATTAAATTTACAATTATGAGTTTTAAAGTAGGAGATACAGGTATAATAACATTTGGTAACGGTACGACATCAAGGGTAAAGATTGTGAAGGTTCAAACCTATGGTTCCATGCCATCTGATTATTTTTTAGAATATGAAAGGGGAGAGACCAATAGGCCTCTATCACACCCTGATTTCGTTAGATATGATGAAGGTGAAAAAGTTGACATGTTCCCCCTTCCTGAGGGACTTTTAGAACGTGTTTTTACAAAAGATTAAAATGAAAACAAGTAAACAAGTTATAGTAATGAGGAAAGACCTCAACATGCGTAAGGGTAAGATGTAAAACTATTATCTATCAGTTTTCAATAGTTTACAGTTATTGAAATGCCATCTATGCATTGTAGTACCACCTTCTTTACCACAATAGGGACATGTTAGTATTTTTTGTTTGACATTTTTCCTAACATTACTCATTTTAATTTTAGTTTCTTCGGATAATTTTTTACCCATATTAATTTCAGATAGTGTTTTTTTATGTTTTTCTGATTTACTTCTACCTTTGTGTGATTCACTAATTTTTTTTCTAACTTCTTGTGGTCTTTTACGTCCTATTAATGAGTTAGATATCTTCTTTTTATGTTCTTCACTTAAAGAATTTAATTTCAAACCAAAATTCCAAGGAAATTCTGTTGTTCTACCACCCTCACCACCTTCAGCAATATTATAAAGTTCAAAATTTTTAGATTTATACAATTGTATCCAATACTTTTCTCTTAAGGCCAAAGATTCTTTGTTGGTACATTTTTCTAAAACTTCTTTTTTAAAATTTTCTCTACCATATTTTTTTAAGGCCTGTCTAATAATCTTACCACTACCCATGTAGTTTTTTCGGTTTCTAACGTCTTTACCTATGTAAATTTTGTTATTTACAATATTTTTAATTAAATATACTACCATCTTACCTTTTCTCATAAATATCATTTAAATGTTTTTTTTATCATATTTTTTATTATATTTACATTAATATGAGTAAACAAAAAATATCCAAACAGGTAATCATAATGAGAACCGATTTAAGAAATTCTAAAAATGAAAAAATTCGTACAGGCAAACTTATTGCCCAAGGTGCTCATGCATCTATGAAAGCTGTTTTAGATTTGATGTCTGATAAGAATGAGAAGATGACTTTACATTTAGGTCAACCTGGGTATGAGGCAATGAAGGATTGGATTGAGGGTCGTTTTACTAAAGTTTGTCTTTCTGTCAATTCCGAGAAGGAAATGTTAGAGTTATATCAAAAAGCCAAAGAAAAAGGTCTTATATGTTCTCTAATCACTGACGCTGGATTAACTGAATTTGGCGGAGTCCCAACTAAAACCTGTATAGCAATCGGGCCTAATTGGTCAAATGAAATTGATGAAATAACGGGTCATTTATCTCTACTGTAAAAGATATAAAATAATTTAGAAAGGGAACAATTTTGTTCCCTTTTTTTATATTTATTGCTGTTACATGGATTCACATTATAGGAAAATAATAAAAAGGATTTTAACAGAAGAAAAAATGGGTGATCAAACTTTTACTCGTCTTCTCGAATGGTACAACACTTGGAATAAAAAACTAAGTGACCTTGTCGCTGCAGAAGATTACAGTAAAATTATTGACTTACATTTCAAAACTGGATTGGGTTTATTAAACGCTATGAGAAATGTGATGAAAAACCACCCTGAACACAAGGAAGAATTGAAGGAGAAGTTTGAAGTTATTAAGAGCAAACTTATCGTTATCAATAACGCTAGAAAATCCATTGATACTATTAAGTAATTTCTCTATATTTTGTCAAAAATAGAGATTTATGACAAAACAAGATTGGAGAAATAGAACTTATTTCCCACCATTTTTAGGCTTATTCCACTTATCACCATTTGAGAGAGTATTCAATTCCATCCTAATATTTTTATTAGGTGCCTTTATGGCCTCATACAAATACGCCTACATCTACACTGAGATTATTAACAACAGAAAACCTGAACCAATGAGTGCTTGGTATTCTGTACCTTTTGTATTAACCTCATTTTGGTTAATATCAAGGATGTTAAGAATCAAACGTCTTGAGTCGATTAAAGAAAAAGAAATGGCAGAAGGTAAGTTTCCCATTAAATGGTTTTTGATAGATAGTATATGGGACATTCTTATTATTCTAATCATGAATCTAATTTACACTATAATAATGACCACATTTATAATTAATATTTGGAACTAATCTGAATATTTATTATGGATGAACCAAGAAGAAAAATGGACAATATCCAAGGAATTAAAGAAGATTTGGTATGATACAATGACCGAGTCTGACGGACGATACAGTCGTAAGTCTTTAACTTGGTTTGCCAGTTTTATCAGTTGTGTGGGAATCGGGGTTGTAGACCAATTTACAAGTTATAAAGCAAATGATATGGTTTTCATAGGATTTCTAGGGATGGCAACAGGACAATCAATAGCATCAATTTTCGATAAAAAAATAACAAAAAAATAAAATGAACGATATAGAAAGACAAAGTTTTTGGGGTAAAGAAATGGACGACTTCATAAAGAAGGAAGAAAAGAAAAAAGTTGAAAGGGTAATGAGGTGGGACTCCGTCACCAACAAGGTACCAATTAATGAAAGAAAAGTTACTGAAGTATTTCACCACGACATACCTGATTATCTTCACCACTAATATTTAAACCCGAGAACATTCTCGGGTTTTTTAATATTTATATAGTATGAATATCAGTAGGATTATTAAGGAAGAATTACTTAAAGAAGTTGGTACTATAGAGAGAACATATAAATGGGAAGGCCCTGTGGAGTCTGATCCTGTTTATGGTGATGTTGGGTATTTCTTTACTAATGATAAGGGTAGTAAATACATTGTTAAATTCCAACGATTTCCTGATAATGAGTGGGAAAGAGGTTTCACCGCAGACGGTAAATACCAAGAAACAACTGAAGGTGATGTCTATAGAGTTATGGCAACCGTAACAGAAATTACATTAGATTTCATAGACCAATACGAACCTAATTTAATTGAAATCCCTCACATAGATACACAGAAAGAAGTTAAGAAAACTTTCAGTGATTTAAAAACAGATACAGCACAATCTATTATAGATAAGAAAAGTAAAACACCTAACAAAAGAGCTAGATTAAATCAGATTTATTTGAGTAACAATCTACCTGGTGGTTATACTTATCAATTAAAAGGTAGTAAATCTATTATTAAGAAATATGAGTAAAAAGAAGGTTATAAAAGAAGCTAGAGGTGTTGCTGAGTCAACAATCCCATTTACTCATGCAGTTCTCGGTAGAATAGATAAAGAAATTAAACATTATTTCCGTAAGGTTTTTGAAGATTCAGAATACTTGGAGTCTGTTAAAGACATGAGAAAGGATGGTTATTTACCAATGCCTGATTACTCCACAACAATAAACATACCGTACAGGTTTTTAGCAACGTATATCGATGATGATATATTTGAAGACTTTCCAGTTATCCAACTTAATATAGACGTTAACTTTGTTTATGTTGATAAAGAATCAGAAATGGGAGATAATTTTAGTGTTGGTGGTGGAGCTTGGCCTATCTTCAAAGGTAAGTTGGGTAATGCATCTATCTTAAGTCAAAGTGTTAAACCAGAAGGTTATCCTATATCTAAAAAAAGAAGAGAATCTATTGATAGAGCTGTAATCGGTGATTTAGATTTTGATTTTACATTTTACAAAAATTTTAACCCACAGACTGATTACAAAGATTTCCACAGAGAAGTTAGAGCGGTAGTTTTCCATGAGATGATGCATCTATATGAGAACTACAAAGATAAGAAATCACAGTTAAGTCTTATTCACAGAAGTGGTGAAGGTTCTAGTAAACCTAAAACTAATCAAACCGCTTCTAAAGCATACCTAACCAACGTTAAGTTAGTTGGTATACCTCAAGAGATAACCCAATTAATGACTTACTTTTACAACATGTATTACGTCTCTTTACCAACAGAAGTGAAAGCGATAACACATGAAATGTATCCTTATGTTTTAGACATGAGTATAGATGAATTCTTTAAATCATATCAAGGTAAAAGGATTAAATCTTTAATGGAATTCGACGCTGAAGATTTCTATGATAGACTTAAAGATGCAACAAGAGAATATTTTGAAGATAAGGGTATGGAGTATAGTAAAAAAACAAGAGATGCCTTTTTCGAACAAATAAGACTAAGAACTATAAAGAAGTATAAAACCTCAGCCATTCAAAACCATGAGGAAATCGATGAGAAGTTAATCAGAAAGAAAGAATTATACTTCTTGATTGAATACATGGGTAAACAAATAGAAGAGGCTGGAAGAAAATTATTTAGAAATGTGGGGAGGTTATACTCTCTAAAAGCTGAAATTAATGAAAAGGAATAGAACTATAATAAAAGAAGCATTAGGTGTTCACGAAGATGTTAAAGCCATCGCCGAATTCTTACACGACTATTTTAGTAGTACAGGTAACAAGGAGAGTGAAGAATTGATGCGTAAAATGAGAAGTGGTGAATTAGGCTTTCATAAATGGACTGAATTAGAATCTGAAGTTCAAAAAGGTAAGTTCATACCAAAAGGTAAGAAAGTATTCACATCCGAAGATTTACCGTCACTTAAAGATTTAAAGATAGATAAACTTATCATCGATTATAATCCAAAATCTATGTGGGGTGGTAAAGGTACAAATGCCTTTTTCAATTCAGGTAAGTCATATATCACAGATAAAGGTGTTGTTGCTTATTTAAAATTCATTGCACTTCCTTCTATTAGTACCATCTATCATGAATTAACACACGTATTACAATTCTATAAAATTGGTAGTAAAGGTATGTCCTCAAGATTAAAACCTGTTAAATCTACTGGTTTTTCTTCAGGTTTTGTTAAAAAAGGTTTAACAAAAGAACAGTTAGATGTTTTAGAACTATTTTGTTATTTGGTTTACCAATCTTCTGATATGGAAATCACAGCAAAAACAACTGAGACTTATGCAACTGTTAAAAACCGTATAGGTAAACATCATCCTTCAACTAGAATAAAAATGGATGATGAAGAAGAAGAGGCTTTAGTAACTAAATTGATTAAAGACAGTTATGGTTGGAAGGTATCTAATATTATGATTAACTATGATATCTTTGAACAGTTTAAACAATTAGATGAAGATACCACTATTAACTTCTTCAGTCATGTTCACGACTTCAACAAATTTATTAAGTTACACGATAAAGGTTGGCCTAGGTTTGTAGAAATTGTTAAAACAATTTTTAAGATAATGTACATTAGTCACACCAACGATGTAAAACGTATCTCAGAAGATGAGGTTATTAAAATGATGAAGGAATTCAATCAGTACATCAACGGTCAAGGTATCAAACTCAGAAAGAAATTGGGTAAAATCTACGCCCACTTTATTTAACCACTTGTTTATTTAAAATAATATCTTTACATTTGTATTATGAATACAGAGGTTAGAGATTTCACATTCTATCAAGACCCCGACAGTCGTTGGTATGTTGAGTTACCAGAATGGCCAGGTTCTAAAGCTGATTTAGAAATGGTTGCTGGAGCTGATACCATGTTAGAGTATATGGCCGAAGGGACAGGAAAAGTTAAAGCCTCTATTAGTGAAATTGAAATACCAGGTTTCGATAAGTTAACCTTACAATTTGAAACCCCTGAAATTGGTGGTGGTTACTACCGTTTAAAAACCTATCAAGGTATTGACATCAATTTAGATTTATGGTTATGTGACGTAACCAAATTTGTATTCGGTGGTTATCTCCCAAAAACAATCTACATTAGTAAACATTAAAAACAAATCATATGATAAATCCAACAATCAAAATCAAGGAGAAGAAGAATTCTTTCACTTGTAAAATCAAAATCTCTAAAGAGGAAATAGAGAGTTATTTGACATCACCTGAAGATGTTGCCGAATTAAAAAAGGATTTCCTTGAAGCAATCGCTGCTGAGTTTGACTCTGTAGTTACTAGCACTGTTGAGGAAGTGAATGGTGAGGATGAGGCAAATCGCGTGTCTGAGGTTCTTGAGACAGTTTCTATCTCTATTACCCCTGTTGATGAAACAGAGGTTGAGGAAGAAGAAGAGAAGGAAGAAGAAGTTGAAGCTAACTAATTTTAAAGGGGGATTAATTCCCCCTTATTTTTTGCCTATATGTTTTTAGTCTATGACAGTTAGCACATAAGGTTTGTAGATTAGATTCTTCATTATTTTTACTATCCCCATCTATGTGGTCAACATCCAATTGACACCTGTGTATAGGAATAAAACCACACAATTCACACTTATCTTTTTTATATAAAGAATAACTACTCTTTCTACCGTTGTTATTTATATTATATTTTGCCTTATGACATGTTGTACATAATTTTTTATATTTCTTAAACCCCAATGAGGTTTTACCAGTCAACATACACACATTTTCATTACATTTTTGACACATTGGTCTAGTTCTTTTTTCTCTTATCATAATAGTGTTTTTATATAAATATAAAGTGGGTACTATAATTAGTGTCCCACCCCTCATTTTTTATTTATCTTTTTTAATCTTTTCCAATATTTATATAGTGATAAAGATATCTTAAATTATGAGTAATTCACTATATACCCTTTTAGAAGAACAAGTTTTGTTCGAAGGCCGTAAGGAAGATGTTATGGCTAAATACCCTAACGTTCCTAAGGAAACGATAGAGACTCTTTCTAGTGCTGACCCTTCAGGTAATAACAAATACCTTGAATGGATGGTAAAACAAGTGGCAAATGGTGCTAGACAGTTAGAAAGAATTATCGAATCTGTTAGAGGTTACCACGATAGATTAAGTCTTATCAACCCAAATACTATGGCTGCTTACGATGCTCAATCTCGCAGACAATGGGATGGTAAAACTTTCGAGAGATTTATAAAATCCCCAAAAGATATTAACACAATTCCTGACTTAGCACACTTAGAACACTTTGTAGAATTTATCAGAGGTATAGTTTCTAAGAATAAAGAGGCTGAGGAAATGAAAAAAGAGGCTGATAGAATTTATGAAGACAATGATATTCTAATCACTTCACCTAAAACACATAGAGCTTCATGTCACTACGGTAGACACAGTGCTTGGTGTGTTGCTACAGCAAATACAGGTCACTTCGCAAATTACACAAAAAACGGTACACTATATTTCTTCTTATCTAAAAAGGATAAACCTTACACAAGATATTGGTCAGATAAAGATAGTGGTGAACCACCTTATAAGACAGCGTTGTTATTAAAAGATAATGGTCAAGCTAGTTGGTGGTCAAAAGGTGATAGTAACTATGATAATAGTTTAGACCCTGGTAGTAAAAATTTACCATTCCTTACTCAAGAAATGGTTGACAAAATTTTAAAACATAACAAATACGTTATTGAAAACCGTAAACAACGTGAGATTGAAAGAATCTTAGTTAGTAAAGGTTTCTATAAAAAAGGTGGTGGGGATAGTCAATCAAGACAAGATTTCGCAGGATTCGTTAGAACAAAAATATTCAAACCAGAACAATTAGTTTCTATCATTAGAAATGACAACTGGTTAGCTTTATATGAGAATTCAGAAGCAGGTAAAATGGTTCGTGAACAGTTAGGACCTCAAGTCGTTTACTCTTTATTAAGGGAAATGATTACTTCGGTTCCTAATTTAATTGATATCTTAAAAGATTTACACGCACAAGAATTCTTAACAAATGCAGGTAAATCATTCAGTGATGAAGAAAATAAAGAATTAGCTGGTATTATTGTTAACAGATTAGGTAAGAAACCTACGGCTTCAGAGGTTGGTGGTGATGTTAAAATATATGTTGACAAATGGACAATGACACCAGAACAGTGGGAACAATATAGCCGTACTTCAAGTTACTTCTTCATTGGTGATGGTAAAGGTGATATTGAAAACTTGGTTAAAGGTGATAGGTTTAATATGAAAGACCATCACGCATTACAAATGATGATGTTAAGAGCTAAGATGAAACCTGGTTCAGGTCTTTACGCTTTAGTTACTGACAAAGATATTTTAGATAGCTTTATCGGTAAAGGATCTAGTGAGATACCACCTGATGTTATTCAAACAATTATGTCAAAAGCCAAGAAACTTGGTGGATAATAAAAGAGGGGTTGAAAAACCCCTTTTTTGTGCCTATAATTGTGGTTATGACTAAAATAGTAAAATCACAAGGATGTACAGCTTTCTATACGAGAGTTGATGATAGAGATTTAGATGAATTGTCTCTTGAAGAAAAAGAGGCATTACTCAATCGACTAATCTCAATCCATAAGAAATATGGTATTGATAGTACTATTAATATGTTACTAGATAACATAGAGTACGAAGGTGAAGATGGTGGTTACTGTGACCAATGTGGTGATAGTGTGTATAGACAATTATATGATTTAAGTGAATATGATGATGCAGAGTAAAAAAATATCGTTTGATTTCGACGGAACCTTAGTTGATGATTTCTATGGTGAAGTGAACGACAAAAAAGAAGAAATCCAAAAAATTTGTAGAGACCTAATCGATATGGGTCATGAGGTACATATCGTTACCAAAAGATTTGATGAATCCAATAAGAATTACGGTAAGAAAAACGAACATGTAGAAGTGTTTGAACTTGCTGATAAATTGGGTATCAAAAAAGAAAATGTTTATTTCACTAATAGAGAATGGAAGTATAATAAACTAAAGTCTTTGGGTATAAACGTTCATTTTGAAAATTCTAGGAATGAGGTTGACCAAATCAGAACCTACACACCTAACATTACTGTCGTTGATGTTGAGGATCCTTATTGGAGAAATTTAAAGTACTAATAAGATATTTATCAATATATGAAAAAGTTTATTTATATATTGATATTATTTGTTGTTGTTAGTGGTATAATAACTCTAACAACATGCAAATCAACCAAAGACGTTAACATAGAATCTGTTAAATCAGATAGTTTAACTTCTCACCCGTTACTCACATTAGATAGTTCCTTCAAATTTGAAGGGATGGATTTAAGTGATACTATGGTATTCTTTAGTCCTAAATCTATCGAGGTTGGTAGTTCCAATCCAAATGAAGGTATTGGTTTAGGTACTGAAGGTACAATGGGTCATGGTTCTGGCAGTGGTAGTGGTCAGGGTTTTGGGTCTGGACACGGTAGACTTGGTGATTCCCATCTTCCAATGAGTGGACCTTCAATGGGTTACTTAACTTATTACATTCCTGACACTATGAAAGTTGGCACTGAATATAAAGTTCAACTTCGTATATCTAAACACAATACAGTTGAGTTCCATATGAATATGGATACTAGTAGTGTTAGAAAACAAATTAGAGTTGGTTCTAGTATGGAAACCAAATTAATAGATGTTGATAATGTATTTGAAATTAGTACAACCAACACACCAATCCAAACAATTGAAAATGATAGTAGTTACACCGAATGGGTATGGTACGTCACACCACAAAAGGGTGGTAGACATCTACTTAAATTAGTTGTTGTTATAAAAGAAAACAATCTAACTAAAGATATTCCTGTTTACGAGGATAAGATTTATATTCAAGCATCACCTTTATTCACAATAAAAGGATTCTTCATCCAATATTGGCAATATCTATTGGGTGTTCTTGGTACAGTATTTGCTTGGTGGTATACCAACATGAGAAGAAAGAAAAAGAAAGCTAGGTCATGAAAAGTTTAATTCGTAAAATATTAAAAGAAAACGATCTTGAATGGGCTGAAAATATAGATTCAATACAACCTTTAAGATTTCAAGAAGTGAAGGCATATTTCGTTGGATATAGTGAATTGGAACGTTTTATTGAAAGTGTTTACGGTAAAGATATTAGTATACCAGCTATGTTAGAAAGTAGTAATGATGTAACACATGAATTTAACACTAGTCACTCTTGGTATTCCAAAGCAGAAACTGAAGCATCCATCGACGAATGGTTAGAAAACGATGAATGGATATCTTTGGGTGATATATTATATGACTTATCACATAATAAAGGTTTAATACCTAATGGTAAGTGGATGGTTAGAGTTTCTTGGTAAAGAAAAATATTAAAAAGGGGTTGAAAGACCCCTTTTTTTATTTTATATTTGATAATAAAAACATATATTGTATGAGAATATTAAATAGAAACACTTTTAGTGAAGATGAAGTGACAACCAAAAAGTTGGTAGTTGCTCACCCAAGCCATGAGGAAGGGACTCTAGTGTACATTGGGAAAAGTTGTTATCTTCTTAAAGATTTGGAAGATATGATTACAAAAATTAAAATCGAAAAAACAGGTGACCAAAAGTTTGTTGAGTCACTAAATTACAGAGTAAGAAATCACGTTTAATGGAAAAACCAAAATGGGCTTATTACCCCAACAATAAAGAGAGATGGGAACGTCTTGTTCTTCACTTTGACTTCTTAAAGGGAGTTGAAGAGGAACATGGCAGTTTGTGGTGTGAATACTGTGGGAAGGAAGAGTTGGTAGTTTACCCTTGGGACGTTAAACCTGATAGAAGTAAAATGGCAACAGTTGACCATTTCCTACCAAAATCAAAGTACCCTGAATTAGCGAATGAAACAACCAACTTCGTAGTTGCGTGTTCAGTTTGTAATGAAAAGAAGAAAGATGATTTGTGGGAAGAAGAAACAATTAAACATTCACGTAAAAATATAATAAAAGAATAATATGTATTGGATATTTTTTAGCTTAATAGCATTAATAACACTTTTTTTTGTCGTTGGTTTTTTCATCATGTTAAAAGAGGATGGGGAGACGGCAGGTAATTTATTTATCGGTTCTGCCATCTGCGGTTTAGTCATGTGGATTTTTATCGAGAATAAAACCTACAAAGTTGGTTCACCTAAGGACATTAAACCCAAAGAGATTAGTATAATGAAGGATAAAGAGGTTGCAATTCTTCGTTACAAAGACTTTCAAGAAACTTACAACCTCAAAAAGGAATACGATGCAATATCTGATTCCACCTTTACCCTTCAAGAAACCACCGAATATAATGTTCAAGGTGAGGAGAATGGTAAAACATATAAACTAGTTACAAAGTAATGGATTTATTTCTAATAGTTGGGTTATTAACACATGTGATGTTAGTGGCCTCATGTTTCATGGTTTCTCAAAATGCTTTTAGACATCTTGAAGATAAAAGATTGATTTATTTTCTCATAATTTTATTACCTTTGGTTAATGTTATTATGACTATGATGATAATGGATGTTGCATTTGGTGCAACACTCCGTAGTCTTAAAAATAGAGATATTGATTGTCGTGAATTAGAACGTAACTTAGAAAGAGTAACACAAGATTTTACTGAATTAGAACGTAAGAAACTTCGTAAAGTAAGAGTAGGTGATAGATTCCGTGTCCCTAACACTGACGAATGGAAAGATGGTTTTCGTAATACGGAATGTGTCATAATTGAATTGGGTGATGAAATCATCGTAAACAATAAGTTATCAACAACTAGATGGTCAGTTAAATGGCATCACTTGAAATACATGGTTTTCCTAAGTGATGAACCTATCAAACCGTTTGAATTTAAAAAATAATGAAAGAGACACCACAAGAAATTTTTGAGAAATTAGGTTACCTATCTAATAAGTACGTTCTTATTAATTTCAATGCATTCGTATCTTATACACCCGATGGTATTAAAATAACATGTGATGATGAAAATGATTTTTGGTATCATCAGTTGGTTGGGAAGTGTATTGATGAAACCGACCTCAAACAAACTCTTTTAGATACTGAATGGAACCAATTCTTTACAGATTTAAAAGAGGGTTTATATTATTTCCAACTACTTTTATCAGTTGAATGGGATAGTGATGATTATAATCAATGGTCTTATTACGTTGCAGAACATGGTGAATGTGAATATATTTGTTCCCTAGACGAACACTTGAAACAATTAGAAGATTTCAAGACATTAACCACAGAAGATTTGTTTTCCTTCTAACTAAACGATGATATACAAATATTTATTTGTATATGTCAAATCAATCACATTTAAAGAGATTTTTAGATACAGGTTTTCTCACACCGAATGCCTGTATTTACTTTGATCCCCCATTGAGTGAGACAGAAATGTTCGAATTGACCCAACTTTTTAAAAATATTAGAGGTAAAGAATTGATAACCAATCCATTACGATACACTTCTCTTAATGAAATAAAAGAATTGTTGTGGCTTGAAACTAACAGTATGGGTGAGATAAGTGGTTGGCAAAATCCAGTAGAATATAAAAAATATGAAGATGGTACTGAGGATGAAGGACTAATGACAAAAGAAGATACTTTTAATTGGTATAATAGACATGCTAGTGATGAAAATGTAACTTTTGTTGATGGTAGAGAATTCTTAACACAAAACAAACCCGCTGATTTATTTGATGAATTACACGAAGGAAGATTAAATGAAATCGGTGGTAAACGTGCTAAAGATACACATATTGTTTATCGTGATGAAAATATGTTAGTCCTAGTTCCGTTATCTTTTGAATCAACCAAGAGTTTTTCCCGTAAAACACAGTATTGTACGGGTGGAGATTGCTCCAAAGGTTCTGAAAGAACCTCAAAAGGTATGTATAATCAACATACCCAAAAACAGAAAGACATTTTATTTAGAATCTTCTTCAAAGATGGAACCAAAGTTAGGTTAACTTGGAATGGTGATATTAATGATAAAAACTTCCATTGGGGTTTAGGTAAGAAAGATTCTTACCCAACTTTCACTAATCGTAATATGTCTAACCCATTTGATTTAGAACAAATTAGAGAAATACGATTAGAACAATTAGAGATAGATTTTGAAACAGAACCTAAAGAGAAAGAGTTTGATGAATGGGAAAAGAAGTTCTGTCGTAAATGGGGTTGGGATGTTCACAGTCTATGGGATGTTTATCAAAAGATTAGAGAGAAATGGGGATTCCCTGACTTCAGAAGTGGTGAGACTAAACCTATGGATCCTGAGAAATTTAAAAAGATGCAAGAGGAAGAGGGACGAGTTTACGACATATATACAGCCAAGAAGAAAGAGATATTTGGTAAGTATTATGGAAAAACCGCTTGGTGGAACGATGGTCATGAAATGTTATACAAGGCAATCACTAGAATACCACAAGAGGCTATCGCTAAAATGGTTGAATACACTATGAGTGGTAAGTATAAACCACAACCTGTTGAAATTAGAGAAGATGTTCATTTACAAGACGATATGAGACTACTGAATATAGGTGATACTATATGGATTTCAAGAGTTAACCCAGAGTTGGATGATTGTGACCCTGAGAGTTTTGAAAAGTTAAAAACTATAGTGGGTATTCCCTGTAAAATTGTGAATACAAGTCCTCAGGCCGACTTATGTCAAGAGGATTCAGAAATGTACCAAGATTATGGTATTTTAATACAAAATCCCAAACTGGAGGGCCATGATGGACATGGTAAGTGTCCTGAATTTAATTGTTGGTGGATAAATTCTTTTTACGCTACATTTACAAAGGGTGAACCCTTTGATACTCATGGTGCCTTTGAAACATTGTATGAACAAGACGGTGATGATGAATTTAGTTGGGTTACTGATATTGGTTTATTTAAGGATTTATCAGTTGGCCATTTGGGTAAACATACTATTACCAAATTAAGATTAGAAGATATTCAACAAGGGGCAATGATTAGACGATATAAGGGTAAGTTTCTATATGAAATTGGTGAACCATCCCAATTTAATATTGGTGGTGTTATGCAACCTGGTTATATTTTGAAAAACCTGTCAACAGGTAAAAACTACTTCACCAAGACATCTCAGATGTTAAGAGAGTTCTATTTGATTTCAAATTAAAATTTCACTAGATTTGGTTAATGGAACCAAATAAAAAAATCCCACAGATGGAACCATTCTTCTCTGTTGAAGAAAGAATGAGATTAATTCTATCTGTTATAAACCACGCTAAAATAACATTTGCTGATGCCTATGAATTATCTAATTTAGAGTTGGAAACTTTACACAGGTTGATATCAGAGAGACAGAGATTACAATGTGAAATTGATACGGATGTGTGGGAAGAGGATTGTGATGAATGGAATACTGATGATTTAATAAATGATACAGGCACATACGATTTTTAAGGAGAACTTTAGGTTCTCCTTTTTTATTTTAGATATTTATTAATATGATTAAACATGGTACCAAATATATTAATGAGTCTGAATGGTTTGACGAAGTTGAATTATCTGATTTATATGATGAATCAACTGGTAGGTTCAAACGTAATCCACCTCTTGGTACTAGAGTTAGAGTGGTAATTCCTGGATACGATGGTGACGAAGGTAAGGAAATCACGGGTGAAGTGGTTAAATACTACAACGATAAAGAAGACCTAAGACTTAAAGACATTGTATTTGCACTAATGTTAGATGGTGGATGGCAACAAGAATTTGGTTGGGGTTGTGACCAAGAGTGGGGTTTGAGGAAATACGATGGTAAATGTTATTGGATAGATGTTGAGGATGATGAGGTTTATTTAGAAAAACCACCATTACCTGTTGTAGATATTGTGGAATCTGAGGGAGAAGATGATTTAGAATGGGCCCAAGATGCAATCGATAACCCTGAATATCGATATGGTGATATTGTTAATGATTTAGATAATGACGACATAATCTCGTTAACAGGTATTATAACCGATTCTGAAGGTAATCCAATGGTAGAAGTTAGGGATTCTGAATTTAGAGTTTATAAATTAAGTAGTAGAAGAGACGGTAAGTATGTCCATCTTCAGTGGTCTCAACCTTCAGATGAAAGACCGTCAAATTGGGATGATATTGGTGCTACAGTTATTATGAGTCCTGAAACTTTTGAATGGGATAAAGATTTAAGAGTTAAATTAATCCACAAAGAAAACCATCCTTTCTAATTTGTTTTATTAAAGTCTTTTCATTACATTTGTATTATGAAAAGATTTATCTATTGGTTTAAACTATTTTTCCCAATTACTATTTTTTGTGTGATAGCATCTACTCTATTGTTTCTTTTGAGTGGTGATTATCGTAAGTTTTATTTGGTTTTGGTACCCGTTGTGGCTGCCATTCTTTTTACATTTATTGAAAGTAGAAGTAATAAACGAAAGTTATGGTAGAATTAACTTATGAACAACGTATTAAATGGTTCATCCACAACTATTATGAAACTGGGATGGAATATGGAATCCTGCTAGAAACCATGAAGGATGAAAATTTGGATAGATTCAAATGGTATGATGAATACATTTCCATACCTAAAAAAGTTAAAGAAGAGGAACTAAGATATTTTATATGATTAACAGGAAGGCAAAATTTAACTATAACATTCTCGAGGAATACCGAGCTGGGATTGTATTAACAGGATCGGAAGTAAAATCGATTAAGGCAAACGAAATGTCTGTCGACGAGTCTTACTGTCTCTTCATCAATGGCGAACTCT
>ERZ724522.867-NODE-867-length-18072-cov-6.138369_pt1 | contig 18072 bp, 19 predicted proteins | sample MGYA00376055_ERZ724522 | MGnify/ENA primary metagenome ERZ724522 (study PRJEB28724, sample SAMN07190884) | wastewater metagenome | isolation source: effluent of sewage treatment plant in Hong Hong | place: Hong Kong | collected 2016-03-17 ... | reverse complement strand
GGTATAGAACTTGAAATGTATTTTGGTGATGTCTATGTGGCTTTCACTTCTAGTGATTATGGATATTTCCCCTATGGGATAATGAATCAGTGGGTTAATTTATCATTCACATATGACGGTAGTGGTTTGACAGATAGTGATAAATTAAAATTCTATACAAATGGTGTTCCAACAACATTAACATACGGTGGTGTTATACCATCATCAATCGATATGACTAATATCACATCATTCTTAATTGGTGTTATACAACCATTTAGTATTCCAGCTAGGTATCTCCAATGTGAAATTGGACATGTGTTGGGGTATTCTAAATCTTTAACAGCAACAGAGGTATTACAAAATTATAACGCAACCAAAGCTTGGTTTGTTTAAAAATAAAAAATAAAAATGGGAAAAAATATACAAGCAAGTAGAATAATAGGGTTAGAAAATTTCATTTCTAGTTCTTCTTTTACAGGAAATACATCAGCAGATTGTATTACTAATTTATATGTTAGTAATTTAAATTCTTGTTCACCTTTAAACATCCAACCATACGCGGTTGGTAGTGTTTTAATTGGTGCTAACGGTGATGTTAATGTGGGTATCGGAACTAGTTCATCTGGTGCGAAATTAGACATTCTTTCTAGTGGTACGGGCTATGGGAACTACCTTTTAAGAATGACAAACGGTGGAGCTTCTACTAAATTTAACATGTTTGAAAATGGTGAAACCTATTTTGATCCAGGAACTGGGTTCCAAACTGTAAAACACACTTCTGGTCGTTGGGATTTTAACGGGTCAAGTGTTAATATAGGTAGTGGTTCATTTGTAAGTGGTACTCAATTAAATGTAAAAGGTGCTGGTTCTACAAGTGCAACTAATTCAGTAAATGTTACAAATGCTTCTAATAACAGTTTATTCCTTGTTAGGGATGATGGCGATGTAACTATTGGTAAAACATTAAGAGTAAGACGTTATAGTTTTAGTCCTAATTCTGCATTTTGGATGGAGGCTAATGCTATAGAAGATACTGAAATGAATACTTTAAATGCTGATTTAGTATTTAAAACAAAATATAGTGGTGGGGTAAATTCAGAATCAATAAGATTTACTAAAGAAGGTATAATTAAAGTAGCTGATACTAATTATATTTCTATAGGAGCTTATAATGTAACTACAGATAAATATGGTTATTTAAGTTCTGCATCTAATACTACATCTGGTGTTGGTCTTAAATTTGAAGTTTGTCAACCTCTTACTACTACTGGATTTGTAGCTATGCAAATAGAAAATACTGGTAATGTTGGTATTGGTACTAGTACACCTAATGATAGTGCATTATTAGATATTACTTCTACCACTAAAGGTCTTTTACCACCAAGAATGACAACAGCACAGATAAACGCAATTTCCTCACCTGCAGATGGATTAACGGTATATAATACCGATTTATCTACATTATGTTTCTATGATGGAACTAATTTACAGTGGAGGAAAGTATCACACACAGCAATGTAATCTTAATAAAGAATAATAAACAAAAATAATAATTAAACAAATATAGAAATTATGTCATTAAGGATTAATCAAACAATAGAGACAAGAGATGGGTTCACAGTACCATCAGGAACAATAGTACAATTTACTAGTATATTCCCTAAGAATACCTATGAGGCACATATGAATATGTTCTTCTATAAAAACCAAACTACAATTGATGAAGGAGGTTCAAATTATTACCCATCTAATTTAAATAATTTGGGGTATGTTAAAGAATATCCAATTAATGAATTTACAGGTTTAACACCGACACAAATACATGTCGATTTGAAATCTTACTTAGAGACCGTCTACACAGGTGGTACAATAGATATTATAATCTAAAATAAAAAAGGGAACCATTAGGTTCCCTTTTTGTTAGAGTATGAATTCAGTGTCGAATTCTTTCTTGAACATGAACAATCCAGCGTGTTTTCTTAAATCATTCTTAGCATGTTCACCAATTCCCATACCATAATCGTGTGATGCTACATCTGTGATAGAATTCAATAAATCCCAAGTAGTCATATTGGTCTTAGCGTTCTTCCAATGACGATTAGTCAGAGTTTCGAGGTTAATACCTTTGTCTTTGTATGTACCTTTAATCTCATTTACAGGGAAGAAACGGTCAAGAACAGCCTCAACACGTGAGTCACTCTTGTCTGTTGCTTTACCAGCTACAAGTTCACGAAGTTTCAATACTTCACTGTAAGATGCTGAAATGTTATTCATCTTCTTCACTTGGTCAGAGAATACACCTTGGAATTTCTTGTTAGTTTCACCCAACCCTTTGATTTCAGCCATGAACTTGTTGATGTCTTCGATGGTGTTGGTCAATAAACGAGGACCCATTTCAAGACGACGAGGGCCAACCATACCGTTTGTACAAACAAGACGGAGAATGTATGGGTCAATTGCAATATCTTCAGTTGGACCAGCGGTTACAATTACACCTGTATGGAAAGCTTCATCCTTCAAATCAGGAATATCAAAACCCCAAGATGATTTGATTGTAGAAACCTGTACGTTACCGTCACTTGAAATCGACATGTTACCAACATCTAGTTGGTGGTCGTTAATTACATTCTCAACCATATCAAAATAGAAATCAGGTGAAATGTAAGGCTTACTTGCATCAGTGATTGCAACAACTCTCATAGTAGATGGTGAAATGTAGATAGCTACCTTCATATCTTTTGATGTTGCCATTTTGGTTTTGATAATCTTAACCAATTGGTTACGAGAGTTCATACCGAAAATGTCGGTGAACTTACCCATAAAGGTATCACTAATCTTAAGAGTCTTAAGAAGTGATTTGAATGCTCCTGAGGATAGTTTCAATTTAACCCCTTCAAGAGTAATATTACCGTTACGACTTTCAACATCTTCGAAATCGATGTTAAGTTCGGCTAAGGTCAAATTCTTACGAATTGGGTAATTATCCTTAACTTCCTTTTTAAAATTCTCGTACTTAATGTTTTCCATTTTTTTGTTTTTGTTTAATATAATAATACTTTACGATAAATACAACACCCTTAGGAATTAATCTTCCATCAGTTCGTCATTATCAACACGACCTTCATGGACTAATTCTTCAATCTCCGCCATTACTTCTTCGTTACTAACAGACTCACCATTACGTACCCTTTCAACAGCCCCCTCAATTTCTTCATTGTAGTCTTTAACTAATTTAACCTTACTGTAGATTTCTTTATCCGATGTTTCAGATTTCTGTAACAATGCTAACAACTTATCATCGTTTTCAGCTTGGAAGTTATCCATTTGTTTTTGAATACTGATAGCCTTTTCCAACTCATTGTACTTCTTAGAGTCGTAGTTAAGTTCACCACTCTCCTTATCAAGAACCATGTAAAGTTTTTTACGAATATCACCCCTACGGTTCTTAACGTATACAACGTAACGTTGTCCTGAAATTTCATCAATACGTACGTACATCATGGCCGTAGTATTGTGTTTCAATTTAGTTGAACCAGCGTACTCACCACCCTTAGTGATGTGTTGAATAACGTCAAAGGCAGTGTACTTCTTCAAATCATTTTGACCCTTTGTATGTTTAACCAAAAGGTTAATCAACCAAGTTTCAACAGCTGAAGCAGTCATTTTATCTTGTGAGTCTTTGATTTTATCTTTCACGTCCATGAAAGAGTCCATCAATACGTAATCCCAACCCATGAGTAGAGCATCTTCCAATGCTAACTTAGGATTGTCATAATCGGCTAGATATAAAGTATTGAGGTTCATTAATTGGGGAAGTTCTTCCGCCAATTCACGGTTATCGATTGGGTTCATTTCGGAAGAAATGTAAAGACACCTCTTACCTGGGTTATGTTTTTCAATACCCGACATTTTATCAACTAACATAGTGGTCTTACCCGAACCTGGTTCACCAACAACAATAGATATAGTTGCTGGCATTGTACCACCTTTTTTGGAGATTATATGGTCGATAAATTTTCCACTTTTGAGTGGGATAAAAACTTCTGGTGGGAAGTTATAGTCAGTTAGTCTCTTAATTTCAACAACCTGTTTCGTTTTTGACATACAGTTTTATTTGATTTTGATTTACAATTACAAAGATAGAATAATTAACATAAACAAACAAATTTATTTATGAGTAAAGAACAAGTTGAACACCCATCCCATTATAATCAAGGAAAAATTGAGGTTTGGGATTACATTCATCAACATGACCTTGATTTCTTTGAGGGAAATGTTGTTAAATACGTTACACGTTGGAGACATAAGAATGGGATTCAAGATTTATACAAAGCTAAACAATATTTGGATAAATACATAAAAATTCAAGAGGATGAACTGAATAAAAAGTCGTGATATTTATAATTAAAGATTTTTAATGTCAACATTTTTATTAGAAAACAAATATCTCCTACAAGAATCTGGACTTAGGAATATCAGAGAGTTAGCTCAAAGATATGAAAATGCCAAGATTTACTTCCATATGGACACCGATGGTGTTACTACGGCTATTGCTATGAAACATTATTTAGAAAGTTACGGTATCAAAGTTGTTGAGGCCGAACTAATCCAATATGGTGACAAAGAATTTGCAATTAAAAAACCTATGGCAAGAGGTGATATCATGCCAGTTTTAGTTGACTTTGCCCACGGTAAACCAATGTTCATTGTACATACGGATCACCACGATAAACAGATTGGTGTTGAAAAAGGAACTGCAAAACAATTTAGAGGAGCACGTTCTAATGTAGAAACTATATCACAAATTGTATCCCCTAAAGAATTATTCCCACACAAAGATATTTTAATGATTTCCACTATTGATAGTGCTAACTTTGCTTCAATGGGTATTACACCTGAACAAGTTATGAACTATGTTTTTGCGTTGGATAAAGAAAAAAGTCTTGAGGATAACAAGAAAGCTATGGCACTTGTAACCAATAAATTATTATTGGCATATAAAAACAAACCAAAATTTTTAGAGACGTTAGTAATGGAATGTTCTCCGTCTCTTTTAAACATTTACCAACACATTGTTAAACTAGCTAAACAGGAAGGTTATGTATCACCTGAGGTTATGGCACAAAACGCTAAAATCTATCGTGAGGCAATGAAAACAAGTGGTAATGTTAAGTATGACCCAATTACTGGTATTATTTCACAATACGGTGGTGGCCCACTTTCAAAACCTGGGGCTTATGACCGTTACGTACCATTTAAAAACTATCCTGATGCTAACTTTATTATTATTGTATGGCCAATGGGTATTCTACAGGCTAGTTGTAACCCGTTTAAGGCTGATAGAGCTTTAAAAGGTGTAAACTTAGGTGAGATAGCTCAAAAAGTTCTAAGTAAGTTTGAAACTGAACTTAGAAACAATTATGTAACCCTTGAAAGAATTAAGTACGCAACTGAGAGAGAAGCGGGTGAAGGTGCGGTAGGTTTCACATACCACGATTTAATTGCTATTTATGGTGAGACAGAAGGTGGTATTAAATCTGATAGAAATGGACAGGTTTTCGATTGGCAAACCGAAGTTCCACCAGGTTCAAAACCTGACTACACTGTAGATAGATGGCACAATTCATTAAAAAATTTACTAAGTAGACCATATATTGAATTGGATAAGTCACCAAATAGAAATCAAATCATGTCTGTATTGAAAATGTTAAAGGTTTCTTGGTGGGATTTGATTCAAGCTAATTCAGGTGGTCACAAATGTATTACTAACCTATCAGGGTTCCAAATCTTAGATGGTAAAGTAAGAGTTGAATTATTGAAAGCCTTACAAATTGAATTTGAAAAGGAATTAAAGGTAATTGTATTTGAAGAATTAAAAGCTAACACACCTGAAATTGGTGGTCAACCTAAAAACGTATAATATGAACGAGAATTATAGAAAAGCACAGAGATTAATAAGAGAGGGGTATATGGGTACTCAAGATAAATTCATAGAAGTTATGATGGAAATCAAAAAAAAGAACCCTGACTTATCACATGGTGAGATTATGGATTTATTCCAATCAGAAGTGGATAAATTTATAAAATTCCACAGAACAGATAGGTCTGAATTACCAAAATCCCCTAAAACAAATAGTAATAATAATATTAGGGTATTGAAAGATAGAATACCTATGATGAAAATACCATACGGTGACAAAAGAAAAAAGGGGTTATAAACCCCTTTTTTTATTCCTTTAAATAATCTTCTATATTATCCCTAATATGTTTTAAGTCACTTATATAAGTCGAGTTGTTTGGATGTTCAGTATCGTAATAATTCATTTCCGTTAAATAAAGAAGATACTCTTCCTCGGTTTTAAACTTACTAAGTCCAACGTATGATTGATACATTGCGTAATCAATTATAGAATTTTTCCATGTATCATAATAAGCATACCCACCTTGTGTACCGTTTTGCATATTTGGTCTTTTAGATGCCTCTTTCATACCAAATGGGTTATGATTTTCCTTAAATAAGGGTGATTTAAGACCACTTTCTTTTATTGCCTGGGCGAATACCAGTTCGGGGAATTTTATGTTAATCTCTTTTAGGTATTCATAAAATTTTCGTTTAGTGAAACCACTGTTTTCAGTGTCTCGATAGACCAATACAACATCTTTCTCGGTTATTTGGGATGTTTTACCTGTTTTAAAACCTAGGTAATGACCGTAATAAAAAGATGTGAAACACCAAAGTAAAACGATACCAATTCCGAGGATAAGTTTGTAATAATGGATTTTCACCATTTCCAATGTTTTAGAATTCCAACGATATATTCTCATATTTTAGTTTTTTACAAAGATAATGATTTAAATAAAAAACCCCTCATTTCGAGGGGTCTTTTTTAGGAGATTACTCACCTTTGTCTTCTTTCTTTTTAGAAGATTTCGGTTTTTTAACGTCAATTTTAACATCTTCGATTTTTGAGTCGTAAGATATTGTGATAGTGTCACCAACACTAATACCACCATCTAAAACCTTTTCAGCGATTGGGTCTTCAACGTATCTTTGGATTGCTCTGTTAAGAGGACGAGCTCCGTATTTCTCGTCATAACCTTTTTCAACCAAGTACTCTTTAAGAGTTTCATCGATTTTTAAGGTATAACCCATTTCTTTTACTCTTTCGATAACTTCAACAAGAGGAATATTAACAATTCTCTTGATATCATCTTTATCGAGTGACTTGAAGATGATAACATCATCAAGACGGTTCAAGAATTCAGGTGAGAAAGCTTTCTTAAGTGAATCTTGGATTACACCTTCAGCTGCTTCATCTGCTGAATCTACTTTTGATTTGGTACCGAAACCGACACCACTACCAAACTCTTGAAGTTTACGTGCTCCTACGTTAGATGTCATAATGATAAGACAGTTTTTGAAATCCACTTTCCTACCTAGACCATCACTTAGGTGACCATCATCAAATACTTGAAGAAGGATATTGAATACATCAGGGTGAGCCTTTTCAATTTCGTCCAATAAGATAACCGAAAACGGTTTTCTTCTGATTTTCTCAGTTAATTGACCGCCTTCTTCGTATCCTACGTATCCTGGAGGAGCTCCAATTAATTTAGAAACAGAGTGTTTTTCCATGTACTCACTCATATCCACACGGATAAGTGCTTCAGGTGAACCGAAAATACTTTCAGCCAACATTTTAGCTAAGTGAGTCTTACCAACACCAGTTGGACCGAGGAACATAAATGAACCAATTGGTTTATTTTGGTTTTTAATACCAACACGGTTCCTCTTAATCGCTTTGGTAATTTTTTCGATAGCTGGGTCTTGTCCGATAACCTTTGATTTTACCTCTTTATCCATTGCTAAGAGTTTCTCGGTTTCACTTTGACCAACTTTAGTTACAGGAATACCTGTCACCATAGATACAACTTTCGCCACATCGTCCTCATTAACAGTAGGTCTTACCTTATCAAGGTTTTTAGCCCAATTGTCGGTTGCTGACTCAAGACTATCTTGAAGACGTTTTTCTTCATCACGAAGTTTTGCTGCGTCCTCATAACGTTGAGCTCTAACAACATCACTCTTTTGACGACCGATGTCGGCAATCTTCTCTTCGAGTTCAAGGATATCTTGTGGTGGTTTAATGTGAACTTGCATTCTTGCCCCAACTTCATCCATAATATCGATAGCCTTGTCAGGTTGTTCACGGTCACTAATGTAACGGTCAGCCAATTTAACACAAGCTTCAATTGCTTCAGGGGTATAATTCACCTTGTGGTGGTCTTCATACTTACCTTTAATATTATTAAGGATAATAAGGGTTTCTTCTTTAGAAGGTGGTTCTACGATAACCATTTGGAAACGTCTTGCTAATGCACCGTCTTTTTCGATATTTTCACGGTATTCATCAAGAGTTGTTGCTCCGATACATTGGATTTCACCACGTGCTAGAGCTGGTTTTAAGATGTTGGAAGCGTCAAGAGAACCTGAAGCGTTACCCGCACCTACCATTGTATGGATTTCATCAATGAAAAGGATAACATCGTCAGCCTTTTCAAGCTCTTGCATGATACCTTTCATTCTTTCCTCGAATTGACCACGATATTTGGTTCCAGCAACGAGGGATGCTAAATCCAAACTTACCACACGTTTGTCAAAAAGGATACGTGGACACTTCCTTTCAACAATCTTAAGGGCTAAACCTTCTACGATGGCGGTTTTACCAACACCTGGTTCACCAATAAGGATTGGGTTATTTTTCTTACGTCTTGAAAGAATTTGTGATACTCTTTCAATCTCGTCTTCCCTTCCGATAATAGGGTCAATTTGACCTTCAGCCGCGAGTTTGGTGACATCACGTCCGAAATTATCAAGGATTGGGGTTGTTGACTTACCTTGTGAGGCCTTTTTGGCTTTCTTACCGAAGTCGTCTAATTCTTCAAAATCTCCTGTCATATTCATTATTTTTTGTTCTTTTAAATGTACTAAAGTTTCTTTGAAAGTTCTATAGGTAATACCCTGATTTCCTAAAACTTTTGTTCCGTCAAGTGTCCGATTCTTTAATATCGATAAAACCATATGTTCTACCCCGATATAATCGTCTCTTAATTTGTCAGCTTCAAGTTCAGCCGAACTCAAGGCGTTTTTCGATGATTCACTAAGAGGTGCAATCTTAACTTCTACAAGTGTAGGATTTTTAATTTTAAGTCTCAAGTACCCTTCTAACTTTTCCATTAAATCTGTCACATCAGAACCCATTTCTTCGAAAACTTCAGTAGCTCCGTTATCTTTGTCATTAAACACCGCCAATAATATATGTTCGGGTTTAATTTTAGAATCACCAAGTCGTATTGATTCTCTAAAGGCATTTTTAAAAATACCTCTTAATTTAGGTGTCATTTTTTTCATTATATGATGATTTTCTTTTCAAGGAAATATATTTACAATTGAGTAAAAGAAAAGTTTATGAAAAAATATACCCTGTATTGGTATTATAAAACACAAATATGTAGACTACAGAAAAAGATAGAATCTGTACGTTTAAGTTATGCACAAAGAAGTTCCCTATCTAGTAAAAATTTTGAGTTTGACCACTTAGTTGAAGAGGACACCAAAAAAATTAAGAAAGATATTTATAGAATAAAAAGAAAGATGTGTTCGATTAGATAACATTCCCTTTTATAATTAAAATAACTAAGTTTTTAAAAAGTTTTAAAATATGAATTACAAAAAAATTACGATTTTCTTCAAAGAGAATCCCAACGCAAAAGAGTTTGAAACATCTGTTTATAGTGTAGACTATAACGGTGTTACCGTTACTGTTACAGGTGATTATTTAGTTTTATCTATACACGGTGATGCTTTAGATAGTCACGACAAAGTTACAACTGAGGTACATCATTTAAGTACCATAAAAAATTGGGTAACTTACATGTCGTAATGTTTGTAGAAAGAACAGAAAAAGATGGGGTAATTACCTGTCTATTTAAATCATCAAATATCCTTTCATCTGATTACACAAGAGAAAAGAATGAATTGACAATAACATTCAATGCAGGTCGTCGTTACACCTATTCAAATATAGAGTATAAAGATTATTTACGTTTTGAAATTGCCGAGAGTCAGGGTGAAGTTTTTAATAAACACATTAAAAAATACCCAACCAAAAGAAATGAGGATGTAAATCCCACAGAATTGTTAAACCGAGTTACACAAGTTTTAAATGAACAGAATAGAACAACAATACCTAAGTCTTCTTAAAGATATCTTAGACAATGGAAAACAAAAAACTGACAGAACAGGAACAGGAACTATCTCAGTATTTGGAAGACAACTCCGACATGATTTTCGGGACGGATTTCCTTTACTCACCACCAAGCGAATGGCTTTTAAAGCGATTGTCACCGAGTTATTATGGTTTCTTAGAGGAGACACAAACATCAAATACCTTGTAGAGAATAATTGTCATATTTGGGATGGTGATGCCTATAAAAGGTATAAAGAACGTGTAAAGTTTTCATCTAATCCATATGATAGACATATTATATCTTCACAACCTTCAAAAGAGTGGGAAGGAATGGGTGAATTTAAGATAGGTGATGATTTCACTAAAGAAGAGTTTATTGAGAAAATCAAAACTGATGAAAGTTTTGCTAAAAAATGGGGTGATTTAGGTCCAATCTACGGTAAACAATGGAGAAATTGGGAAAATGAGATTGTAAACTACGCTGGTCAAAAATACAATTCCCAAACAATAGACCAAATCCAACAACTTATTAATGATTTAAAAACAAACCCTGATAGTAGGAGGTTAATGGTTAATGCTTGGAATGTTGGGGAGTTGCATCATATGGTTTTACCACCTTGTCATTATGGTTTTCAATTATATACAAGGGAATTAACAACCGAAGAAAAACGATTTATCATAACAAATTACATATTGGAAGTTAAGCCAGAAGATAAACCTAATTCTGATAAGTTTTGGGGAGATACGGACGGTGAGGTAGATTTATATCTCGAAAAATATAACCTTCCAAAAAGAAAAATATCATTAATGTGGAATCAACGTTCTGTTGACACATTTTTAGGACTTCCTTTTAATATAGCATCTTACGGATTATTATTGATGATAATAGCCAAAGAGGTTAATATGATTCCTGAAGAATTAATCGGTAATTTAGGAGATTGTCATTTATATACAAACCACCTTGAACAGGCGAGAGAACAAATAAGTAGAAGACAATACGATTTACCCACTTTAAAGATAAAAGGTATAAACGATAATCATATGATTTACCCTAAATTGTTACCAATAACTGGTGAAGAAGAATTCTATGAGATATCAGATTTTGAAATTGAGAATTATCAATTTCACCCCACAATTAAAGCACCTTTAAGTAATTAAATTTGTTGGAAGACCTTAACGTCATAGATAGTAAGACAAGGTCTGTCTTCAGCACTAACTTCTGACTTAGTTTTGTAAACGAATATAGGACCTTCGGTATAGACAACATATCGGAGGTCTTTTGTTTGCTCATCATGACCTAAGAAAAGAACTTTAACGTCCTCATATCCGTATTTTTTAAGGATATCTGTTACCAAATATTTTAAATCCTCTCCAGTACAGTCGATGGACTCTAAATGGCTAGCAATGTCTTCAATGTTGAAATCATTTACTCTGGTTTCAATCAGTTTCTTAATTTGATGTTCTTTTAAAATAATAATCTTCTTTTTCATTCTTTTTAATAAATATCTCGAATATTTATAATGTAGAATGAAAGGAAAGGTTAAAATAAAAGAAGTAAAGCATGTCACTAAAAGTGATAGAGCTATTGATTTAACTGGGTTCCAAATGCAAGATGAGTTAAACCCTAAAATTTGGGATGAGAATCAAAAAATGGAACCTGAAGTTAGAAAAACTTTATTGAAGATAGCTGACGATTATTTTGAGGGTTTAGAATTACCTGGTGTTGATATTGAAGATATTACCATGACAGGTAGTTTAGCTAATTTTAATTGGTCACAATACTCAGATGTTGATTTACATATTGTTATCGACCATAGTGAGGTTCCTGTTGACCCTTCATTAGTTGAAGACTTTTTAAAAACAAAAAGTACGGCATGGAATGATAGTCATGACATTAAAATATATGGTTTTGACATTGAGATTTATGTTCAAGATATGAATGAAGAACATGTTTCTACAGGTGTTTATTCGGTTTTAAGAAATGAGTGGGTAATCCACCCAGAAAAGAAACCAATTAAGGTAGATGATAAAAACGTTAAGTTAAAATCAGAACGTATTATGGATTCTATCGATGCACTTTACGATGAGATGCAAGATTCCAAAAACTACGATGATGTGGTTGAAAAGTCTGACAAAATTAAAGATAAAATAAAGAAGATGCGTCAAGCAGGATTAGATGCTAAGGGCGAGTTTTCAGTTGAGAATATGGTCTTCAAAGTTTTAAGACGTAACGGTATGTTGGAACGACTTTCTGACATTAAAACTGTTGCCTATGATAAGTCTGTAACTCTTGAGAGTATGAGATATTTATATAAAAACATTTTAAAATGACGGGAACGACAGAACAATTATTATCAGCGTTATTACAGTCACAGACACCATGTCCTGATATTTGTAATAACGTACCACCTTACACTACCACTGCTAGTAACATACACAGTGGTTTAGTTATTTCTGGTTACGAAAATGTACAGGGTTATAACTACACCGTATCAGGTGGTACCCCTTGTACTGTACAATATATTGATAAATACGGAAACACTAACACATTAAACCAAACAGGTGCGGCAAGTACTATTTGTGCTAAACAAATTTTAAGTAATACTTGTACAATTTTAACTAAAGGTAGTGCTTGTTTCTAAAAATACTAAATAAAAACTAAAATATGAGCAATTTAACTAATAAAGACTTACAAAGAATGAGAGATTTAATGGGTAATAAAACACCTATTAATGAGAATGTATCTAATTCTGCTGTAACGTTAGTGAAAAAATCACCTAACGGAAAAAGTTACGGTATTGTAAGAGAAAATACAAAATATTTCATTAAAGAATCTACCGATGGTAAAAATTTCGATTTTATTGGTGGGTTAGCTAATAAAACAAAAAACCAATATAGCTCATACGAAGAGGCTACAAAACATTTAAACATAATGTTTGAAGACTTGAATAGAACTTATGGTATTCAAGAAGGAACTGATATCCTTTCTTCTGATATTATCGAAGAAAAGAGATTTGTATTGAAATCTAAAAAGAAATCAGCAGATTCTGGTTTCGACTTTGGTGGTGATGCTGGTGGTTCTGATAATTTTGATTTTGGTTCTTCAGATAAAGGTGGTGGAGAAGACTTCAATTTCGGTGGTGACACTGGTTCTGAAGGTGGTGATGATTTTGACTTCGGTGGTGAAGATACCACTGGTGGAGAAGACTTTGATTTAGGTGGAGATGACCTAGAGGGAGATGATTTAGGTGGGGATGAAGATCCAATCAAAGGTATCCAAAAAATGACAGGTAAATTAGGTCAAAAGATTAGAGATACTGAAGATTTATCTTCAGATACAATGAAATGGGTTGCTAAATCTATTATTTCTGCTTTAGATTTAGATGCAATGGATAATGAAGATAAAAAAGACATTATTCGTGCTGTTAAGAAGAAAGAACAAGAAGGTTCCGATGAAGAGTTCGATTTCATGGATGATGACGACCATAGTCCTTCCAAGGAAACTATGGAAGAATTTATGAATCTCCACGATGAGGATGATTTCGTTAAAGACGAAGATGAGGATATGGTCGATTGGAGTGTTTTATCAGATGAAGAAAGAGCTGAATTAATTAGAAACAATCAATATCCTGGTGATAATGAAGAACCTATGATGGATTGGGATGAGGATGTTGATACTACGGTTGATTATGAAAAGGAAGGACCTTTCAATAGAGGTACCGACCCACAATATATGATGTTCCCACCAGATGAAGTGTATAGTGATTACATGGATGATGATTTTGATGAGGACGATGAATATTGTCCAAATTGTCATGGTACTGAATTAACTGACGATTTAGAGAAATGTCTTGACTGTACTGATGATGAGATGGATTATAGAAGACCTGGTGAAGAGCAATATATGTTATTCCCACCACATGAAGTTGATGCTGAAGAAAAAGATTTTGACTATCCATTAGAATATCCTTCAGATTATATGGAAGACTACATGGATGATGAAGATGACATGTATGGCCCAAGTAGTGGTATAGATCGTAATGAAAACATTATTGATGACGATTTAGTTTTACCTTATTATGAGGATATGACTGAAGAAGAAGAGTACCCAGGAATGGAATCTGATTGGATGTCTGACGACACCTATCCTTATCACGAAGTAGGTAGTCAAGAAGACTATATGGAAGATAGAGCTGAAGATTTAGGTCATACAGATTATATGGCTAAATTCAGTAAAGATGTTGCTCGTAACGAGAGAACAAAAGGTAGAAATTTAGAAATGCACGAAATAGATACTCACGTTAGAAAACTACAAAACAAATTAGGTGGTTCTGATGTGGTTACTATTGATGGTAATAAAGTTGTTGGTGACTTCGGATATGTTGAAGTAACTCCAACAGGATATATGTTACACAAAGAAGGTAGTAAGTTTGGTAAGAAATTCAAATTTGATGAATTAGGTAAGGTTAAGATGGCAGTAGGTTCTACTACAGATTATATGAGTGACCCTCGTATGATGCCAGCTCCAGCACCAGCAAAACCAAGTACAAAACCTGATACACCAACTAAACCAGGTAAACCTGACACAGATAAACCTAGTCCAAGTAAACGTCCATTTACACCTCCACCTCATATTACACCAGGTGAAGAACCAGCTCCTAAAGCTGAAGATGATTACATGGAAGATTATATGGATGATGATAGTTGTCCAGCATGTCATGGTAGAGGTACTGAAAAAATGCCTATTGGATTTGGTGTAGCAAGAGAACCTAAACAATGTAGTGTATGTGGTGGTTCAGGTATGAATCCTCATATTCATTCTGAAGAAGAGATTGATGAACCATATACTGATGAGCCATTCCCTTATACATCAGACAGTACGTTACCAAACAACAATAGAGTTAAGTTAAATTATTCTTATAAGGAAAAATTCCCTTTCAAGATTGATTATATGGGTGATAATGACGAAATTTTAGGTAAAAGAAATAAACCTATGAGAAGTCCAGCACCAGCTCCAGCAAAACCAAGTACAAAACCAGGTCCTGATGTAAAACCAGGTAAACCTGATACAGATAAACCATCACCGTCTAAGAGGCCGTTTTCACCACCTCCGCATATTACGCCAGGTGAGGAACCAGCTCCTAAAGCAAGGTTTAGAAGAAATAGATTCTAATGGAAACATACCTAATATACATTAATAAAATAGGAACTAACTTTAAAGGGGAACACATGTTTGAGTTCCTCTTTTCTGATAGGATCGATTGGGATTGGGATGAAAGTTGGTATGAATCTTCTGTCATTACTGACAAGAATGATTTGACTCCTGAACCTGAATTTATTAAACTTGTAGGTAACTTGAAGACTGATGAATTAGATTTAGAATTAGTTCAAAATTCAGGAGTATTTCAAGTTTTCAACGCTGTTGAAGGTATTATAGCTTTAGGTTGGGAGAAATTAGAAGATAGTGATGAAGATTACCCCGAAGAAAGAATCGTCTTTAGATTTGGTGAAACCAAAAGTTCGGTGGAAGATAAGTTATACTCTATGGATTTAGTCCTAAACTATAACGAAACTAAAGTAAAAAACTAAAATGGCTAGAAGAAGATTAAGAGAAGATGCCTTTAATGACGATAAAGAACTTGGTGACGAAATTAAAATGGCCCAAGATGATATCGACAATACTGAAGATCAGATTAAAATTGATAAATTAGATTTTCAAAATGCATCTAAATTAAGACAGACACCTGGTAAAGGTCCAAGTCCAGCGGCCAGAATTGAAGATAAGAAGTCCTATGTTCCTCTAATGAAAAAAGCAATTGAGGCACAAAAATATCATACTTCTGAATTGAAGAGACAAAAGGATAGACTTGATAACTTGAAAAAAACCAAGACTGCAAAAGAGTCTGGTGACCAAAACGCTGAAACGGATATGGGTTTAACAAAAGAACAAATTCTTAGAATGGTTGAGAATGCTGAACCAGCAAGAATGAAGAAAAAAGATTTGATTGAAAGTATTTCAAAAATTATATTAAAAGAAGACATGAACGATAACATTAAAAACAAAATTGACAGTGGGGACAATGATTATGCACAACACTTAGACCCAGAGACAGTTAAACGAATGGCCGATAATATCATGGATGATATTAAGGCTAATTTAGCTGCAAAGACGGGTGGTCGTGGTCGTATAAACATGGACACAGCTCAAAGAATCCTATCTCAAGGGTTGGTTCCAGCTCTACAAAAAGAACAAAACCACAAACCTGAATTGGAGAGGTTGGCTGTTCAATTAGTACGTCAGGAATACGATATTCCTGAAGATGCTGTTGATTTTGATGCGAAAATTACAGGACATCCACAAATGGGTGGTCAGGAAATTCGTAAAACAGGTTTAAAAATGAGAAAAGGTAATAAGAGACCACCTCAAGGTAAAACCGAAGAAGAACTTAAACCTAATGTTACAAAACGTAGGTTAATGAACGCAATGATGCATGGTGCAGCACGTAAAGGACAGTACATGTATCACATGGCACAAGACCAATTAAATAGAATTGCTCCAGGTTTAGCACAAGACTACAGTAATATCATGGCAGGTAATGACTTCATGTATTGGGGTCTTGATGATGATACTATTTCACAAGAAAGTGAGAGTGGTACACACGCAGGTCAAGTAAGAGTAGATCTTTCAGGTGAAAAACCTAAGATTATCGCACAAGGTATGACATTCCCATTCTTATTACACGAACTTACTAAAGGTGTATTAGAATTGATGTCACTACACGGTCTTGATGTAGATAAAGAAACTAGAGATTACGTATTAGATAAAACAGATAACCTTGAGGCTGAACCTTGGGATATCCGTCTAGGGCCAAAAATTTGGGAAAAATTTATGGAGGCTCTTGATGTTGATGATTTACCTTATAAGAGTCACATCTTCAATAGATTGTCTACATTACCACCAGCTGAATTTAACAGTATTGTTCAAGGTTTATTAAATGACGCTGAACAAGCTAAATCAGCTGTTAGAGATATGGCTGATGAAGTTCGTAGAGAATTAAACCAAGAAGAAGTTGACACAAGTTTAAGTCAATTCAGTGACCAAGGTGGTGAAGAAGAAACACCTGAGGGTGGCGAAGAAGACCAAGGAGATCCTGAATTAGAACGTCTTTTAGGTAAAAAAGGTGGTGAAGAACCGCAAGAGGAAGAGGAAGACAGTCCTGAGAATTGGTCTAAGAGAGACCTTGAAGATGCAAGGGATGAAGCCTTAGATAATGGAGACTATAAAGCTGTAGCTTATCTACAATCTATTTTAGATAAGAAATTCAGATAAAAATATTACCACGATTTAGGACCGCGGTAGTTATGTGGGGTGAAAGCCCCCGAAGAACCCATCTGTTCGCTCCAGATGGGTTTCTTAATGCTTTAGTTTCTAATTTATATTAAGATATTTATTTCATATGAATACTTTTAAATTACAAGACCTAATCTTAGAAGGTAGACTTGAGGATGTTAAGAAAAAATTTCCTGAAGTTAACACAGAAATAGTAGACTATCTATCTCAAAATGACCCATCAGGTAATAACAAATACCTTGAATGGATGGTTAGTAATATAGTTAGACTAGGGTTAACTCGTAACAAAATTCGTGAGATTAGAGATATTATTGAAGGTGAGTTTTTATCTTCTTTAAGAAAATTTCATGAAAATATAAATAAAATAACACCAGAACTTGTTCATGAAGTTTACCAAACTGAAGGTTGGATGGGTTTAATGAAAGATAATTCTCCAACTGGTAAAATGTTACAAAAAATTTTTAAAACACCTAAGGATATTAACTCATA
>ERZ724522.866-NODE-866-length-18090-cov-6.266593_pt1 | contig 18090 bp, 29 predicted proteins | sample MGYA00376055_ERZ724522 | MGnify/ENA primary metagenome ERZ724522 (study PRJEB28724, sample SAMN07190884) | wastewater metagenome | isolation source: effluent of sewage treatment plant in Hong Hong | place: Hong Kong | collected 2016-03-17 ... | reverse complement strand
ATTATTAATACTTTATTATGGTTAAATATATTATTTTTATCTCTCTGTCTTTCTTTTCTTTTTTTTTTTTTTGGAACCATAAAGAATTTTTTAATTGCAACTGAAGGTATGGGGTAAGAATCGTGTTTATTAAATATTTTGAAAAACAAGTATTCTAAAACAACACAATCATCACCGAGAAATATTTTTAGAGCGTCCCAAGTATCAGCAACTTTTTTATTATTGACATCTTTCAGAAATTTATTAATAACATCCCTAGTATGTTGAAGAAAACGTGTTTTGGTATTTTGAACTGTTTTACCAATATATGCATAATTAGTATTTTTGAAATGTATCCTATAAATTTCACCAGTTTTATAAGCATAGTTTTTGAATTTTTTGAGAGAGTGTTTTAATGAACTATTTTCTTTTTCTAAAATTTCTATTTTTTTGAGTGCTTCTTGTAGAGAAATTATTGATTTCTGTGACATATTTTCAAGCGGGATTTTTATCTATATGTTCTATTCTTCCTTTTTTTCTTCTTTATATGTATTGTTCATGTTGCTTTTTTTTTATGAAAAAAATAAAGGTGAAAAAGGGTGAGGCTGATGATTTGACTTCAGGGAGCTCTTCTCTTATATTCTTTTAGTTTTATTGGTTCTTTTTTTTATTTCTAGATATATGACTTCTGTATGAACCATATTTTTTAAAAGTTTTATTACACGAGGGTTTTAGACATTCTCCTTTACATTGTATTTCTCCGGTAGATATTAACAAATGGTATGGTTGGTTTTCATGAGGAATGTTATTTTTATTTTTTCTGATTCAATGTTTACAAATATTACAAGTTGCGTGTGGCATTTTTATATATATATTTATAAAAAAATTACAACATGAAAGTTTATTATTCTCCCCTTCAAATGATTTTAATTCCGGATTCTGTCACGAAGCTTTCAGGAGGGTTTTTGGGGATTGGTATTTTTTGTCATGCTTTTATAGGTATTGGGATGTCTTTGATATTTTGTTTGTCTTTTATAACGATTCTATTAAATCCTGCTTCTTTTATTTTTTTTCTGTATTCTGTGTAAACTCATGATTTCTTTAATTCTTCAACTTTTTGTGGGTTTATATAATATATGTTTGTTTTTCTCATAGCTCTAAGTTCTTCTTCTGTTTTCTTGGGTTGTTGTTTTTTTTTCTTTCCATCGAACAGGTCTTTTATTTCTTCTTCTCCATATCCGTTGTTTTCTAAAAAATAAATAATTTCTGTACTGGCTGTTTGTTTTTCGTTGAAATCTTTGGAATAGGGAGGAGGAACATCGAGGTCTTTTGAAACTTTTAGGGATTTTGGATATATATCTTTTTTGAAGGCAGTCACTAATCATGTTTTTTTTAGTAGATTGTAATAGTTTTCATCAACCTCGAGAGAAGGGCCTTGTTGGGGTTTTTTTCATTTTTCAATTGGAGAAGAGTCAGCTTCTTTCTTTTTTCGCTGTCTGTATTCAGCTTGTTTTTTTGCTTTCTGTAATCTTTTATTTTCTTTTTTTTCTTTTTTTTTATTTTGTGCGCTGTCTATGAATTCTTTGAAATCGAAAGATTGCAGAGGGAGTTGTTCTACATATTTTATTTTGAGTGTTTTATATTCTGAGTAATCTATTTTTGATTTTATATATTCTTTCAGGGCAGTTATAGTTCCTCCTGAAGTTTTTATTGAATCTTTTTCTGATTTGGTCATTAAAAAATAAGACCCTTGTTTTCATGGGACGGAAGCTTTCTACTCTTGGGGAACGGATTGTATTAATACAATCCCCTCTTTGCTCTTGGAGTTTTCATCTTCTATATAGTCAGAATATGGAAGTCCTTGTTGTCTTCATCTAAATTTTTCAAATTCAGTAAGCATTCACATTCCTGGAGGAGTATTTTTTTTTATTTCTTCGTAAAGTCTTTGTTCTTCTTCTCTCTCTTTTCGTAATTTTTCATTTGTTTTTATATAGTCTTCTTCCATTTTTTTTTTAATTTCTTCCGTTTTTCTATTTTGTTCTTCAAATCATGCCCTTGCTTCTTCCTGCATTCATTTTAATTCTTGGTCGTGTTCTTCCATAGCTCTTTTTTTTTCTTGTTGTGAGGGGAATTTGATTGTTCCGGAGCTCTTAAAAAAATAGTCTTCTAATTTTTGGTCTTCTGAAAAATATTTGGTGAAAGTTTTATAAACGAAAGCGTCCGGTATTCCTTTGTCTATTCGTATGTTTGTAAAATCAATATCTTCATTGATGTATTCATAGTCTGTTGTTACCCCGACTCTATTTTTAAATATTTTTTCGACAAAGTACTTTTCTCCTTCAGTTGTAGATAACATGGATTTTATATCATTGAAGGAATAAATTTGTTCGACATCGTCAATTTCTGTAATTTTTAAAAAAGTTTCATAGCTGTATCTTCAGAACATTTTCTATTTAAAAACATAGTATAAGTTTCTTGGTCATTTTGATGGAAGAACAAAGTCCTCTTCTTCATCTGAATTATAATTTGAAAAATCTAGCATTATTTATTAGATAATAAAAGTTCTTTATTTTTAACCCTACATTTTAAGAGCAAAATAAGAATATGACATGGATGTGGTCATTTAAAAAGGAGGGGAATTGGAATATAAGGGAGCTGGAGGGCATTCAAGGTCTGGTTCTAGTTCTTTGCTAATAGATTGAATATGTTTGCTTTGATTTTCAACCAGCATTTTTATTTCGCTCAAATCTCTACTTCTCACACTGTTTATTCCCTCTAAAACGTTTGTTATCTTTTCAGATATATTGTTTAAATGTGTCGCGTGTTGTTTTACTCTTTTTGTATTTCTCCAATTGTCCCAAAATTTTCTGATGATAATATATAACACTCCGGCGACCACAGTGATGATAAAATAAGTATCCACAGTGAATTGATTTTTTGTGTCTGACATTTTTCCTAAAAAAATAAAAAAAAAGATGATATAAAGGCGGGCCCCTAGGCCCCCCCCTCATTTGTTATTTATAGAAACACAGAAGGGGAAATGTTCTCTAGTTCTCTTCGCTCTTTTTCTTTTTTATCTCTTCTCTTGTATTGGTTATATAAGCTTTGTAGTTTTTTTATTTCAGCACTCCTGTCATCGTGAAAAAATGTTTCGTCTCAGATGGATGTTAGTGCTTCTAGGCTTTCTAAAATATTTTGTCGAAGTGATTCCATAGTTTGAGGAGCGCTCTTTTTTTTACTTTCTGATACGCGGGGTTTTGGGGTTTGTTCTTTCTTTTCTTTTTTTTGTTTTATTTTTTTAAGAGTCTATACAACATTTTTTGCTGATTCGATAAGTGGGGAAGTTGGTGCAAATTCTTCATGGAAGTATTCGCTATTTTTTTTTATCAAAACGCTCAAAATTTGTATATCCTGCTTACACTTTTCTTTTTCTTCAGGAATAGGTTTTTTCATTTCAGACAGACTTTGCATTTTTTAAAAAAAAATTATAGACAAAGAAAAAAGAGAAAATATTAAAATAGAGGGAAGCTTAATCCAAAATTCTCATCGCAAGATTTGGCTACCAGACGATTAATCATTTTCCATAATGGTAAACATAGCAATGACCCGTATCGACTTCAGGTGTTGTTTTGAATTTATGTACAAGCTAAACAAGTCTAGAATTTACTTTTTCACCAATATCAACATTAATAGTAGGAACAACAAAAATATTTTGATTTCCAGTATATGAAAAGCATGTGTAGAATTTATGACCTCCATAACTGAATATGTCGACTCCTGTGCTAAAACCTTCAACCAACTCAGTATAATTTTTTAATTCTGTTAGAGTAGCGTTATTCAATCCATCAGCACTTGGAAAGTCTTCGCCGCTTATTCTCATTCTTAGTTCTTTTAACAAAGGCATAAATCAAGCTCCTCCGCTCGACACGTTAGGCCCTCCGACATATGTACCATCAGGATATTCATGAGTTCCATCAACATCTGAAAACATTTGCTCATCTCCTCTATTTACCCAAGTTACATATGTTTTTTCAATTATACTTGCAGCGCTTGATACATCTTTTGTTTCACTAGCGCTATTGTGGACTAAATCATGAGATTCCCAACAATGAATAGGAAATTCAACCTATCCCTATCTCAAAAGTTTTTCTTTTAACATTGCCACATGTGCATCATCTGGTTTGGTATAAAAAATTCATGCCTATGGTTCGTATAACATTACGTGGGTAGCACTTATATTACTCGCTGAAACTCCTGTATTTAGAGAAATAAAAGAATTTGTAGTATTAAGGTTTAATCAAATTAATAATCCTCTTTTCAAGTATAATAATGGGAAAGCTCTCCATAATCCTAAATCACTGAGTTTGAATAAACAAACTTTACTTCTTAAGACTCCCTAACTTTCATCGGCTAAATTAGCGCCCTATGTTTTACAACTTGAAACACTTTCTCAATATTGGTTATATCTTCCCCTAAATCAAAAAGGAAGTTCATCGGCAGTGTCATAAGTTTCATCCATTTTTAAATTTGTGAAATCATTTTTAGAATCAAAATTTTCTTTAAAGCTTAGCTATGAATCTGCTGCGTGTGGAGGTTTTCTTTGATTTATAATACTCAATAAATATCAAGCGTCTTTTATATATATCAATCACTGAGAATCTGCGAAAACTTCGATACTATCAATAAGACCCCCAGCCTCGTATAATATTCCCTAATTTCCCACATCAATAGGAACATAAGTTTTAGCAGAATCAGTCCTACAAAAATATGCCCAAAACTCAACATCAGTCAAGTAGTTAGTGTCATCGGTTATTGTTATATCCATTATTTTACTTTGACTTCCCACTAAATATTCAGTTTGAGGAAAATCCTATATTCTGACCACTTGTTTATATCCTGTTAGGTCGTATGGTACTCCATCTCTCAAAATTAGTTCAGTGCTTCCTTCTTTGCCCTTCAAAAGGTCCATTTATTTTTTGAAAATGAATAAATAAAAAAAAGAAAAAGAAAGAGTTAGTGTTAGGGATTTCCAATCCCGCCAACGAGAAGAGGGAGGGCTGGCTTTTTATTGCTAATGTGGGCCTTCTATAAAATCAAACTATATAACTGCCTCTCTCATAAATCTCAGAGGATTGTTATCCATATCTGTGAATTTTATATATATATTTGCCGGATTTTTGAATTCAAATGTGTGCATTATATTCAAACTATACATTTGATGTTGAGTCGGTTCGCATTCAATAGGAATAATAACGAACTTATCTACTTCTGTTTGTTTATTTTGTTGGTTATTAGTTCCAATGTTTATAACCTCTGAAAACATTTTTATACGTTCACAGAAAACTACGTTCCTAAATATCTGATCATTTAAAGGGCTGCTTGTATTAACTGCCTATGTAGTTCTATTTATATCTTGTGACCTATCTGAGGAGGTCGCATAACTAGCCACGATTAAATTCAATCCATTGTAGCTTTGAACAACTTTTGTAAGTGGGATGATGGTTTGGATATATTTATTAAAAGAATTGAGAGAATAAGCCCCATCTGGAATAATAATAAAATTAGCAGGAGTATAATAGAAAATATTATTGCCTCGTTCTGAAGATATGTTTAAAAAACTAAAATATAAACTGACTGAGTGTATTCCAATAAGATGATTTCCGACGAATAATCCTCTGATGTTTGCCTAACTTTCTACTCCAGTGTGATAATGATTATATTGGTCTAATGCTTCCATTTTTATCGTTGAGCATAATAAAAAAAAGAATTAAAACATATTGAAAGATAGATTTGAAGTTTAGAGTTTATTTTTTTCCAGAAGTTGGTGCTTGTGCTGCTTCTCTTACGCGTTTGGATTTTTTTCCGGAAGGAGGAAGCTAAACATCGAATCTATCTTTTCTACTAGCTGGAATTCCTTCAAAAATTAGAGTCAATCTTTCCTAATCTTTTTCAGAAATATCTGAGCTCTTTATTAAATTGTCAAATATTTCTTTGTCTGGATTTTTTTTCTTATAGTACTTAGTTCTCATTAATTGGATTATATTGTTATATATCTCATTGACATCCCCTGAAGTTTTTGTTTCGTCATATCTTTGCATATAAGTTTTGAACATTTTCAAATTCTCATGTTGCTATGTTTTCTCGGCTTCCCTGGAATCATTATAACTAACTTCTGCTTTCGTTCTATCTTCTTCCGTAATAGGAACATCAGCAATATTTTTATATCCAATTGCCTATCCAGATTTGATTTTTTGTGTTTGTATTTTTCTTATTTCTTTATCAATACTATATTTGGATGTAAAGAAAGAAAATCCTCCTCCTTTTTCTTGAACTGTTTGTTTTTTCCTTTTCATAACTTTGGCTTGCGCTAATTTACTTTCTTCCTTTAATTTTTGCCTTTCCTCGTCTAAGAATATTTTTTTCATACTTGTAGAAAATTTGTTATTCCCATACGCACCGAATTCAAGATCTTCAGCTATTTGCGGAATTCCGTCCCCAATTATAGTTGCTATTTCTGCTCATTGTTGCGCGACATTTCCTTTTCTTTGTAATACCTTTCCTATTGCTTTTTTCTGCTGAGTTGTTATTTTTTTATATGGAATAAATTCAATTCCTTCTTGTGATGCATATTCTTCTGCTAATTGGTTTAGTTTTTCTACAGTTTCATCACTAATATTAGAATCTATTAGTCCTCCTTTGTTAATTTTCTTCAAAATATCTTCTATATCTTGTTTATATGATTCATACGAACCTACTCCGCCATAAGATTTATAAACACGTTGAATATCTTCAAAAAGGTCTTTCTAACTCTAAGGAGGTTTATAGACTTCTAATATTTCTATATCACTACTTTCACTTTTTCCAAAACTCATTTCTTCTTTCATTTCTTCTCCTTCTTGAAAATACAAAGGTTGTGAAGGTGGTTGAGGATTATAAACGCTTAAACCCTATATTTTTTTTCTCATATCCGCTTGTTGTCATATACTAGCTTCCATTTCCTATTGTTGAGTAATGCTTGTTCCTCAACCAGCCAGCCCATACATTTGTTTTTCTTCTTCTTTTGAAAACATTGTAGGAGGTTGTTGGAAACCTTCAAATTCAATATTTCCGCCATACTCACTTTGCGGCTCAGTTGATGGTGCTCAAAAAATATCGCTCTTTGGAAGATTTCTTTCCAACATATTTTTAAAATATTCCTACATCTTTTTTTCCGAGTCTATAAGTTTTACGAGTGTTTCATCTCTTCTATTAAAAACCTCAGCCTCCGAAAAATCTTTTAAAATCAAACCTCTTAATTGCGGATATACTTGGTTAAAAATAATATCTCATATTTTTTTCATTGTCATCCCACTTATAGAATCAAGTCTTTTAGAGAATAGTTTTTTACCTTCTTCACTAGGAATAAATTCTAAAAGTATAGGTTTTATATCCTTCATTACTGCTATTTCTTGCCTACTGTACAAACTATCCTTATCAAGAGCTTTTCTCAGTTCTCCATACAAGTACATTTTTTATAAAACGAATATAAAAAAAAAAGAAAAAAAAAGGCTGCTCTATCTATAGAATTAGAACATAGTGTGTTTTAAAGATGTAGGTAAAGAATCGTCAAAGATTCCTTCAATAGTTACGTTCCCTTGTTTTATATCTATTTTTTCAATAAAATCTGTAATACTGAGGGAGCGGGCAAACAGAGTTTGACAATCTTTAATTTCTCTTTTGTCTTCTACTGTTGGCCCTATTCTGTAAATTTTGTATTGTGTTTTGATTGAATCCATTTTTTAGAAAAATATAAAAAAAAATAAAAGGAGAATCTTTGATTCCTTTATAATATTTTATTCGTCAAGTTTTATACATCTTGTATCTGTTCCCCCGAGCCATTGTTTTCCATCCCAAAATTCAAAACTCAAATATTTTATTTTATCAATTTCATTTTTTCTGACAACCACCCTAAATGTTCCTTTTTTAATTTCTTCAAAATTTTTTGCGAACACAACCACATCTCCTACAAATGTTGGAGGATTCTCAAAAGTATTCCTAATCAAAATATTTTTGTAATCTTCGGGATGACGAAGTTTTGATATGAATTTTATATAGTGCATATTCATGTCTTTATCTGTTTCTATTTCAACACCAAATACTTCACTAACATCGACACAATAAAATCTAACTGTTTTGTTGGGGTTATTATTATCTGTTCCTAATTTCTCTTCTTTACATATTTTTTTCGTTGTACAAACAGGTCCATCATATCAGGAAGCATATATTTCATATGTTTTATTATCGAGAACTTTAATTGTTATTTTGCGGTCAAATGAGGAGTTTTTTGGTTCCATCTTTTTTATTGAAAATATAAAAAAAAATAAAAGGGGAATTTTTGATTCCCTTTATACAGAATCTAAAGATTCTTATGTTGCAATATTATTTTTTATAAAGGAGATATATAAAAATAAAATGAATATGTTGCCTTTATTACCCTCACCTGAAACTTTTGACGAATGTGTTATATGTCTAGAAAAATTAGTTCCATATTATAAAATAATTAAAAGCACATCAAGCGAGAAATATAAAAAAGAGTTTAATATTTGTTCTGGACATTATTTACACAAAGACTGTTTGGAAAAATATGAAAACTCCGGAGATGGAAAAAAATGCCCTCAGTGTAGACTTCCAATTATTTGAGAAGACGAAAACGGATATAAATACTTTACAATGAGCATGTCTGAAGTACTTAAAAGGGTTATACAAAAAAAAAATTCAAAAAGTGAGTTGGAAGTGTGTGAAGCGTACCTTTCATAGAAAGTACACAATTATAGTGAATCATTAAGATTTTGTAAAATATTAGGACAAACACACGAACAAGCTATAAGAACCCTTGTAATTACTTTTGGTGTTTACACCGAGGGGGCGAACTAAAATCCTTAATAATACATTCCATTTATTTTTTTTTTTTATGCATAGAGTGGGATAAACTCTTTTATTGTTATACTGAACTAGTCAGCATATCCAAAAACAGCATTATCGGCGTATGTTATTCTCACGTCGTAATCATTTCCAGTGTTTAAATTTTGTATGACGTTAATGACTCCCGTTTGTGCTGAAGGGCCTGATGTATTGTTTAAAAGAAGTCTACATCATCCGACTACTGTGTTAGTTGTGATATTATGAAAATCTAGAAAGAAAGTCACCGAAGTTGTTCCGCTTCCTATTAAAACACGACTATACACGACATTAATTTCATACAATGCAGTTTTTGAAATGCTTATATAAGCGGGCGAACTTGTGTTTGGAGAATAAACAAGTGATAAACTGCCTCCTGACACAGACGGAAAACTTCCATTATTTAAAGTCATACGCCAGATATTTGCCGCAGCATTATAAAATGTTGTTGTTCCTCCCCCTCATAAACTTAGATATGTCATTTGTGATGTGCTTGGGTTGATAAATTCATTTACGGTTGTGTTCTATATAACAGTGTAACTTGTTGGTATTTGTGTGATTACAGTCTAAATAGCGAACGGTGATAAAGTATTATTTTCAGCTTGAAGTTGTATAAATCTATTAGTGCTGTCAATAAATATTTCAAAATCTAATGTCATCACAATGCTTGAACTATTTGCGGTAGTCGAGCGATGTCGTAATGTCCAATTTCCCGCCCCTGTGTTGCTACTATATAAACGAAATGAATTAGCGGCTGTGTTATTAGTTATCGAAATAGTAAATCAATATAATCCATTTTCTAATATTTGTAGCTAATAAATTGAAACAGCTTGGAAAATTAAAGGGTCAAATTCTAAAGTGCTGACTCCAACCTACGTAGCAAGCCAAGGGATTGAACTTCCCAAACCGTTTTGAGTAGTGTTTGATGCTCCTCCCAATTGTGCGCTTCCCGTTGTCGGGGATATTCGTCAAAAACTTTTATGTGTGTATCCACTTATTTGTTTATTTTCCCATTTACCACTTGTTGAACTATATTGAAGAATCTCATTATTTTGAGGCAAAAGAATATTAACGTCATCCAATAATGCTAATTGAGTCCCAGTATCGACGACATTGTTAATTATCCTTCTGTTATACACTATTTCTCTCAAACTCATATTAACACCGTAAAAAGACCCAGCCTAATCGCTGTTAAAAAATATTTCATCATTTGCACTAAATTTATATATAAAACTCACACACGTTGAATTATTTCCCTCAGTTCAAGAGCTATTAAAAAAGTTATTAGCATCAGTGTTAAGAGTCAAATAAAAATTGAAATTGTTATTATTACTCGTAAATCCGAAGTTAAAACTTACTAAACATTGCCTAGTGAAACGAATACTATAGTTTGTAATTATCCCGATAAAATCCCCGAAATAAGTTTGCGAAATATTTATATTGTTAAAAATTGGCATTCAAATAAGTCCGACCGTAGTTGTTGGGATAAGAGTATTATTAAGGGCTCGCAAAGAAAAATAATTTTCAACTTCCAAATCGAATGTTTTAGGTTCCCATTTATTTTTTGAGAGATTCCAACTCATAAAATCATTATCCAACTTTGCAACACTAGAATCATAATCTTTCATCTCTTCAAATGTATAATCTGGTTTGGTTTGATTAATCCATTTATTTGCGAGTTGATTATATGTGAGTAATTCTCCATTATTTAGACTTCCTAACTATGTATCTGTGAGAGCTGCCAAAGTTGTACTAGGAGGGACAAGACTCGAAGGCTTCCAAGTTCCTGCATCATAAATTAAAGCTTGCCCATCAACTGGGGGTATTGTAGTCGTGTCAACATCTTGTAAATCATCAAGCACCAACGCATCTACCTATGTTTGAAGATTATTAATATTTACAGCATTTGTTGCTACCCCACTTTGAAGGGTTGTTATCTCTGACTAATCTCCTAATAATTGCCAGCTTCCAACTCCCGCTGTTTGTTTTCATATATATGGAAGATTTGTATTGGGAACTTCTGGAAAATTATCGACATTGCTCAAAATAAATTTGTCAGATGTTAAATCATACTATACATATTTTTGGTCATCATTAGGCAAATCAAAATTAACATCTACAAGATTTCATAAACTCTCAGGATATATTTGAGCTTCTAATACATCCACTCTATTATCCAAATCGACAATTGGAGGCTGTTGACTAATATCAATAGTATAATTGCCCCAAACACCTCCTATATTAACCAGAACTTGTGCATCTTGTAATGGAGAGTTTATTTGTACGTCCGTCAAATTTGCGAGAGATTCTGGATATGTTTGTGCTTCTAATGCATCCAGCCTATTATTTTGTGTTGTTTGTTCTGTGTCTATTCCATCCAAACGATTATTTTGTGTTGTTTGTTCTACTGCCAAACTCGGGTCGTTTATCCAACTACTTCCATTATATTTTAAAAAATCATTCGGAGCCTCTCCTGAAATAGCAACGTCATTCATTTCTATCAATTCATTTTTTTCTTCTTCCCAGTTATTAAAAACCCTTACATATCTTTTTCCATCGTTAGCGACTTCTGGAATTCCAACATCCCCCAAAACAAACTTATCTGTTGCAAGGTCATATTTTACAGCTTTTTGGTCTAAAAGAGAAGGCATATTTACGTCACCCAAACTTCTTAAATTTTCTGGATATGTTTGAGCTTCTAACCCATCCAATCTACTATTTTGTGTCGTCTATTCTATATCTATAGCATCAAGACGTAATTCATGAGTTGCTACCTATGCTTCTACATCTGCAATTCCTTCGTCTATCAAACTTTTTAAATATTCAACATCTTCCTCAACATTCTCCAATCAAGAATCTCAATATATTATAGACATTTTTTAAAAGTCAATAAAAAAAAAAATAAGAATTAAAAATTTCTATATAATCGTTATCTTTTCAGCTTGAATCTTTTTTAAAAAATAAAATGTTAATGCAAAATGCGGTAAGTTTGATAGGAGGAGGAGTTGCTAGCTTAGGAGCCACAGCAACAACCGTAGCTGGACTAGAAAGTTTAGTTTTAATAAACAAACATGTATTTGTCCCAACTATGGAATATGCTACAAAAGCAGTTTGGGGAGCTTTTGGACAAGACCCATTGAGAACAGAACAAGAACTATTCTACGCATGAAAAACTTATATAGAACCAGTTTTTGATTTCGTTGAAGGAATAAATGTAGCCTTAAAAAATCAAATAGAAACCACTCTTGGAGTTGATTTGGATTGAGATGGGGGAGTAGGAGCAATACAAAAAATACAAAATAATGGGGATAAAGGAGCTGGAATGGAAGAAGGAAAAGGAGATAAAATAGATTTAGAAACTTCTGTTCCAATACAAGACAAAACCCACAAAGGAAGAGGAAGCGGAACTGCCAAAATAAGCGACACAACTCCCGAACAAACCCCAGGAGTATACTCACAACCATACGATTCTATAAAAACAAGAGTAGAAACAAATCCTGGATTCGACGAAAATCTTTATAACTCTTTAATAGGTCTTAATAAATAGGCATAAAAAAATGTCAGATATGGACATTGACTCAGAAACATCATATTCATCTTCAACCTCTGATAGTTCTTATATTCCAGAATGCGAACACTTCGAAGATTGTTGTAAACATTGTTATTATTGTGAATGTTCTTGTGAATAGTGTATAAAAGATTTTCTAAATGGGTTAGAAAAAGAAATATATGAAAAAAACGACAACGGGACTTACGTAATCGAAGATGTTCCTATGTGTATCTAAAAAATAAAAAAAAGAAACAATAGAACATCTTTCATTCTTATTCACAAACATACAACTATATGCTTGCCACGCTTGTTCCATCTTTTTTTTTTGTTATACAAACACTTCATGGAATAAAATTAGAATATATTTTATTAGAACACTCTTTTACACCGTAAACCTTCAAATGAAAGCTAACACCTGTGTCGTGAAGAGGATTTTTCAATTCTGCGTCCAGTGTTTGTCCCTGCTCTCCCAAGTACTTTTTCAATGCGTCAAGAGTTTGAGATGTCAATGTTTCAAAATAATCAAAAAGTTCCTAACTTCCTTCTTTGGGATTTATTTTCATCTCAGCTATTTGATAGGGAATAACAACTTTTTTATGTTTCGAATCTGGGTAATATTTTGAATCATATATATTCAATCCAACGTCTTTCAGTACTAAACAATTTTTCAATGTTTCTTTGTAACTTCCAAAACTTAGAGTATATATTTTTGATGTTTCATTTATTTCCTTCTCTTTTAATATTTGTACTGGCATTTTTTTAATTGTAATTTTTAAAATGGATACTGAAAATTATAAAACTCTGTATATGCCGAAACTATTTTGTATAGGAGGAGGATATTATATAGAATCAGAAGGAGAAGAAGAACTTTCAGAAGATGATTAGGACACGTACATAAGAAATGAATTGTTACATATAGAAAAAAAAATAAAAAAAATGAATGAGAGATTGGGAGCCCTTTCCTTTTTTACTCTATAATGACTCCGTATATTTGTATTTTTAAAAAACTCTCCACTTTATCTAATCTGTAGTATGGAATTTTCCCAGTATAAAAATTATAAAAAAGACTTCTCAAATCCTAGGTACAAAATATTATTTTTTTCTAAAATGGATTTCCGTCAAGGAACTCATCAAAACACACCATCTTCGCCTTTTTTTCTTCTCCTGTTTCTATTTTTATAATATTAACCACATTCTATTTACATAGCGGACATAAATGGTTGGCTCTGTCCAAAAATTCTTCGTAACATTTCATATGTACTTTATGCCCGGAACATATTCCATACTTCTCTCTTTTTTTTTTATTTATCCCTTCACTCATATCCTTTATCTTCGAATAAAAACTAACCATACTTTCCAAACATATACAACAAACTTCAGGATTTTTCGGATATTTTCTCCATACAAGGAGAGAAGTGTTAATAAAGGCGGGCCCCTAGGCTCCCCCCTAATCATTTTCCATTTTTATAATCATCCCTCATAATTAATAAAATACTGGGTTAAAAAATGAGAACATTTATCTATATATAAAATACTTACTCCTACATACTATCATCAGGACTTTCCTCTTCCTCTCCCCATGAACTTCCATCTAATCAAATTGCATATAATGTTTTTCCTTTATCACATTTCCATAATCTTTTAGAATGCTTAGCGCTTTTGTCTATTATTAAAAAACTATAGTCTTTCTTCAAAATTATTTCTTTTTCATATAACGCCATAAATGCTTTTTTCTAACCTTGCAAACTATTTTCCTCTGCCATCACCTCGCTATAATTGTCCATGTTTAGTAAAAAAACTAAAGGTGTTTGCCTCCTTATAGTTGACGGAATAGATGTATAATTTTGAGTAAGAAATATATTTGTTATCGCGCTATGTCTACTTACACACGTAAAACTAGATAACTCGCTTTGATGACTTTTCAATTGTGAATCCCCCAAAATATCATCATATATCATCAATATTTTCTCTATCTTTTTTCTTCCTTTTTTATTAACCGCCATGTTCAACTTCTTCAATTTTTTTTGCTCATCTACAACTCCCCTTATAACCTACATATCTATAGACTCAAAAATATTTAACACTCCTCCTTCTTTTTTTATTTTATTCACAACCCAACGAATAAAAGGACGATATGCAAGGTCAAAACTCGCAGTCTTAGAAAATATAAAAATATTACTCGGCTATATTTTCCATATCCAATATTTCAACAACATATTATTCAAAATTGTTGTCTTTCCTGAAATACTCTAACCTGATATTATTATATTGTTTCTATCCAAATCTATGCTACCAAACATATTTTCTTTCTTCATAGAAGGAGTCACATCAATGTCTTCATCTATCTCTTCAATTATACGGGAATTATCAGAACCTTTTTTTTCCATATTCGAGATTTTTTAAAAAACATTTATGAAAGTCAATATTCCTTTTGTTTATGTGCCAAAAGAAATACAAAATTTGGACATTAGACCACCGTTCCAAATAAAATGGAAAGACTCTCAAAACCAACAATTCTATATTCGCTTCAATAGCTTCGATACTTTTTTATAGTGGTCAAAAAAGATAGAAGATGCGGAATATGATGAGAGCAATATGATACATGATGTCGAAGTTGAAGAATTCGAAGGATTCTCAATGCCCAAATTAATAAAACCAAGAGTGGTTGGAAGAGGAAATGTCCGAGAAATTATCGAAACGTACATTCCAGAAAGGTTTTATATTCCAAGTGATGGAGAATGTTTTTTAAAGTGCTTCGAAAAAGCTTTTCAAACTCTAAACGAAAACAAATATTTCGAATGCAAAGAAATAATAAATCCCTTGTATAAAAAATTCTGCATGAAGTACAAAATAAAATATGACCTGTTTCCTATGTGCAAAGTAGGAGCTTTTTTAGACTTCATAAAATCCTCTCTAGATGTACATATTCCACTATATAAATACGACTTTGAAAAAAAGAGACTTAGAGAAATATGAGGAGGGTGCTAGTCCCCAGATAAAAAAATATGTCTCTTTGTACACGACTTCCATTTTATTTTAGTCTGGGCTCCTTACTCAGAAAACATAAAAGAAATACAAAAAGAATTCTGGATAATAAAAAATATAACTCCAAATCTGTGTCTTGATACACAAGAAATAAACAAAGATGCTGTTACTTGCCATGACCTTAGCGAACAAATCAAAAATGTATATGTATGGGACTCAGAAACTTATTTTCATAAATGAGATATTATGGCTCCTTCTGTTGCTACTCCTTTCGCCGCTGGATTAATGGGACTATAGGAAGAAGAGAAATCAGGGATTTCTGAACCTATTATTTTCGAAGGAACAAGTTGTATTATAGATATGATTAATTTTTTAGAATACCGACACCAAAAAAACAAAACCCACTTGAAAAAAGGAAGAACTCATATAACTTTGTATGCTCATAATTCAGGAGCTTTCGACTCTTATTTAGTTTTACAAACCCCAGGAATAAAATTCAAAAACATAATCAAAACAGCTTCTTGAATACTCAGACTTGATGTCTTAACTCCTTCTTGCAAACTACATTTTTTAGATACATATACACACCTAAGCAAAAGCCTCGACAAATTATGCCGCAGTATGGGACTAAACAAAAACGAATCTAAAATGGGAGATGAAAAAGGATTTACGTGGGATGAAATCAATGAACAAACCTGGAAAGAAAAAATGCACCTAATTCTTCCATATTTAAAACTTGACGTTATAAGCTTAGCAAAAATTTGGAACATATACCTAAAAGAACAACATATTTTAAGCGGAGGCATTGATATCAAACGATGTGTGTCAGCCCCATCACTCGCGTGGAAAGGCCTGCTCCTAAAATTACAAAACAATAACAACATCCATTTTTTTAAATCACCCATTTGTAGAGAATATGTTTGAAAAGCTCTGCATGGAGGATGATGCTTTGCTATAAATCAAAGAATGTTTTTAGATGGAAACGATAAATTATTAAGTCTCGATGCCAATAGTTTATATGCGAGCGCAATGGCCCAAATTAATGTTTTTCCAGACATATGAAGCGCACAAATCGTTATTAATCCAGAGTCTCTCCCAAAATCTCCAAAAATGTATATAGCTAATTGTGATGTTTGGCTTCCAGAAGAACTTTGCTTTATTCCAGTTCCATATAAAAATGATGATTTCCAAGGAAGCAGATATTGCGTTGGGTATTTAAAAAACCAATTCTACTGCGATATAGATATAAACGAAATTATTCGATGCGGAGGAAAAATCACTAAAATACACAGCATCATCATTTTCCACAATTATATAGATAATCCATTTGTTAAAGATATAAAAGAATGATATGCCTGACGAGTAGAGGCAAAAGCACAAAATAATTCCGTAGTTGACGCTCTAGAAAAATTAAACATGGTCAGCATATTTGGAAAAACTGTCTGCAGAGATATAAACGAACATTACAAATTTGTTAGCATGGACAAATTCACAAATAAAGGAATTCCATCAGACACTCTAGTAGATTGGGAAACTCTTCCAAACAATCAGGTACTCATAAAAACTAAAGATTTAAAAATTCAAGAATCGGGCTCTTCATTTCCATCCATCTTAGGAATATACATTTTAGCGTATAGTAGAGCTATAATGAACTCCTTTGTTGATGCCATCGATGGTTGGAGACATCCAAAAATATTTTATACTGACACAGACAGTTTATATATGAGAGAAGAAGACGCAGAAATATTAAATAAATGCGGTATGGTAGGAGAAGAACTCGGACAAGTGAAAAGCGAAACAGCCCCTCATTATATCAAACAAGCCATATTTTTAGGACCCAAACAAAAATTCCTTGTATTATCAGATGGAAGCACAAAAATAAGCTTCAAAGGAATAGACTTCAAAAGCCAAGAAAGCTTAACACTTGATAATTTTTTATATCTAGCAAAAAGACAAGAAAATAAAAATATTCTTTCAGAAAAAGACGAAGGACTAAAAACAAACATACAAAGATTTCAAAGAAGCTTCAAAAATGGAATCACACTTGGAAATATTACAAAAAAAATCAATGGAGACAAATATATTGACAAAATGAATATAACAAATAAAACACTAAACGGAAATACATACAGCTCATTCACACCCATAAAAATACATACAGACACAATCTAAAAAATCAATATTTATAAATAAATTATTCGTATAAACAAATCAATCAAAATATAAATCCCAAATAATGACATATATAAATAATTTTATTTACTTCGGCTCAGTCAGCGTAATGTATGATGAAGAAGGAATTCCCCAAGTGGAACACGAATTAGGAAATATATGAATCGGATAGGTAGAAGAAAATAGTTCATATATTTTTGCTGTCGAATGAAAAACCGAAACAGGATATGAAAGAATATTTCCTGCGCAATAGGGAATTTAAAAAAAATTCCCGCTGAATTCTTAAAACTCTTTCGTCTTTTTTTTTTTCGTGTTGTTCAATCAATGATAATAAGTGCACTCATTTGTATCTCCTCCATCTCCAATCAAATCTTTCCTGTCATATACAACAAATTTCAAAAACTCAAAACTATCAATATAATTATACTTCAAAAAAATAATCTTCTGTTGCAGAGAAGTCTAAAATT
>ERZ724522.864-NODE-864-length-18094-cov-38.722712_pt1 | contig 18094 bp, 18 predicted proteins | sample MGYA00376055_ERZ724522 | MGnify/ENA primary metagenome ERZ724522 (study PRJEB28724, sample SAMN07190884) | wastewater metagenome | isolation source: effluent of sewage treatment plant in Hong Hong | place: Hong Kong | collected 2016-03-17 ... | reverse complement strand
CGCACATGAGCGCGTTCGATCGTGCCGTCGTGGATGAACAGCCGCAGGTCATGGCGCTCCGAGCAGTTGGTCGAGAACAGGCACCCCCGTTTGCCCTCCTGACGCCAGCACAATAGCCGACGAACCAGACGGGCACCCGCCATTGCAGCGCGACCCGTCAGAGACGAACGTGAACGCCTTGCGGATCGTTTCGCTGGCCTCCAGCACGCCGCCACCCAGCGGGCTCGTGACGGGCGTATACGCGCCCAGCGTCAGATTCAGGTTCGACTGTGTGCATTCCGCGTCCTCGCCGCCGGACACGGCGACCCAACCCGTGTCCGTGTCTCCGGGAACGCCCGAAGTCTCCTGAGTCGATCCCCACTTCACGGTTTGGTACGGCGCTGGCCTGAACTTCTCCGGGCAGAACGCATGGATCCTGAACGAAATGTTGTCGTTTGCCTGGATGAACTCCGGCGCTGGGCACCCCCAAGACGGAGGGTAATACTCGACCATGATATCGTATTCGTAGTACACCCGATTGCCGAACTCGTCCGTTCTGTCGTATTCACGACCAATCCTCCTGGCGATGCACGGTTGGTCTATAACTATCGCGTTGTCAACAACTTGTCTCACTCCAAGTTGAACCACGCTTTCGGTGTATTCCTCAATCAACTCGCGCGGTGCCGGGATAACGTCAGTCTCGAAATACGTCCATCGTTTGAAGTCGTGAGTCTCGGCGTAGGTGGACGTATACGACCGCTCGTTGCAGCAGCATTCGCGGATCGTCGGATCACCGAAGCATCCGCCCACCACGTCGGGCGTAGAGCGTTCGCAGCCCGGCATGCAGTCGCAGCACTGGCCCGAGTCCACGCGCCGGATGACCTGCCCACGCGGTTGCGGGTTGACCGTATCGCCCTTGCGGTACAACTGGCCCCCAAGGTCTACCCAGTCGTCGTCTGGGATGCTGTCGTAGTCCGTGGAAAACACACCAGGCTGGGGCGGCTTGACCGTGACGCACCAGTTCTCACTGCTCGGAAGGTTGTTGTAGCCGAGTTCGTACAGGTAGCACGAATCGCAGATCGCACGCGCGTCGAACCAGACCAGCGGCGGCGCACTGTCCACCGAGTCAGCGCCGGGACAGGCAACCGAACGCACCCACCTGTTGCAGATCGGCAGTTCGTTGGGCGACGCCGTAAAGATGAAAGGACCTTCACCGTCCGTCGTGCGGTACTCGTTGGTGGTCAGGTAGCACCGCTGATTGGGCTCCAGCGCAGGATCACCGCCTTGCCCGTTGCTCAGCGTGACATACCAGCCGTCATCGACCTCATCCAGCCGGACGCCGTTCGCGTCGGTCGAATCGACGCAGACCCACAACTCCCCGCACGCCGCGTCGCCGTTGGCCAACAGACGACGCCAGCGCTGTGAGGCGCAGGGTGGACCCGGGACGCAACACTGATTCTCGCACGAATCCGTGGCGATCTGCCCGTCAACCGTGACGACGCCCTCGGATGTTGCGAGAATATCGGCCATTTACGGGACGGTGGTTTCGGTGATGGTGATGGCAATGCCCGTCGCGGAGCGCTGGAGTTTCGAGCCGGCCCAACTCTTGACGGTCCAGGTCTGGTTCTGGGTGGCCCCGTTCGCGTTGATCTCGCCGCCGGTCTTGTTGTTCAGACCGTACAGCGTGCCCGTGGACTGGCCCGTGATGATGCCCGAGTTCCAGACCACCGACGAACTGTTGCCCGTTCCGGCGGCACCCTCGAACTGGATGGACCCCTCGTTGGTGCAGTATGCGGCGTTGGCGAATGAGCGCTTGGTACGCACGCTCGCGCCCTTGGCAACCTCGACCAGCGACGGCTTGGAACCAGACGACTCCTGCTCGACGAACACGTTGGTCCCCGGCGCGACGCGGAGCGTGAGGAAGTTCACGCCAGCACCGATGTACAGCGATCCGACGTTGTACGCCTCGATCACGTCGAACGCGCCGGCGGTCAACTGCGCACTGGGAACGTTGCTGATCTTGAGAATGGCTACCTTGCTCGTGCTGGTTCCAGCCGACAGATTGACGTACTGGAGATAGCCGTTTCCCTGAATCTCGGCCTGAATAGACGCCTCGATCGTCACGGCGGTTGTGGCCGTTCCGATCTTGCGTGCCAGACACCCGCCCGTTCCGAATCGGAACTGCCAGATTCCAGGAATGTTCGTCAATGACTGGGCATCACCCGTCAGGTCTTTGGTTCCGGCGGCCACGATGATCGTGTCGCCCGCGCCGGGCGTCGTGGAATACTGCGTGTCGGCGCTGAGCGTCCCGTCGTTCGCCGTGTCAACAAAGGTCACCGTTGCCATAAACCACCCCCGTAACGGCGCTTAGGCCGTGTTTCGCTTCGCCGTCACCCACACGTCCGCGAGCGTGTTCGCGGAGCCAGCCGCCGTTGAAACAACGCCGATCAACCAAGGATATCCCTTGATCGAGAAATCAGACGACATGATTTCCAGAACACTCGACCCGCCCGTCAGCGTCGCTACCGCCGACTTGCCGGAGGCGATGACATACCCATCGGGCGACGAGAAGAAATCGAACACAAGCGATGCTGTGTCATTCATCATCGCGCGCAGCGCCACGGACGCGGTATCGGCGTCGCCGACGTACAGCCGCACGCGGTTGCCCGTGACCGACAGGTCGAAGAACCGTTCCAATCCCTGATTGACGGTCATCTTTGCCACCTCCCGATTGCGGGCGATCTGCGCCAGTTCGCTCTGGACCTCGGGCGACAGTCGGATGGCCTGAGGCGTGATCTGCTGCTGGTTCTCGCAAATCTTGAACTTCGGGCGTTCCAGCACGCCGTAGAACCTGCCGATGTTGTTGGCCGTGTCGAACACCATCGTCGCGTGCGACCCGGGGTTGGCTGCGTACCCGGTCACCTCGCCAAACTGGTCATCCGATGGGCGACCGTGGAGCGTGAGCGTCGGATTGTCGTACGCCTTGACCGTGTACGTGACGCTTGAGAGCGGATCAGCCTCCACCGATCCATCGCCCTGCAACGAACCGGACAGGTACCGCGCCGACACAAAGCCGTCGTAGATGAGGATGGTTCCGCGGTTCACGACGGCAGAGTCCCCCCAACCTCAATAGGTGGCATGACCGCCGTGATCTGCGGCGGCGATCCGATGGGATAGGAAATATTCCACTCTTGCAGGAATGTCAGCGCGGGGATGGCGACGGGCTGGTTGGCGTAGGTGTTGGCCGGAATCTCAGCCGTTGGGCACCGCGTCAGGAACTCGTACCGGATCGCCACCCCACCGCTCGCCAGTTCCCTCACCTCGAAGTCGTCCAGCACGTACGGGATCGCCGACACCGCCGTCGTGAACGGGCTCTCGGTGAACTGGTAGCCCTTGCCCGCACAGTTCAGCACGATCAGGTGGGTAATCAGGTCGGGGTTCCCCGTCGTCACGACGTAGGCAGTTCGCCTGATCTCACTGCGCGGCATGGTCGGCCACGACCGAACATCCGACATGAGTTGGTAGCCGAACGCCGGCCCGGCGCTGGTGCTGACCGCGATCTTCTGGAACACGGGGATCGGCACCAATCGGACGCTGCTGCGCGTCGAAATCGTCCGAGCCCTGTACAGGCCACCCCACCGGACATCCGACGAGTAGGTCACGACAACCTTGCAGATTCCGTTGGTCGGGCCGTACGCCCGGCGCTTGTTCACCACCACGGCGCGGGAAAGTCCCGGGTCCGGGTGCGAAGCGCCGAACTGCGGCGGGCACGAAGCCTCGACGTTCTGGTATGTGTCGTCGTATCCGGTCGAAGTGGACAGCGGGAAGTCGGTGCAGACCCAGACCTCTTGAACGGTCACGACTCCCGTGCGACCGTCGATGCTGGGACGGAACCCTTCGCGCATCCTGACCCAGTTGGGGCTAGCCATTGGACTGCTCCCCCTGCATGACGGCGCTGATATTCTGAACCTCGGTCAGAATGTCGCGCATCACGCGCTGGTTCTCGGCCTTCTCGATGATGTCCGGCGCGGACGGGCCCGGAAGTTCATCCTTGGGCTTCCCGTCCATCGTCAGCGTGAGTTTTTCGACGGCGGCGCGCAGGGCCTCGATCGCTGCCAGCAGCGGAGCAAACTGAGCATCCTGCTCGGGTGAAGCCAAACCGCCCCCCAATCGCCTACGAAAGCGCCTCGACCGTCGCGCCCGTGCGGCGCATGCGGTATGTTACGACCTGACCGCGCCCGATTCCGACCGAGTGGCGCATGGCCTGAATGAACACGTTTTCCGTCCACGACTGGCCGCTCGAACCGTTCTTGTAGATCGTAAGTGACGCGATCACGCCGTCCGGGATTCGCGGGTTGGGCGTGCCAGAACTCGCGGACGTGTCGGCCGTCACGGTCATGCGCAGGTCGATCGTCCCGCTCCGAGCGCCGGGGAACGGCTGGTCGTCGTTCGGCGCGTATCCTGGCGTACAGTCCACTTCGTCCATCGACACCGAATGCTCAAACGACTCGACCAGGCCGACAATCATCGCCACCCCGCCGCTCCCGGGCGTGTAGGTGATCGTGGCCATGTCGCCCATGAGTTGCGGCTTGTCGGTTCCGGCGACCTTGCAGATCGGGACCGCGAACGGGATCTCGTATACGCACTCGTGCTGGCCGATATCCACGGTGCGGAGAACGCCCGTGATCGTGCAGTATCCGGGCCGGTAGTCAACGTCAACGAGCGACCTGTACAGATCGACCTTGTGCAAGGCGCGACGGATCGCGTCGGCGATCTGGTCGATCTTGGACTCTTCCATGTCGCGCCGGAACTTCAACCGGATTCGGCCAATGACCAGCCCATGAACCAGTGAGGACGACAGCGGCGTCTGCTGCTGGAAAGCCAGCGTGACGATGGCGTAGAACGGCGACTGACGCCGATCGTCCGGCAACGATCCACGGTCGCGGTACAGGCTGAACACCTTGACGCCGGCGGTGCCCTGGCCCCACTTGTCGGAGTCGGCGTTCCACTTCGCCTCCAGCCCTTCATACACAACCTGTTCTGGTGATCTTGTCAATGGCATGGATCACCTCACAGGACCGTGTAGGACTGGTAGTTTTCGTCGCGGTAGATGTCGCGCGGCTCGTCCACCCAGTCGTTGACCATCTTCTGATAGTGGTACGCCCACCGACCAACCTCGTCGTCCACGCGGTTCCAAACGTCCTGCCAGTTGGGGGACGAGTGATCCCGCAGCACCTTGGCCAGAACCAGGTCGGGGAAGATCGTTGCGAACTCGGCGGGGAACTTGCCCAACTCTGTCGTCGAAGTCGCGGCGGACGGCATGGCCGGAGTCGAAACCAGCGCCTGCCCCCTGAGCGTGTAGGTCTTGTCGGGCTTGGGTGCCCACTGCCAGTACACGGTCCCTGCGCGGTTCTCCAGCCGGAAGTGCTGGGGCTGTCCAGTCGTCGGAGTCTGCGACTCGTAGATCGACGAAACTTCGGAGAATCGGTCTGGCGAACCGGGAAGCACGTAGTCGCCAGACACCAGACCGCGCGTATCGACGTGGTACAGGCGCACTGAGAGCAGGCTGTCGAACGTCTCGCCGGACGCCATTCCCGTAATCGTGGGGGCCGATCCGCCGTTTGTAGTCGGCACGCTGATCGTGATGTCGCGCACCCGGAACAGCCACGCGCCACGCTGGGTCAGGTGGTTGAACGCCCACTTGAGCGCCAAGTCGCACTCGCCAGGCGGGATCAACAGGCGCGGCCTGCGGCGTACGCAGTTGCGCAGGACGTGCAGACGGATACGCTGCGGGTTGATCGTCAGCCCGAACATCTGGCTGGAATCCGACCAGTCCTCTGGCGTGTAGTGGTCGATGGCCATTTGCAGTTCGGACCGCGCCGCGCCGACCAGCGCGCCAAACTCGGCAGGCCGCACGCACCGAGCCAGCCTCGCCACCATCTCGGCCTTGTACGCCGGACCAAAGGCGTCAGGGATGGCCGTATCGCCCGTCCCAGCCTCAGAGAACCACTGGACCACCTGCGCCAGCGCCTTGTACGTGTCGAGCGCCACGCCGCCCGTAGGGGCATTCAGCGGCAACGACCCCGAGGAAATCGCCCCGTCGAGAAGCGTCTGTTCCTCGGTCGTGCAGTTGGCGTATGTACGGTTGAGCAGCGTCAGGGTAACCTGATCGCGCAGGGCCGAAGTGTACGAAATCGTCATGCGCCACCCCCGCCCAATGATAGCACGGACGCGCTACTTCAAGACGGCCAGCACGTCGCCAATGCTCATCACCCACAACTTCTCGCCGCCGACCTCAATCTCCTGTCCGGCGTAGTCGCGGAAGATGATCCGGTCGTTCGGACCAACGGGGAGAGGCGTCAGCGTCCCGTTGTCCGGGTGCAAGTGGCCTGGCCCGACCTCCACAATGACGCCCGTGTTGATCTTCTGGTTCGCCGTGGGCAGGATGATCCCGGCCTCAGATTTGTCCTTGGCCTCGTCGAGACGGACGATGATGTTCGAGTAGAGCGGGGCAAGCATCACTTGTTCACTCCAAAAGAAAACGGGTTCACAACGTCTGGTGCCGAAATCAACACAGACGAAGATGTCGGCGCTGGCGACAGCGGGCGTTCTGCACCAACAGGAACGTCGCCGGACACCACGCCCCACTTGTCTCGGCGCACGTAGATCGAGTTGACCCGCGTGACGACGATGGGTTCATAGTGATCCAGAACAAGCCGCTTGATAGCATTGATCGTTGACTGGAACGAGAATCCGTTGATCGGCTTGCCCGCCAGTTCGGGCGGCGCAATGTCGGGTCCGACCCACCGCGTCACGTCGCAAAGGTCGTGATGCTCGACCATCAGGATCGGCGGCAATCGAGCGCCGTCCGACTTCACGATCTCCTTGACGATCTGGTACTCCAGACCGTCCACGTCCACGATCAGCACGTCCACGCCGTCGGGCAGACGATCGACGCCGATCTTGAACTCGCCCGCAACCTCCACGGCCGCGCCGAGTTTCATGGCGTCCAAGTTGCCTCGCAGGACACGGCGGCGGTCCTTGTCGCTTTCGTACACGATCCCCGTCGCCTGACGGAAGAACTGGATGTTTGTGGGGATGTTGTTCCCGTCACCGCCGCCGATTTCCACCACTGTTGGGCACGCGATTTTCATGCGGTCGCACAGCGCCTGCAACAGCCCGGACTCGCCGAACTGCCAGCCGCCCTGGTGCGGACGCAGCCATTCCATCCCGCCCGCGTACTTCGCCGGGTAGTTGGTCGGGTTCTTGTCAGCCAAAGACTTTCCCGACAGCATGTTGCGGAACGGTGCAGGATCGAACACCGCGCCGGACGGACGGCCCTTGCGCCGGTAGTTGTCGATCGGCTGGATGCGCAGGCCATGCTCGACACTGGGCCAGCGAACGTGCAGTTCGATGTGGCCAAGGACCACGCGATTCGCCTGCGCGATCTTGTACCCGTGCGCTCCAAGCGTCCGCCAGAACGTGATGTCCGTGTCGGAGTGGAACGGCGTGTCGAAGTCGCCTTCCGGCGAAGGGATCGCCCAGAACCACGGGCGCGGCAGGTTGCGGATCACCTCGGCGCGAATGACCGTCAGACCGAAGTGGGCAAACCGCCCCATCGTGATCTCGCCCGAGTAGTCGGCGTCCGGCTGGAACAGAAGCGGGTACGGCTCGTGGCGGCTCATCTGGACCGGGAACACGCACGCCAGTTCGCGGTACCGCTGCATCAGGTCGATCAGGTCCAGCACGTCCTTCTTGTCGAACGCGCCGTCGAAATCGATCGTGATGATGTAGTCCGGGTTGAACGCCAGCGCCGCGCGCATGCCGTTGTCAAGGCTCTGGTCCCACGACTGGCCCATGCGGGGAACCCACTCCATGCCGTACTCGGCGCACAGCGCCCGCACGGTGTCCATGCAGCAGTTCATGGTGTCCGCGAACGTCAGCCTCGCCTGCGAGATGACGAACACCACCTTGGGCTTGGCCTTGATCCCGAACTCGGGACGCTTCACGCCATAGAGATTCGTCGAGAACGTGTACGCGGACGAGTCCCGGATCACCGGGCGGAACGGCTCGATCGCCTCGATCCCCAGCGCCATCATGTACTCGCGCAGGCGGTCCTCGGTGAACAGCGACCCGTGAACGTCGTGTTCGTCGATCTTGCCGCCGAGCGCGTACCGCTGGAACATCGGATCGGTGAAGTCCGGGTTCTGCTCGCGGTGAGCGATGAGTTTCTTGATGTCGGGAACCGAGATCGACAGTTTCCCGCCCGGACGAAGAACACGGACCCACTCGCGCATGACCTCGTAGGTCTTGGTGTGGTCGAAGTGTTCAAGGACGTGGGAGGCGTAAATCTCATCCACGGCCCCATCGGCGTACGGCAGGTCCGCCGCGTCGATGCCGTTGGCCTGAATGTCGATGTTCTCGAAGCCCGGAAGCGACCACGGACCAGCCCCAATGTTCAGTCTCAGCATGTCGTGCATCCCCATGTTTGTTGGTGACGCACCATCATACCCACAAAAAGAAACCGGGGCATCCGGATGCAGTCGGATACCCCGGCAAACATGGGACTTCTCCCGGTTCGGCTGGATTAGACGATCATCTCGCCGAACGTCTCACACTCGATCTGGACGTTCACGGCAGCCGTGTTCGTCACAGCCGTGTTGGTCGAGAAGAACTTGAAGCCGTTTGTGCCCGTCTGCATACTCAGGACGTGCCCGCTCGTCGCGTTGGCCGCCGGAATCAGGTGCAGGTATCCGGGCGTGCTGTACGTCCAGTTGAACGAACCGGCGTTGGTCAGCGGCGTTGCATTGATGACGCCGCCCCGCGACGTGATCGCCGCCGTGCTGGTCCCGAGGAACTGGATGATGCCGTTCGCGTTGCTCTGGGTCGCGGCTGCCGTGATGCCCGTGTAGGACGAAACGGTGCTGAGGAACAGCGCCACGTTGTTGGCGGCGTTGGTCGAGGCCGCCGTACCCACGGCGTCCGTACCGAAGTACCCCATCGCCTGCGCGTTGTAAATCTGCGACCACACAATCCGCGAGTGCGGCGGGATACGCTGCACCAGCGGCTTGCTGTTGATGCCCGCCGTGAGATTCGCCTTCTCACGGATGGTCACACGACGATAGCCGTCCGAGCCCGGCGCGCCGTAGTTGAACTCGATGGATTCCCCGCCCGTTACCGGAGCCGTTGCCGTAAAAGCGCCCATTGTCCACCCCCCGATCGCCGCGAAGTTGGCGGCGCTGTCGTTGCCTTGTTCCTGTCACTCGCCGCAAAGCATCAACTCTGCGCGAGATACCCCGTTTCGATCCACGTGCCCGTCCCGAGTTGCATGAGCGTCACCGTCGCGCTCGCCGCAACCGTCCGATTTGAACCCGAGTTGTTTGCGAAAATCTTGCCGGACGCCTGGCTCGAAAGCGCCGTGTGCGTGAGCGTCAGGGTGCCGGAACCGGCCAACACCTCGATCGTCAATCGCCGGCCCGGCCTCGGGTCGCCATCGGTCAGGATGGTCCCAACCGTCGTGCCCGTCGCCAGATTGAGCCGGATGTACGCCTCGTACGGTGCCAGCGTCCCGTTCCACGTCGTCTTGGTGGTCTTAGGCGTGACCCCCTGACCGTCCAAGACTCGCCCCATTGCCTCGCCAGTTGAAAACATCACACACCCCCCTTGAGGCCGTCAACGACGGCCATGCGGCGTGAGTGACGGCCCATCGTCGCCACACGCTTCCAGTAGTCGTACTGACTCTCGATCTCGTGCGTTCTGTCCTCAACCGCCGCCGCGAACGCCTGATCCTGCTTGTGTTCCGCGTCCGCACGCGCACGGCGCTCGGCCACCAACTTCTGTTCCGGCGACCAGCGCGAACGCTGGACGTGCCGGACCATCTCGTCGGCGTCTGCCGCCAGACCGGAACGAACCGTCCCGTCCGCGCGGACGGCCAGCGAAACCGTGTGCGGGATCGGGATGCCGAACCCGGGGTTGTTGAGGTAGAAGAACAGGTGCAGTTCCCCGTCGTTCGTGCGCCGCAGGCACACACGGCAATGGGCGCGGGCCACCACGTCGTCCGCGACACGGCGGATCACCGCCACGTGCGCCGTCGGAGCATCGGAAACCCGCAGAAGATTGGGGAACCTGCTGTCGAACATGAAAACCGGTCAACCACCGTTGGGCGGCGACCGGCGGAAAGGAGAATCAAGCCGTGAGGTTCAGAACGCGGGCGTTCATGATCGGGTCGCGGCAGCGGTCGCCGAACAGGTAGAAGCCCTCGGCACGGTACACCAGCGTCTTGCCAGCGCCCGGGGTCGCCGAGTTCATGCGGCTCCACATGCCCACCGCGTCGCCTTCGAGGATTTGCACCCCCTTGGCCCCGTAACTCGCCTCGCGGAACCCGCCGAGGTCGTAGCAGTCCATGTAGTCCGACACCATCATCGGGTCGCCCTGGAAGTTCACCAGACCCATCTGCGGGCTCTGGTACGTCAGGCCGGACGTGCCGAGGTGTGACCAGCGTTTCGTGTTCGCGCCGGTCGTCGGCCACTCCACGAACGCCGCCGCCGGAATCTGCTTGCGGAGCGAATCGACGATCTCCATGCTCGCACGGATGACCGACACCTCGCTCTTGTCCATCAGGTACGCGCGGGCGCGGCCGAGGTTGAGCAGGTCGTCCTCGGACACCTGCTTGGCCGACTGGCCCTTGCGCATGAACATCGGCTGGAGCAGGCGGTACTTGGCGTCGTTGCGGTCCACGCCGCCGATGAACGAGTCGCCGGACGACGGCGCCGTCATCCAGTCCTGCACCGTCCACGGGCCTTGGTTGTAGGAACCCGAGATGACGATGTAGTAGTTGTCCGCCACGCCGTCGCAGTTCGTGATCGTCGCGTTCGCGTCCACAAGGAACCCGACCGAAGCGCCGGACGGGTCTTCGGGCGACACGTCCGTCACCTTGACGCGATCGGCCACGACCGTTCCGCCCGTGTCCACCACGTCGCACAGGTCGCCGGGCCGGAAGCGGGCCGGGGTGCCGTTGTCGATGTTCGCACGGAAGGACGTAGCGCCGCTCGTGTAGGCCGAGCAGTCGCCCATGTACTTGCCGTCGTTGTTCTTCTTGGTCCCGTTGACGTACGCCAGGATGCAGGACCGGCCCGTGTTGCGGGCGACGGCCTTCTTCCACTTCATGTCGTCGCGGAAGTCCTTGACGTTCTCCTTCACAAGGTCGATCATCGCCTGCTTCGAGGCGTTCTTGATGTCGTACCACGACACCTGAACAGCCGCCGAAGCACGGCCAAAGTCGTTCTTGCTCGGGTCCGTCTGGTGGAACCGGTACTTGTACTCGGAGTCCAGGTACGGACGGTCGGCCAGACCGAACTCGGCCAGCGCGCTGCGCGAGAACGAAGTCGGTGCCGACTTCATGCGCTTGATCTTGAACGTCATTCCGTCGCCGCCGATCGACTCGTCTTGGAAGTCGAACATCGAAACGGACGGCCCGCCGGACATGTACGTCGGCTCAAGGAGTTCGTCGGAGTACGTTTCCTTGAACAGTTTTTCGAGCGCGGAAAGCCTCGAATGAATCGTCCCGTCATACGGCTGCGACATAAACCACCCCCCGGTGTGTCAAGGCGTCAGTCGGAAATGCCCGCTTCCTCCAGGATTTTTCGTGCCTGTTGGTCGCGGCGGGCTTCCCTCGCCTCTTTGTCCTCCGGCCCCGCAGGTGGAGCCGCGTTGTCTCTGTTCGGTCCCGCAACGTTCGGGGCCGTTTTTCCTGCCTTGGCGGCCTGCGCGAGTTGGCGTACGCCAGCGCCGCGCAAGGCCGTGATCTTCTCGCCGAACCCGCTTTCCGTCGCCCACTTCCGTACGTCGTCGATATTCGGCACGTTCACGTAGCCGTTCAACGCATGGTTCTGCGGGTACGGCTGGCCGAGCGTTTCGGCCTGACGGTTCAGTCGCGCCTCGATGAGGTCCGCGAGTTCTTCGTTCCCGCCCGCGAGTTCCTTGGCGTAATCGCTCAGTTGCTTGGGGAGCATCGCGGCGCGGGACTCGTGATCCGACAATGCGTGCTGGCGGGCCGTCTCGGTTCGCACGGTGTCGGCGATCCGGCGGTCGATGTCGTTCAACCGGTCCTCGGTCGCGGGCTCGTTGCGCCGCTGGCCCTGACTGTTCTTCCACGCGCTGAACGCCGCGTACTCGCTCTCGTCAACCGAACGCTGGTTGCTTGTCGGTTGCGCGGGCGGAGCGCCGGAGCCCGTCGCGGTCGTGGACGGAGAGGTCGCCCCGGGCCCGCCCGCAGGCTGCGCCGCAGGCGCGCCATTCGGAGAATCACCAGCGCCGCTCGCCGGTGCATCAGGTCCAAGAAGTTCGCCGTTCCGATTCATTCGCATGACCGCATCTCCAAAGTGTCAACGGCTCAGACGCGCCCTCCAGCGCCCTGAGCCTGCAACGCACCAAAGATCTGATCCACCCCCGTCATCTGGTCCACCCCCGTACCACCCGATCCCGCATCGCCTGTCGGCGCTTGCGTCCCCTGTGCCATGGACTGTAGCGCTGCCGCGTCCATGGCGTCTTTCTGCATCTGCGATTCGATCGCCGCCGCAAGTCTAGCACGCGCCGCGTCGTCGCATCTTCGATCGACCATAGCACGCCTGAACGCGCTGAGCAAATCCTGACTTCGTGGACCGAGCGGGAGCGGCGTGTATTCCTCTCCAGCCAGAACACTCATGGCCTTGCGCTGCGCGAACCTTGCATAGTCCGCGTCCTCGTCCGTCAGGGGCATGTCGATGCCCGCGTCCGACATGGCACGCTGGTACGTGTCGGGAGAAATGAGATTCGCCTTGGCGTCCTCGCGGATCATGGCCACCCGCGCTGCTACCGACCGCTGGCGGATCGACCCCTCACGAATCTGGACCTTGAAGTTCTGGGCCGGGCCCTCGCCCTCGGCCAGCATCCCGAGTTCCTGATCCGAGAAACCCGCGTCCACCAGCCGGACGGCCAGACTCGGCGAACCGTTCTGGAGCAGATTCAGGCTGGTTTTCAGCAGAACGTCCGCCAGTTCCTCGCCCTGCAACTTGTCGTTGAACACCCGGCGGTCGGCGGGCTGACCGGCCTCCTCGATCGCCAACTGGTACGCGCCGAGCGGGGTGTGCGTCTGGACCTCGCCCTGATGGATCGCGGCTCGGTGGACCTGCTCGCGCATGTTCGCGGTGATCCGGCTCGTCTCGTCGCTGAGGTACTGATCGGGTGGGCGGATGTTCACGAGTTGCGGCGCACGGGCCTCGTTGTTCGAGTGGCCCGAGTCGTACGTGATGATCCCGCTGACGGCGTTCGTGAAGTTCCGCGCGATCGCCTCGGGCGTGTTGTCGGACCCGTACGCCTTCCGGTCAACAATCCACTTCTCTTTGCTCGCCTGCTTGAGTTGCCGCATCCGGTACAGGTTCACCACGTTCAGGTGGTCCTGATCGTCCTTGAGCATCTTCGAGTCGCCGATCCCCCAAAGCGCCTCGGGGCGCTGGTGGCCGTGCAGCAGGCCCAGCGGCATCCCGTTGCCGCCCCACGGGTTCTCCGGCGCGTCGGGGTTCAGGCAGATGTACGAGTAGTCGCCGTCCGACCGGTCGTTCGGGTACTCCGCGACCAGGTACATCGTGTCGAACCGGTTGAGCGATTCGGTCTTGCGGAACACCTGATGAATCTTGAGCCCGCGCGTCTGCGAGTAGGTCTTGGCGTTGGCGAACAGACGCCCGCTCGACAGCCTGTTGACCTGATACTCGAACGTCGAGAGTTCGGACAAGGGCCGAAGTTTCGACTCTTCCAGCGTGATTCCCTGCTGCTTGAGCAGGGTGCCCAGCACGCGGTTGGCCTTGTTGAGTGTCCACGTCATCGTGTAGACGACCCACTCGTGCTGGCTCAGGAACGGCAGCGAAACCGCCGTGTCCACCGTCAGGAAGATCGGGTTGAAGTCGAACGCGCGGACCACCGAGTCGCGGACGCTCGGAACGTCCTCGCCCGCCAGCCGCGCAATCACGGGCTGCATGAAGTACCCGATACCCCACGAACCGTTGGAACTCCGGTTGAAGTTGGCGATATTCCACGCCTGGACCTGCATGGCGTCCTGCGTCAGCAGGTTCATCAGGTCCTCGTACAACTGCCCACGCGCCGGCCCGGCAGTGCCGATATCCCGCTGCGGCGGAAGCACCTCGTACTGGAACCCGCGCACCGCCGTCGCCGCCGCGATCTTCTGCACGTACAGCGCCGTGCGGTTCAGGACCGGGCGGTAGTCCGCCTCGTCCACGTCCATCTTGCGGCGGAGAACGTCAATCCTGCTCAGGATCGGGTTGGCCGTGATCCACTGGATGCCCTCGTAGCGCAGCATACACTCGGCGATTTCTCGCTCAAGTTCGCCGCGAACGGGCTTGTACGACTCGATGCGATCGCGCAGCCAGCCGTACAACTCTTTCGGTGAAGAGAAACCGGTCTCCAACAGCCACCCCCGCCCAATACTAGCGCACGATCACGGCCTCAGTTCGTCGTGTCAGACCACGCCTGCGGTTCCTGTCTCCCCTCCGTCGAGAACGACGACCGCACCGCCGCCGACGTAGCCTCGATGTGCGCCGCCTCGACCTGCGCCAGCCGAAGGTCGGTCTGGTTCCGCTCGATCAGGATTCGATGCCCGGCCTCCGACATGGCCGAGAGCGTTTCCATGAGCATCGCGTTCTGGGCCATGAGCCTGTCGGTGGTCGTGACCAGCGTGTCCACCACACGGTCGCTGGGCGTGTTGAGCCCGCTGACCGACTGCGTGCTGTGGCGGATGACGTTCTCGAACGTCTGCCCGATGATCTTGGCCGAAGCGCAGACGGTGAAGAACAGACCCGCCGCGATAATCACCGCAATCCAGATCGAATCGCTCACAGAAATGCCTCCGCGCCGAGTTGGGCGCTGTTGAGCCCGAACACCGCAAAGTCGTCCTCGGGCTTGTCGTCCTTCTTGGACCCGAGTTTTTCCAACGCTTCCTGCATCCGGGTGACGTTCCGAATCGCGGGCGTATCGACCTCCTCGACCGCCGACCGGACCTGATTGGATACTACGCCGCCGAGTTGCAGTGACGGCGCGACGTACGCGAGCATCTGCGTGCAGGCGTCGATCTGGTGGTCATCGTCGGTGAACCCGAAGTTGAGAATCTGATCCCAGATCGGGAGCAGACCCTCCGCCAGTTGCACCCGTCCATTCTTCCAGATCCCCGCGAACTCCACCGTCGCGCCGGGCATCCCCAGTTCGGCGCTGGAATCGTCGAGCATGACGGCCACCTCGCGGAGCCGTTCGCGCTTGCTGCGCCGGGCGGGCTTGTGCCCGATCACGGACGACGACGGCAACTTGTAGGTGTTTCGGATGAGTTCACTGGTCGCCAGACCGACGCCGATCTCTTCGATGTGCAGTTTGTCCACCCGGTTGACCATCGCAAAGTCGCCGAACCTGGCCGTCGCGTCCTGCGGGTTGGCGTAATGCTCGCTCGCGGCAATGACTCTCACGACGTTGCGGGTCTCCATGACCGTGACGCCGCCGTCCTTGCGGGTGGTTGTCCTGAGCGCGCCCACGGCGCAGTACACAAAACCCGCCTTGTCCGCCTTGTGCTTCTGGGTTTCGGCGCGCTGGCGGCTGGTAGCCGCGGGGTCGATCGAGTAGTGCATCTCGGCGGTCGCCATGAACCTTTGGTGGTCCGCAACCTGATCGGCAACCCACTTGGGAACGTCCACCTCGCCGGGCGAGATGGCCGCGCAGAACACCCGGAGTTTCTTGATGAGTTTGTCCGACTCCGAGATGGGGTCGATCTCGTACTGGCACGAGTAGTCGTACGGGCTCATCGAGTAGTAGATCGACCGGAGCCTTTGCGACGGGTATTCCTCGGGCCAGACCGGTTGCCACGGCTCGATCGTCGTCTCGCCGAACTGCTTGGGCCTCGGGCCTCCCGCCGGAATCCGCAGCACGTGGAACGGGATCCGGCTCACGCCGTCCACGGGACGCGCGAGTTTGATGAGCTGGCCGACCGTATCGTCCTCGTGCCAGAGCGTGACCGTCAGCAGCACGAACGGGCGCTGGCCCTGCATGCGCCGCATCCACTGGGTCTTGAACTTGTGGGCCGTGATGTTGCGCTGGTTGGCCTGGTGCGCTTCCTCGGGGTTCACGATGTCGTCGCCCCACAGGAAATCCAGGTTCGACCCGCCCACCGACGATCGGATGCCCTTGCCCTTGAGCGTCGGGTCGCGGGGCGGGTTCTCGCACTTGAGCCGGAGCGTCGCGTCGTCGTTGTCGCGCTTGGCCAGCGACGCCGGGAACAGGCTCAGGTTCCGCCGGCCCATCGCGTTCTCTTCCTTGTGCCCGCGCCCCTTGAAGCACGCCGCCACGTGCCGCATGTTCTCGGCGGCCTTCTCGTCCACCGCGTGCGTCATCGCCGCCTGGATGCGGTGGTTCTTGTTGATCTCCAGCGCCATGATGGCCGACCCGATGCTCGACTTGCCGTGGCGGGGCGGGCAGAGCAGGATCAGCCCTTCGACGTGTTCAGCGCCGCGAATCCACCCGCCGCGCGAGTGGAAAACGTCGGGGTACTGCTTGATTTCCTCGGGCGTGCCGATCGAGTAGTACCGCACGCCCTCGCGCGCCAGCCAGTAGCGAACCGCGATCTTGGCGTGGTGCCGCGCGATCTTGAACACGGCCTCGTGCTTGGGCGAGTTTTCGCCCGCAAGGTCCGAGCGGAACACGTAGACCATGAACCGCAGGACGTGCGTAGCCTCATAGGCCGGGACCATCCGCAGGTGCGTCCCCGGCGGGACCGGGCTCTGTGCCAACCTCCGCAACCTGATCGCCCGTTCCAGCAGGTTGCGGAGCAGTTTTCCCTTGCGCATCCTCGCCCGAAGAGTCTCCGCATGACTCTCCACCCCCTCGCGGATGTTGGTCAGAATCTCGTCGGCCTTGCTGATGGCGTTCTCGCACGCCTCCAGCATGGCCTTCATCACCTCTTCGCTCTCTTCCAGCAGGGCTTCCGTGTCGCCGCCGATCATCCGCTGAATCGAGTCCTCGACGCGCTGGGCGGTGGTGCGGGAGTCGGCGAACGAGTCCAGATCGACGCCGTGAATCTCGGCCTCGCGCTGGAGGCCCTTGAGCGCCTGATCGTAACCCGGCATCGACTTGCCGTTGTTGACCAGCGAGTGCTGCTGCATGCGCTGGATGTTCGAGAACTGGACCCGGAAATACTCGGGGTTCGGCTGGCCGTTCTCCAGCCTGCGGCGTGGGAGCGGTTCGAGTCCCGGCGCACTGGACGCCTCCAGAATCCCCGACGCCTCGGAGTCCTGTTCGTCGAACTCATCGACCTGTTTGCGCTTGCGGGGCATTCGTCACCCCAATCACTTCTTCTCGGCGACGGGCTCGGGCTTCTTGCCCGACAACTTCGACTCCAGTTCCGCCAGGCGCTTGGACCACGCGGCGTCGTTGGCCGCAACCGCGTCCGCGATGATCGACTCGGTGGACCGGGGCGGGACGGCGTAACCGGCGCGGGGTGAGGCCGTTCCGTTCACCTGCGCGATCGCTCGGGTCAGGGCCTCGTTGGTCGAGCCGTCCGCCGGGTCCGGGTGGGCGAGAACCTTCACCTCCGACTGGAACTCGACGTGGTGCCCCTCGATGTGCAGTTTGGTGCCCTTGGGGATGACGACCTGGACAGACTTCTCGCTCATGGACCTGGACCTCCTGAAAGTTGCCTGAGTCTAGGCACCGTCCTCTGTGTTCTCGTGAACCACCACGCGGTCGAACACGGCGGACATGCAGGGTGTTCCGCTGCCGCCGTCCGTCCACACGTCGCGGAACAGGTAGCGGGCAAAGCGGTTCTGGTCGGGAACCCAGTGCAGTTGGAACCACACGGAAACGGCCTGCACGGATTCGCACTTGCCGACGTACCCGTCGAGCGGGCCGCCGATCAGGTGGAGTTCGATGTCGCGCTCGCGTTCCAGTCCGGCAACGTCGATCTGTTCCATAGCGCGATCATACCGCACACTCACTGCCAGAAGAATCGCGCCGGCCGAGTGGAAATCTTCCGGTCGTGCGTATATTTGCGGTGACGGTTGCTCACCGTCGTTTCTCCGCCCCGGCGCGG
>ERZ724522.863-NODE-863-length-18097-cov-9.922459_pt1 | contig 18097 bp, 22 predicted proteins | sample MGYA00376055_ERZ724522 | MGnify/ENA primary metagenome ERZ724522 (study PRJEB28724, sample SAMN07190884) | wastewater metagenome | isolation source: effluent of sewage treatment plant in Hong Hong | place: Hong Kong | collected 2016-03-17 ... | reverse complement strand
GCGGCGTCACCGACCACGGCGCCCTCACCGGACTGAGCGACGACGACCACACCCAATACCTCCTCCTCGCCGGCCGGTCCGGTGGCCAGGTCGCCACCGGTGGCACGGGCAGCGGCGACGACATGACAATCCGTAGCACGACGAACGCCACCAAGGGCGACGTGATTATGCAAGACCAGGGAGGCAACGTGATCCTGGGCGGAGGTGAGTTGCCCGCCGAACTGCGCTTCCAGGAGGGCGCCGGCGGAGGCAGCAACTATACCGCCTTCAAGGCGCCTACTGCACTATCGACCGACATTACCTACACGCTTCCGAATGCTGCCCCAACAAGCAGCGGGCAGGTGTTGGCCGGCACCACCGGTGGCACCTTGTCGTGGGTGGATAATACGCAGGCGCCGAGCGTTATCCGGCCATCGCAACTTACCGCCAAGACGGATAACTGGAACCCATCCGGTTACAGCACGACACGCGAACAGACAATAGAACTATCGGGCGACGGATCGTTTCGATGTATAACCGGTCTGGAGTCGGCAACACGCGACGGAGTAAGGAAAACCCTTCACAACTCCGGCGCGACCAACTGCGTGCTGGTAGCGAAAGAGCACACCGACAGCGATGCGGACAACCGATTCGGGATACCTGCCGATGTAGTGCTCTATCCTGGTATGCAGGCCACATTCCGGTACGACAGTGTATCGGCTGTTTGGCGCCTGCTAAACACCTCCGCCGCCGATGTCCAATTTAGCAGCCGAACAAAACTTTCCTTGTTCGGAAATGGAGGAGGGAGCACTTCGGACGGGTACACTTTTACGACCAGCGGCGGTACAAACACTGTTAGTGCAGCAAGTTCCACCGCACCGACCCGCGAGTTCTTCCAACTTACAAGTGTCGCGACGGCATTTCCTACCACCCACTCCAAAAACACAATAGTATATCTGTCGCAAGACGTCTCTTATATAAGGGTTGCCGCCCGGGTGAAAACGCCACAGAACGTTTCGGACGCAACCAACAGTTACGAACTTCGCGTGGGCTTCGAGGTCGACACCGATACGATACAAGAAAAAGGCGCATACCTCGCCTACAACCATTCCGAGAATTCTGGTGGCTGGGTGCTTAAGACAAGCGACGGCAGTAGTATTACACCAACCAATGCAGGCAGCCCTATATCGGCTACCACGTGGTACGATCTGGAAGTTGTGTATTATCCATACGGAGAGGTCGCGGCATGGGTCGACGGAGTTCGGTACACCTCCACCGCGACATTACCCAACAACGGGGCAATGTATTCTTTTATCCAACTCGACCGGGATCAGGGTACCAGCACCAGGACATTAATATACCGAAAACTGGAAACCGAATCCGCTCGCGTGGCGGAATAGAAAAAAATATGAAAAATCGAGCCTTATACCTGCCACTGTTGGCCTGTGTGCTCCTGAGCGCCTGCGCCACCCAGGATAACATCGTCCGCGAAAACCCCAGACCCCAAACGGTGAGCAGCAGGCGGCAATAAAACTCTTGTCCTACCCGCCCGCGTAAGCAGCCATCAACTTTGCCCCATGACCCCCGAACAACTACTGGAAATCCGCTGGCTTAAATCGAAGCCGCTTCCCCTGGAATTCGACCGCAGCCGTATCGACCTCGAAAACGGTGTACTGCACGACGTCGTCATGGTACAGGAAGGCGAGGCCAAGGGACACGGCTTCCACCTGGAGGGCGAGTTCATCAGCGACGTGGTCGCCTACGACTCGAAGCATTACGCCAAGCGTGGAGTAAAAAACAGGTTCGGCCACCCCGGCGCCTCTGACGACACGCTGGGCAAGCAGATGGGGTATTTCCGAAATTTCCGCACCCGCGAGAAAGGCGGAAAGATGCAGGCCATTGCCGACCTCCACCTCCTCGAGGCGGCCGACTTCAGCCCCACCAACCCGAACATGCGCGAATGGATGCTTCGAATGGCAGAGGAAGCCCCGGACTTCGTAATGCAGAGCATCGTATTCAAGCCTGGCCGTTACTACCAGAAAGGCAAGGATGGCAAGAAAAAATACGTGTACGAGTACACGAAAGTGAAGGGCGACGACGGAGAAACCTACGACAAGTGGGTCACAGCAGACCCTGCCGCCGGCAACATATTTATCGAGTTCGGCGACAAGGGCGAGCACTACTACACGGATACCGTCGAGGCCGGAGCAGCCACCGACGCCCTTTTCTCCACCGACGCCAACCCACACCTGTTTGTGAGCAAGGCCCTCGCCTGGCTCGACGAGCACCCCGAACTAAAAGAATTCGCCCGGCAGCATCCCGAAAAGGTGCAGGCCTTCCTGCATAGCCTGGGCGTGGAAACACCCAAACCGCAAACCCCAAAAACGCTTACCATGAGCCTGAAAGAACTGCTGTTCGGCAAAGACAAACCAGCCGAAGACGTAGCCCTTACCCCCGAAGAGGTAGAGCAACTTCGCACCAAACTCGACGATGCCCAAACAGCCCTGGCTGACGCCACAAAGAATTTCAAGGACGCAGAGGCATCTGTGGCCAAACTCCAGAAAGAGGTGGACGACATGAAGGTTACCCTCAAAGAACGCGACGACAAGATCACCGAGTTACAAGGCAAAATCCCGTCTGCTCCGCGCACGGAAGGCCCGAAAGGCACTCCTCCTGAACTCAAAGAACCGACCGGCAAAGAGCACCTTTCCGACCCTGTGACCCAAGCCGCCCTGGCGCGCTGGGAAAGGCTGCATCCCGCAGAACAATCCTGACAAAAAACCCTGAGACCCCGATAACCGCACCCCAAAAACCGCCTGTTTTCGCTCCCTCGCCTCGTAGCGAGGGACGCGGACATGGGTCAACCCCAAAACCATGAGTCTGAATCATTCCGTCGTGACGGCCTTTCAGGGCTACGTCCGCACCTACTCTGAAGACATCTACGGGAAACTCTTTTACGGGTTCCCCTCTGCCGCGCTGGTACGCACCTTCGAAGGCATCAAAGGCCAGCACATCCTGACGGAGGCCGAGATCGGCACCTCGCTCGCTCGTAAATGGGCCAAGACCTTCGACGCGACGACCGACGCCGCCACCTTCCGTCCGCGCACACTGAGCACAGTGCTCAACAAAGCGGACATATCCGTATATCCGCAGGACTACGAAGCCTCCTACATGGGTATGCTGCGCCAGAAAGGCCAGAACCCTGCCGACTGGCCCTTCTCCGCCTACCTGCTCGACCAGTTCATCCAGTCCATACAGAGCCAGATGGAAGTGGCGCTGTGGAGCGGCGCGGTACCCGGTTCGCCGGCAGCCGACGATGCCCTGCAACTCACCTTCGACGGCGTCCTGGAGATCATCAAGGACGAGATCACGGCGACCACCATCACACCGGTGGCCACCGGCGCACTCACCATTGCCAATATCATCCAGAAACTGCGCGACATGTGGGCCACTGTCGCACCGGCGTACAAACTCGCAGGCGTCGACATCTATATGTCTTACGCGAACTACGACCTGCTGCGCACCGCCATCAAGGACACGTACAAGATCGACGTGGCCTATGTCGACATAAACGGGTCCAACTACCAGGGCATCCGCTTCGAACTCGGAGGCGGCAACACCCGGGTGATCCCCGTAATCGGTATGGGCAGCAGCAACCGCGTGATCATGATGCCGAGCAACAACATCGCGCTTGGTATCGACTCGCCTTCCGACGTCATGTTCAACGCCGAAAGCGAGGTGCGCGAACTGCGCTTCTGGATGGACTTCCGCATGGGCGCGCAGCTCATGATGGTGAAGCCGGGAGTAGTGGTCGTGAACGACCAGGTGTAGCGAAAAGTCAGGCGGCGGCAGCCAGTCGCCGCCTGACATACACCGCCTGAGAATCGAATAACCCAACCCCAACCCTGAACCAAAATCGCACAGGCGATTCTAAACGCGAATACAATGGCCGATAAAGCCCAAAATCCCGAAAAAAAGACGCCGGACGCAAAGGCTCCGGACGCATTGGTGACCAACGACGATCTCCTGGCGCTGCACATCTCCCAGGGCGACATAATCGCCAAACAGGCTGAGCAAATCGCTGCCCAGGATACCAAGATCGCCGCCCTTACAGCCGTAATAAAGGGACTTCAGTCCACCGCACCGGTGGCTGTACCTGTTGCCAAAACAGCAGTGCAACCAGAGGTTACCATTGGCGGCAAAAAGTACCGTGTCGTGCATGGTGTAACCGTCCGGCACGAGCAGGCGCTCAAAACTCTTACGGCGACCGAAGTAGCCGCCGACACGGCACTCCTGAAGTCGCTGCTCGAGAGCAAGAGCAGCGCCCTGGAGGCACTGTAAGGGATAACACCAACACCCCAAAGAAAGGGACAACCATTAACCACCCCAAACCGAAACCCCAATGGCAAACTGCACCTGCACTGTCAACACCATCGACCAGTTCTGTGGCGGCGTGAATGCACCCGGCCTCGACCGGATGCTGAGCATCACCTGCGAAGACGAACTGCTCGCTATACCCGCACCGGTGACGGATACACACAAGATCACCGACGACATCACTTATCGCGCATCGGCCGTCGGACCGCCTGCAGTGGCAGCCGGTAAGTTCTACAAGTGGTTTTTCTCGAAAGACAATGCCTCCTGGACGAGCGAACGCGACGACAACAACCTCTGGAATACCGAGGTCAAGATTTTTATCCCGTCCCTCCAGGATACCACGACCTACACGCTCAACGGCATGACCGGCGAAAACCAGATCGCCCTGGTACCCGACCGCAACGGCAAGACGCGCGTCGTAGGCGCCCTGGGCAACGGCGCCATGATAAAGGTGAAGGAAACCACCGACCCGAAAAACGGGTACGAGGTGACGATCACCTGGCAGAGCGCATACGCGCCCTACTACTACGAAGGCACCGTAACGTACTGATCCTCCTGAACGATCGAGGGCCTCGCACTGAGCGAGGCCCTCGATATAATTACTCTGGAAATGCCCAAGACCAAGCAAACAACCGCCGCCGATCCGGTGATCCCGGAAGAAAGCCTGAACGAGGCCGCTGCTGCCATCTCTGAAGTAACGGAGGTGCGCTGGCGTTATGTCGGCCCCGAATACACACTCGGCATACAACTGCACGGCCGGCGCGACCTGCTGCGACCACTCGACATGTCGCCCGACCAGGTCGCCACATTGATCGAGCAGCACCCCAAATGCGCAGCCTGGTGGCTGCCTGAAGAAAAACTGTAATGCACCCCGATACCGTAAACGCCACATACGAGACCATCGCCAATCCCATCCTGCGCCTTATGCTCTGGATGCTGGCCGGCGCTGTACTCGCGCTCGCCGCCGCCGTGGTGTACTTGTACCGCGAGCGCCAGGTACTCCAGCGCCAGATGATCGAGGCCAACTTCGACGCCATCTCGGCACTGAATAATGTGGCGGATGCCATCGAGGGCGTTCGGTCCGATATCGCACACCTGCAATACCCACAGAGATGAAGAAACTGGAAGCCCTTACAATGGAGCGCCGACTTGCGGCGCAGCGCCTGGCCATCATAGCCGGCAAACAACCCGAAAAGGCACTGACCCCTGCGCCTAAAAAGAAACCGGCAGCAGAGAAATCCGCTGCCATCGCGCCGGTAACAGCCTGAGGTTCGCGTCCTATTCAGGGCAGCCTGGCAGTCGGAGATTTGGCTGAAAATTCAGTTCACCCAAATCTTTTTATCCATGCAATCTGCCAACCTGAAAGAACTCCAGGAGTTCGTATCATTCCTTTTCGACCTGCCCGACACCTACAAAAAATCCAAGGCCGATGGCCATATCGACCTGCGCGACCTGCAGTATGTGCTCCCGCTGTTCGGTTCCGCACAACGAGGCATCGACGGCCTGGGCAATCCGCTCCAGCGCTGGCGCGCACTCGACCCGCAAGAGCGCGAGATCGTGAAAGCGCAGGTGCGCCAGCGTTTCGACTTGCCCGACGACCAACTGGAAGAACTGATTGAGCGCGGATTCTCCGTAGCGATCGACGCCGCCGAACTGGTTGCCGATGTGGTGGCCTATACCCGCCGTAACGCCGACAACCCGAACGAGTAATGCCAGTCGAGGTCGAAATACAAATCGGCTCCCGCCTATACCGCCGGGACCTCCCTGCTTCCTGGAAGGAAGTGCCGGAGGCCCGGCGGCTTTTGTTGTGCCGGATATTGTTTCGGTTCGCTGGCGAGCGCGGCCGTATCGAAGCCCTTCGAAAACTGCTCGATGTGCCGGGAAAAGTATGGCGGCGCCTTACACCCGGACACGCGATCGCGCTGCTCGATGCGCTACCCTGGCTGGCCATCCGTCCCGACCCGGAGCCGTGGTTCGAGACCTTCACGTACCGCCGCCGACGCTATTACCTGCCCGGCGCCTACGGCATGAACCTGGTGGCTCTGGAATACCCGATCGCCGACGAGGCTTTTATGGACTATGTAAGAACCGGCAGCCCGGACGCCCTCCGGCTGCTGTGCGGCACACTATGCCGGGAGGCGGAGGAGGAGCCGGCGGCGGCCATACGCCGTGGCGACCGGCGTGTGCCGCTACTTAGTCGCCCGGAGGCAGAGGCCAGGGCCTTGCGATACACACAACTGCCCATGCACATACAGCAGGCGGTGTTTCTGTACTTCGCGGGTGTGAAGGAATACGTGAACAGGAGTTACGGCCCGATCCTTTTCGAGCAGCCGGAAACGGACGAGAGAGGCAACCCCGTACAGGTATCCACCACGCCGACGCTCGGTTGGTGGTCGGTGTATTTCAGTACCGCTGCAGACGGACCGTTCGGGAAACTGGAACAACTCTACCAGACAGGATTCCACGACGTGTGCCTGTACCTGGTCGACCGCATACGCGCACAGCGCGAAATGGAAATGCGGTCCAAACTGGCCAGCAGGGGGTTCGGAGAGTAGTCGTGTCCTATGGCAAAGCGCCGGCCGGGAGGATGTTTGCAGTATCGTTCACCACCAACCACTACCACACATGGAATTCAAATTCAGAGTCGGAGATGTAGTCTTTTTCTACGGACCCGACAGTTCGAAGTTTGCTTGCTGCCACCAGCGTATTGCGGATAAAATATTCGAGGGCAGAATTACGAGATGCATTGGCGAAATCGAAGATAACACTCCGGACCAAATCGTGCCAACCACATCGACGAAGATTGTGTACGAGATACAGGCCGCGCGCAATAAATTGACTTTCGTAATCAACGAAGATGACTTGGCCAAAAATCATCTCGACCTCATCCCCAAGGTGCTTGTGCGCCTGAATGACCCTGTACATGATTAAGACCCCCGCAGACCTGAAAGCCTATTTCGCCACCGTAGCGGCCGACCTGGGCGCATCCTTCGAGTACGGAAACTCCGAGCGCATCCTGAATCGACAACAGGGCGACCTGGTGTACCCGCTTATCTGGCTGGAAGTACCGGAGGTGACGCTGCGCCGCGAGGGCACGCTATTCCGCCGTTTCCAGTCTGCCTTCGTTTGCCTCGACAACCGCGAACCCGACGACTACTCCGGCCAGGATGCTGCGCTCGATGCCATGCACGCACTCACCGAGCAGGTGCTGCAGCGCATGATGACCGACTCCGAGACGCAGCCGGTCCCGTTCGTATTCGACATGGCCGGCGCCCGCAGCGAATACAAGGGAAAATGGAGCGCCGACGACGACTGGGGCTGGCGCACCGAATTCGACCTCGACGGAGCCGCCTGCGAAAACGAAGACTGCTGCGATTAACAACCTTCACCATCCACACCACACCACACCACATCATGATCTCGAAGAAAATCCGGTCCCGCGTGAGGGACGTCGTAATAGCAAAAAGAAACCGCTTCCGCGTGGGCGATGCCGTATATCATCCCGGCACAAAGTACCGCGGCATCGTCAGGGAAGTGAAAGGCACCTGGGTGCGCTTCCAGGTATTCGGGAAAACGGCCCCCGGAGGCAAGCCATTTACCGCCCGGTTCGCGCACACCAAACTCCTCATGCTGGCCACCAGGGAACAACTTATGGCCAGGGCCATCGAAATGAAACGGCAGCATGAAAGCGCCCAAAAACCGCTCGGCCGCGTGGCCGCTTATATCCGGAAACTGTGGAAGACGGCGCCGGCGGTGACGAGCACATGAGTGGATGGTTTTTTGATGAATGCCTGCGGCGCCAAATGGCGTCGCAGTGCATTTTTTGGCGCATGGAATGAAATTTGCGGTAATTTGGTCTCAAACTTTTAACACATGGCAGTAACGCTATCTTATGTTTCCGAATTCCTGAGCATGGCCCGCCATTTCCCTTCCGGCGGAATCTTATCCGATTGGCAGAATGGCGCCGATCCTGTCGCTATTCCATCTGCCACCGCCGAAGAAATCCACGGAAAGGTCGATGCGCTTTCGGGCCAACTTGTCGAAGCAGCCGAACGGGTATTGGAATACAAGCGCCTCTACCCTGGAAACGCTTTCCTTACCCGGGATCAGGTGCGCGACGTGTGCCGGCGATACAATCTCGTGTTCGCACCGGAATTCCTGTTCGATGGCAAGGTGCCCGAAAAAAACCAGGCGGAACTGGCCGCGTTCCGCCTGCATGAAAGCCACAGGGAATTTCGCCTGGGCTGGAACGAAACGATATCGGCACTGGCGATGGGGAACATAGATCGTTCTTCGGTCTCGTCGGATATAATCGAAATGCTCGCCATGTCTATCCCTCCGGGGGATTTTTCCGCGCCTTTTCTTTTGCCGTTCGGAACCCGGTTCGCCATATGGAGTCCGAAGGGTTTCGGACAGGTAATAGAATACATGCTGGCCGAGTGCCGGCGGCCGCAGATTCACCGGCTTTTTGAGCGACCGGACTATAAGGTCGTTATACAAGCCGACAGCGGTTTTGTTTTCGTCGATCCGGAATGGGTGCGCCCGATAACGCTGTCTTACGAGCCCGGGTTTGGCGCAGCCACAAACTGGACACTCCGCATAAGCGTTCACCTGGGGTTAATCGGAAGATACCGTCGTGAAGACATGGCCAGGATGGTTATTTGCCCGGCATCGATGCTTCGGGCAAACCTTCCGATCACCACCCGCGACGGATGGGAAATACAGTTTGGCGGTAACCGCATGCCGTTCGGGAACGGCTTCGACCCTATCGTGCTGCAGCCCGTCGAGGGCGGATACCTGGTTATCACCAAGTGGGATGCCGAAGCGCTTATCCCCGAGGTGGCCGGCCAAAACAACTAAGTCACCACACACGCTGCTGTTTCGTATATTTTTGCCGAATCCCCGCCGTACCTGCACGTGCGGGGATTTTTTCTTACCTATGCGATACCTGGTACTGTTCCTTCTGCTTACATCCTGTGCCGACCGTGATCCGCTGCCCGCCGGCATCGAGGGCAGGTGGCAGCGCCTGATCCCGGTGCATCCCCCTGCTACCTGGACGATCAGGGACGGACTTATCCTGCAAGAGATCTCCGCGCCTGGCGGCGTGGTGGTGAGTAGCGTGGAAATCCCCTACGCCCAACGCGGCGATACCCTGATACTTGGCGGCGACCTGAGCACACCACCGCGCCGGTACATTGCCCGCCTGATCGGCGCCGACGTGCTGGAGTGTACGCCGGTGGCGACTGATCCCGACGCGCCGGCGCTGGCGCAGATGATGTATTTCGAGCGGCTGTAAGTGTGACACAAAAAAAGCCGAGCAGATCTGCTCGGCTTTTTTTGTGTACATCGAAGGCATCACCACACCCTCCACATAAACTGGAGAAAGAAACTTCGACTGTGCGCGCCGTCGTACACACTCACAAGTCCGTTTTTGTAGGTGGCCCGCAACGCCCACTGGTCTGCATCGTAAGCCAGGCCGAGCATAAGCCCAAGGTCGTCGGATATCGTCGCCTTTTCCCGATAGGTATCGCCTCCGGATCGAAACGACACACTGCTGTACAGGTTGATGGCGTGCGAATAGCCAAGCAGGAAAGCAACACCCGGCTCTGTGCGGTACTGTATCGCGCCCTCTATATTCAGCGTGTGCATACGCACCGTGGCCTTGAAGTCGCCTGGGGATTTGGTGGTTTGTGCGCGTTGCTGGTAGAGCAACGCCGGGCAAAACGACAGTCCGTTTTTTTCGTATGCCTTGGCGGCGATTCCGATGGAAGGTACCGGGGTAAGGTCCTTCATTTCGGCAGAGAAGGTGGATACTCCAGCGCCGGCGGCCAGGTAGATGTTGGTTTGGGCATGCAGGTTTGAAAAAACGGCCAGTACAAGGGCGAGAGAAATTATTTTTTCCATGAAGCGTAACGATTGGTGAAATAATGGCCCAAATATAAGGCTGAAAACCATGTCCTACCCTGCCGGCTACAGCGCCCGGTACATTTGGGTCATGGCCCCAACCCCTAACGAAGTAATCGCAAGTTGGATTCGACAACTTGCCCGCGAGTTCCTGGTCAACCGGGCACGGGACATTACCAATCGCGGCCTGATAAACAGCCAGGAACTTATCCGGTCGCTCGATGCCAAGACGATAATCGAGCCGCAGCGCTCCCTGTTTGTTATGGTGTTTTTTGCTCGCGTCTATGGCCGATATCAGGATATGCGCCGGCGCTACACCCGTGTGGGTGGATCGCAGATGGTGGAAGAACTGGAGGCCTGGGCCGAAAAAGAAGGCCTGAGCAATTTCACCGGGTCGGGCAAGCGCAACTACCCGAAACTATACCAGGGCATGCCTAAGGAGCGGGTGCTGAACCGGATCGCCTGGGGCATCATCCGGAAATACCAAAAGAAAGGCACCGCACCCAAACGCGGATGGTATAACCGGGGCAAGGAGCGCGACATCAATACCTTCTACGATGTGCTGCTGCGCGTGTGGCGCGACGCGGTACTGGAGCAACAACGCCAGGCAGTAGCCGGTAAATAATAACGCCAAACCCCCAAAACCATGAGCGTCCGCCAAGATCAGGCGAACCTGATCCTTACCATCAACGGCGCACAAGCCGCCAACACGCTCCAGGACATGGAGAAAAGCGCCCGAGACCTGCGGCGCCTGCTCTCAAAAATCCCGGTAGACAGCAAGGAATTCAAGGAGGCGTCCGCCAAGGCAGCCGAACTGGATAAGCGCATTAAGGAGACCAAGGAGTCGATGCGCGCCATGAAAAACGAAGGGGTGAGCCTTACAGGTACTCTGACACGGATCGGAGGCACCATCGCCGTGGTGGCGGCTACGGTCCGCGGCTTTTTCTCCTCGCTCTCCGGGGCCTCGAAACTGGAGCAACTGAACATCTCCTTCGAGGTATTCCTGGGCAGCGCAGAAAAGGCCAAGCAAGTGGTGGCCGATCTCAGGAAATTTGCCGATCTGACACCTTTTGAGACAGAGCCGGTCAACCAGGCCGGCCGCGCCCTGTTGGCCTTCGGTTTCTCTGCAGAGGAACTGATCCCCACGCTAACCAAGGTCGGCGACGTGGCGGCGGGCACCGGAAAGGATTTTAACGAGTTAGCCCTGATCTACGGCAAGGCCAGGGCAGAAGGCATAATCCAGAACGACACACTGAACCAACTAGCCGAGGCCGGCATACCGGTGTACCAGGAGTTGGCGAAAGTGCTCGGCGTGGCCGAAAACCGCATCCGTAAACTGGCGGAAAATGGGGAGATTTCCTTCCGCGACCTCGAGCGCGTGTTCACTAACCTGACGAGCGAAGGCGGCCGCTTTGCCGGCCTTATGGAGCGACAAAGTAAATCGCTCGACGGGCTATTCAGCACGCTGGCCAGCGCCATCCAGGGCAAGGTTACAAATGCGATCACCGGGCTGTTTCCCCTTATCAAGTCGGTCACCCAAGCCTTTATCGACTTCCTGAATGTGCCCCTGAGCGAAACGCTGGAGCAGGAGCGACAGGCCTTCAATGGGCTGGCCCTGGGCATACTGAACGCCAAGGAAGGCACCGACGAGCGTACCGCCGGCATCCGTAAGTTGCAGGAGCAGTATCCGGCCTTCCTGGGCAACATCGATGCGGAGAAGGCCACCAACGAGCAACTAAGGCCGATCCTGGAACAGATCAACCAGTCGTATGTCATTCGGATCGCACTCCAAAAACAGCAGGAAAAACTCCAGCCGCTCCTGGAGGCACAGGCCGAACAGGAAGCGCGTCTTGCAGAAGGGCGAGTCGCAGCCAACCGGCTCCTGGCGCGTGGCGCCGAACTCGCAGGGGTGAATCTGCAACAATTCCGGACAGAAGCCGAGCAGACGCAGGCTGTAATTAAAGCCCTGGAGCGAACGGCGGAATTCCGCCGTGGCCTTGGCTTCGACCAGCCACTCAACGACCAGGCGCGGGTGCTGAACGAGATAAAGGCAACCGCCAGTCAGATCGACGCCACCACGATTAACCAAAGGTTTGCCACAAAACAGGCGACCGAAGCAGAGCAACAGCGGCAGGAGGTAGTGGCCGAACTGCGCAAGACATACGCCGACGTGTTCAAAATACTGGATGCAGAGGCCGCAAAAACAACCAATGGCGATAGCCCTGCAGGCAAGGCTAAAAAAGAGGCCGAAGCCGCAGAGGGAAGCCTTGCTGCACTGCGCAAGCGCATTGCAGACCTCCAGAAACTTATCGAGGCAACCCCTGCGGACAGCAAGGCACTTGCCCCGCTGATCCGGGAACTTACAACGGCGGAAAAAAGGCTTAAGGACCTCGAGGAGTATATCAAGCGGCTGAAAAATCCGCAGATCGACCTCGCGCCTACGCAAGATGCAATACAAGCACAACTCGGTAGCAGCCAGGCCCAGGGCGACACAACGCTGGATGAAGCGCAGCGACTGGCCATTGTCGAACTGAACGACTTCCGCATCCGGGAAGAGGAATTGACCACCGACGAACTGAACCGATTCCGGCAGGGGCTTTCCGACGAAGACAGCCGCCGACGGCAAAAAGCCCTCGAGGAGGAAAAGCAACTCCGGGAAAACATCCGGAACCTAAACCTGTCGGCCGCCGAGTCGATATCGAGGGCTGTGATAGACATCGAGGCCAATCGGATATCCCAGGAAACCGACACAGCGCTCCGGGCGATAGATGCCGAGTACAAGGCTCGGATAGATGCTGCCGGTGGGAACTCCAGGGAGCAGGCCCGCCTGCAGAAAGAACTGGAGACCAAGAAGGAAGCCATTGAAAAGGACGCCGCCAGAAAAAGGAAGTCACTGGCTATTAAGGAGGCGGTAATAGCCGGGGCACTGGCCGTGGTGAAGGCCTTGCCTAATGTTTTTGCAGCAGCTGCGGCCGGCGTAGCAGCTGCAGCGCAGATCGCCGTGATAAGCAGCCAGCAGTTTGCCGGCGGAGGCTATACCGGTCCGGGACATGGATCGGTGCCTGATCGCACGGGGCATCGGCCTGTCGGCATTGTACATGCCCACGAATGGGTAAGCCCGCCGTGGATGACGAAGCACCCGGTATGGGGACAACAGATCGCCGCACTGGAGGCTGTGCGGCAGCGAGGCTTCGCAGATGGTGGTTTTTCGACCACCCCAACCGTGGCCGTGACGCCGATCGGCGCGTCGGACGCATCGGCAACAGCCGGGATGGACGCTTTTATGCTGCTTGCCGGGGAATTCCGAAAATTCCGAAACGACGTTTCTGCATGGCAATCCAGGCTCCGGGTGGTGTACACAGATATACGAGATGCCGGCGAAGACCTGAGCGCCGTGGAAACAGATGCCAGCCTGTAAGCCTTATGTCCTACTTGCCCGGCAATAGAGGGATGACCTTTGCCGCATGACCCCTAAAAACCCGATACAGTGGCGTGGTACCATCAGCATCGACCAGGTGCTGGCGGAAATACGCGACAACCCGGCCGGCACATTTTGGCTGGCTTTCGTCCGCGCCGGCGGCAAGGATCGGGGCAGTATCAAAATCGTGCCCAAGTGTCTGTACGGAGCACCGCGCCGGCGCCACGAAAAGGTGATCGGACAGGTGGTGGCCATGCAAGCCGGCCTGCATACCGAAAAAGGCACCCTGCCCATGACGGACTATGAAAACGGACATTACCTAACACCGCTGATCAGCCACATCATTGGCTACAACCTTTACCAAGTCACCCATTAACCGCCATGACCCCTGAAACCCAACTCGAACACATCGGAAAGGGCACCTGGTTGCTTCGCGACGCAGGCGCCCTCGTCTCTTTTTCTTCCACCCCGAGCGTTACCGATCGACCAGGCAATGGCGGTAAGGATACCCGTGTAACATACGGGAAAGACCAGGTGGCAACCATCCGCTCCTGGGGAGACAATAATCTGCTGCCACAAGAGCGCGAGGCCCTTGTCCTGGACAATAACATCGTGCCCGAACTGATGGCCACCAAGCGCGATATCACCATCGGGCAGGGGCTTATGTGCTACACCGAGCGATTCGAAGCCGGTAAGCGCATCGTCGAGGAGGTGGACATTCCACGTGCCGCCAAGGATTTCTTCGAAAATATGTCCAACCACAACGGTGGCCAGACCATTGAGGAGTTCCTGCTGAAAATATGCCGCAACCTGATTTTCCACTCCAATATGGCTGCCGAATACCGGCGCGACCTGAACGGGAAAATTATCTCTATGGAGGCGCTCGAGTGCCGACATATCCGGCCCGAAAAAATGAACGCCAAGGGCATGATCGAAAACTGGTACTGGTCCGGCAATTGGAAGGAGTACCGAAAGAAGGACTTCACGCCGCAGCGCATCCCTGCTTACACTGGAGAGGAAAAACGGCAGGATAAATTCCTGTACCATGTAATGGACGATCTGCTGAACGACGATTACTTGGGCATACCGACCTGGTGGGGTGGCCGCGCCTGGGTCGAATGTGCCAATGCTATACCTATTTTCCACATCAACAACCTGCGGAACGGATACACGATACGCTGGCATATCGAAATCCCGACCAACTACTTCCTGGACATGACGGCGGCCGCACAAACGCAGGCACAGAAAGACGAAGCCAGGGATAAGGAGACAAAAGCACGACAGGAGTTCCTCCGCCGGCTAAACGAGTTCCTGGCCGGATACGAGCAGGCAGGCCGCGCCTTGATCACCGAGTATGAGATCAACCGGCAACTCGGAAAGGAGTTTCCAGGCATCAAGGTCACGCCGCTGAACGTCGACATTAAGGATAAGGCGCTGCTCGATCTGTTCGCCCACTCCAACGATGCCAACATAAGCGCCCAGGGAGTCCACCCTACCCTCGCGGCCATTCAGACGCAGGGGAAACTATCAAGCGGTTCCGAAATCCGGAATGCCTTCGCCATGTACGTGGCGATCAAGACGCCGGTTAAAAGAGATCTCCTTCAAAAGTTCATAAAGCTGCCGCATAAGGTGAACGGTTGGGGCGATGGCGTAAAGTGGGGTTTCCGGGATATTGAAATCACGAAACTGGACGACAACCCGGCCGGGAAACAAACGGTAACAACCGAATGACCTACGCCCAAAAAATAGAAGCTCTCGAGCACCTGCAGCCCGATAACCGGCTGCTTCGAATTTTCCGGATGGTGCAAAGCCCCGGAAATGAAATGCTGCTCGATGTCGAACTGGACAAGGTCGGAATACCAGTATCTGCACCAGCGCCAGCGGAACCCGTCGCCCTGGAAGAACCGGTCCAGACTGAGGCAGAAGACCCTACCCTGACGGAGCTGCACCGCGAACAAACTTACCTGTTCGGGCAGCGACGGAAAATCAGCAACGAGTTTCACGAATGCTTCAACGACCGGCAGCGCGCCCAGGTGAGTGAGCGCATCCAGGTGATCCAGGCGCGCATTGAAATCGTCCGGGACAACATTCGGGCATTCCGGCAGCATGGTCATCTTCCAGAATCCGACGAAAAATACCCGATCCCGGAAGACCCTTTCCGGCTGATCGCCCTGGAGAAAAGCCTGCTGGCCAGCCGCAGCCGAAAGGGCCGGGAAATCCGGGAAATCGGCGACCAAATACTCCACAAGCGTCCAGGCGCGGAGGATCGCCTGCAAAAGGCCGAAGCCAAGTACAAGGAACTCGATACCCATCTAACCCATGTCCGAAAAGCGATACAAACTCGAAATCTACAGCCTGGAGCAATTCCAGAAGGCTGACCGGATCGACCGCATCCGGATGAACATGATCGAGCCGGATCGCTTCGTGTTGACAGACGTCGACTGGCAATATGCCAAAGACCTGGAGCACGCCTGGCTGCTGGTATCCAGCGAAACCCGCGAGGCTGTGGCCATCAACCTGATCCGGAACGGCGTGCCCGGCGCCGAATCCTGGTACAAGGCCAATCGCATACTCCGTGACGTCGAGTCGCTGTATGCACCCTTTCTTTCCAGGAACCGCGAAATGCAGCGCGCCCGGGTGATTGAACGGATGTACCATTTCGCAGAAATAGCCGAAAAACGGGCCGTTTTCATGGACGAGGCTGGAAACGAGTGTGTCGACCAGGAGTGGCTCGTTATCGCTCAGAAGTTCCTCAAGGAGGCTGCCGAAATGGAAGGCCTCAATGCTGTAAATGCCCTTCCGTTCAACCCCGACGACCTGGTGATCCCCGAGATTGAAATTACCAGCGACCCGTCTGCTTTCCTGGAAGAACAGGCCGGGGAATATGATGACTACGAGCCGGAGGAGGGCCGCGATGATGAAGCCGCCTAAAAAAAGGGTGTATTTCAACGCCCGGCAGATTGCGTTCGTCCTGGCACCGCAAAAGATCAAGACACTGGTCGCGGGCCGTGGATTCGGCAAGTCCACGGCGATCGCCCTTGTTCTGCTGTTTTTCCTTAAGCACATGGCCCGGGGGAAAATATTCTTTTCCAGCACCACTATAGAGCAGATTAAGAACATGACCCTGCCGCCGGTGATCGAAAAACTGGCGAAAATGGGCATCCACCAGGACAAGCACTATGTGGTCGGGAAAAACCCCTGGAACGAGGCGAAAACGGCCTGGTTCAAGACCCCGCTGGCCCCGCCCAAGAAGTTCGACAACGTGATCACGTTCTGGAACGGGTTAACGGTGGTCATGCTCAGCGCGGCCAAGCCAAACAGCCAGCGCGGCGGCTCCTACGATGCCGGCATCGTCGACGAGGCGGCTTTTGTTAAGCGATCCTTCTGGCAGACCGTCCTGCTTAAAATGGTGCGTGGCAACCGGTACCGGTTCAACACCCACATGCACCATTCCATTTTCATCCTCACATCGCAGCCCAAAACCACAGAGGGGCTGTGGGTAATGGAAATGGAGGAGAAGGCAGCGGCAAATCCTGATGAGTTCCTTTTTATGTGGGCAAGCGCCCTGGACAATATTGCGGTGCTAGGAGAGCAATGGTTCAAAACTCAAAAGCAAACCTCTACCCCACTTGACTACATGCTGGAGGTTGAAAACATCCGACTTAAGAAGTTGCCCAATGGTTTCTATCACAAGTTCGACGAACGCCGACACACCTATAAGGCAGGCAGGGATGTATTTGGCCGAATGCTGGATGTGCGGAGTACCGATATGCTCGAGGCCTCTTTCGACTTCTCAGGAAAGTTCAACTGTGCCAGCCTATGGCAGGAGCAGGACTATGTAGAGAAGTGCCTGCATCAGTTCCACGTTAAGGACGATGGCAAGATCAAGCAGCTGGTCGACAACATCTGTGCGCACTTCAAGGATCACGGCTTTAAATACATACGCCTATGGGGTGAACCCAGGGGCCGGGATCGCAACCCGATCGCCGAGGACATCTTTACCCTGCTACGCCAGCGCTTCGAGTACCACGGCTGGACGGTAGAGGTTATGGTGCCCGAGGGCAGGGCTACCAAGAAGCACAAGGAACGCTTCGAATTCATGGATACGCTCCTGACCGAAGACGATCCACGGTTGCCTCGGGTACGGTTCAACTCGCAGACCTGCGAGAATGTGATCGTATCTCTCCAGTCGACAGACATAATGGCCGACTACTCGAAGAATAAGGCAGCAGAGAAGGATGAGGCGTTCCCCCAGGAAAATGCACCCCACTACTCTGACACGGTCGACTATTACCTCTACTATAAGCACGCCTGGAGGCTCTCAGATGAATCGAATCTGCGTGCCCGAAGCGTCGACATGATATAGGCCGCTCATATTTCCTCGGAATGGAGCGGCCGTTAATTAACAAATGGCTAATC
>ERZ724522.861-NODE-861-length-18134-cov-7.984457_pt1 | contig 18134 bp, 27 predicted proteins | sample MGYA00376055_ERZ724522 | MGnify/ENA primary metagenome ERZ724522 (study PRJEB28724, sample SAMN07190884) | wastewater metagenome | isolation source: effluent of sewage treatment plant in Hong Hong | place: Hong Kong | collected 2016-03-17 ... | reverse complement strand
CCTCTTGCATTTTGATAAGTGGGCGCGCCGCCTACATCTGAAGAAGTTCCTAGCAAGCTCTTAGTTACACCACCAACTAATCCATTCGCTAAACTTCCTATTGGGTTAACAACCTTTGTAAAAAAATCACCCATTTTTAGATCTCCTTATAAAAGTAAATAAAATTTTCAAACGAACTTTTTAACTTAAATCCATAAGCAAGTAGCACTTTAAGACTTTCTGTGCTGTTATTCGCAGCCGGACAAACGCTACCATATAGAAATTTTAAATCATGACTCTTTGCTATATCAAGAACCATGTCAGCTAACTTGAAACATTCTCCAGTTCTTCGAGCCTCTGGCACTGTATAAACGTCCACAATATAAATGCCATCCTCTGTAAACTCGTAAGTAATGAATCCAAATTCTGATTCGATGATCTTTCTCGGTGTACGATCTTCCAAATATTTCGCATATAAGCTCATCGGAACCCCTTCACGTTGTAACTGAAATTAGCTCGATGAACTTTAAAGTATTGACCGGCTATGTTTTGATTTGAGAATTTGTACTGAATGCGCTTGCCTCTTGTTTGACCTAAGAAAGTTCTATTTTCTAGCTGATCAATACCGGCTCCCCATGCATCAATTCCATAAACAATAGTGCCCCATAGTTGAGTGCCATTGGTCAAATCAATCAATGTCGATTCTCCCTCGTTCATTTCTGAATCAGATCTGAAATGAACTTCCATATTGTAAGAACCAGCCGCATCAACTAACAAATTAATATATCTAAAATCCTTAAAAAGATTTGTGTCCTCTTGATAACCAGAGAACTCTTTTGTCCAATAATAGGAGTCAATTGCTTGACCATCATCCGAATAGACTCCGGTTTCCACAAGTTGATACACATAACCATCCGATAAAGAAGAAGCCCCGTAAAGCTTACCGTCATAGATTGTCATTTGCTCGATGCTCATTCCCGTAAATGGAACGAAAGATACTTTCTGTTGCTTCTTTAAGTTACTCGGAGAAAAGTCCACGCAGTAAATCCGATTATTTACGGAAGTGTTACCGTAAGGCACTGAAATATAAGCTTTATTTTTAAAGGCAATGCCCGAGATATTCTCAACAAATCCGTTTTGAATTTGGAACATATCAGGCTCAATCTTATCACTTTGAAGATCTGAACCGGCAGCCGATACGGTTAAGTTTGTTGAAGTAGGATCGACATTCGCACCCTTGATTGCCGCAAAACCTAAAAAGTTTCCACCGGATTCCGTTGCAGGGTACATAACCACGTTATCGCCCCCCAATGTAATCGGAATCAAAGAATAAGGAGACTTACTTCCAAAATATGAATTGGTTTTTAGTTGTCTCCATGTTGCATCATCCGACGGATCCGGCATGTAATTAATGAAAACTGATTTTTCACAAAAAACGATCAAGTGATCTTCATAGATTGAAAACCCTTTAACTAGATCAGAGCTATTATCACCTACTCGAAAAAAGTTAGTTGATGGAAACGTGTAAGGATTATTGATCTCTGAAAACCAGACATAATTCTTGTTGTTTATGTCATTAACAAAGAGCCGATTTCGATGGTAGATAATCGCGTTATAATTCGGCGGCGTCCCATTGTCATCCGGCGCAGTCGCTCCTAAAGAAGCATCGGCAACCGTATCCTGAAAAGTTGTAGCCGTATTATTTGCAATTGTACCGACGAGCTTAAATATCGTTTGATCCGCATTCGCGTTTCTATAAATCTTCCTAGCTGCCACGCCATAGCTCACAGGAGCCACAGGGACGTTTGTAAGATAGGCATTGCTACTACTGGCAGAAACAACAAAGGTACTCGTAAAAGGGCTAAGATCGCCTTCTACAAGGGCAGAATTAACATAGCTAACTGCCCATCTATAACTTCCACCACCCGTTAAATTTGCGCCTGAATCTGCACTGACTACCATTGTCTGAGTGGGAGCGTCAACGCCGTGACGCGTGAAATAAGTTCCATCGTATTTATAACCAACGCTCGTACCACTTGCGCCAAAAAACATTTTATTCTCGGCCATTTCAGCCGCGACTCGATTGCCTACTTGGAAAACCCCTTGAGCCGATGGAATCGTGATGAACGTGGTTACATTTAAATAAAAAGCATCAGTGCCGCAAAATGCGACCATGGTCTCAGTGCCATCATTTGCGCGTCTTGTATAAAGACCATTGAAACGACTACCACCGTCAACCGCTGTTGTGTTTAACTTTTTAATCCCGTCTCTAGTAGCGACCGCACCATCATCAAAAATGACATTCTTGCAATCTGGACTCTCATTCTCTGGGATCAAAGATCTTGAGTATTTATTATTCAACCCACCATCAAACAAGATGGACTCTTTCGGTGGATATACTCTTCTAAAGTTAGCCATTAAGATGCCCCTATGACTGTGCTAGGTAAAAGCTCTTCACTTTGTACACTCGCAAATTTGTCGGCTCTCTTTTTAGCTTGCTTTTGTCTTATAATCTCTTGAAGCGTTTTCTCGAATTTTGTTTCGTAAAATGTCGCCGCGTTAAAGTCTTTATCTTTCGCGTACATATTAGCCAAAACGAAATCGACTAGGCTTGCTTGATACTCATCAGGAATCAAAACGGTAGACCCTTCAATTAAATCAGGATGCAATGAATAATAATAGATTTTAAGTTCCCCTACCGCTGAAGGAACCGGACGCAAGGAAATCGTTCTATCAAAATCCGTGTAAAACACAGGAGTACCAGTAGCGTCACCCGTCTGGCCGGACAAGGTAATAGCATCGTCTTCTCTGAAGGTGATTAACTGAAGTTTACCACCCTCGTACTCGACGCGCTTTAAGCTCATCGCGTATTGAGGGTAATCATATTCTTGAGTATCTGCTACCGTGTCTTGAGTATCGATTGCCTCGATAATATTTGTACGCCTTGCCATTACGTTACAGGCTTCGGTTAACCAACGATAAAGAAAATCATCGTCGAAAAACGTGTCACCCGTTCCGTTGTACTTATCCCTTGCAGTTTCGATTAAGTCAGTGGCAGTCAAACTCATTTTAACCCCCAAAATCCAACTTAAAAAATTAAGCTGATTTTTTCTTTGGTTTTGCGTCTTCTTCAGGAATTGACGTCAATGCAGCCTCAGCGTGCTTAAATTTAATATGAGCGTCTAATTCATGAGCTGAAGGGCTTTTATGTTTGCAAAGATTGCAAGTGTGTTCGCTCATCACAGGAGCTGCAGCCTCTTGATCAACTTTTTCAATCCGAATCATCTTAAAAGTCTCTGGATCTTGTTTTCCATCGCCATTTAATTTGATCGGGTGATAATCACACCGAAAATCATTTGCCTCGAAAATGTCCATGATGCGATCTGTTCCGTCTTCATTCTTCCAATATGACTTAGCTTTAATGAATACGGGATCACCTTTAAAATTCGATTTAAAATCAAAAACATTCTCGTTAAATACTTTCACTTTTTGCATGTAAATTGCCTTTCTTTTAAATTAATCGGAGCAAATAAGCTTCATCGTCAAACCATTTGAAATCGGTGAAGTTGTTTCAACTTTAATGTACCGTAGCCCGTTTGGTATTTCAATCAAACCACCCGAAACGGAGCTAGGAATCTTAAAAATATTGGCTCCCACAGTCGATGAGTTGATAGAAGGATGATAAACTTGAAGGAATGTTCCGGTCGCAGAAACAGACGCTTGCAATCTTACTTCTGAAGCTGCTCCAGTAGGATCAAGATATACTTTTGTCCAAGTACGCCCAAGATCGACAACAGGCGTTAGAGTCGCCGCCGAAGTCATCGTGACTTGATAAACTCTGTGTATTCCTAAACCCATATTAACGCCCGTAAACCACTAGAAAGAATACGTCTCCGCTAGTAGCTCCATTAATGTTGATCTTGCCGGGTAATGCCGTTGCACCTGATCCGATGTTTTCTTTCATCTTGATTCCTGCGCTGTTCATAGAAATAGGAGCAAGTGAGAAACCGTCAACAACACTCAAACCAGTGTCAATGTTTCCGCTTGCTGAATCTACTGAACAAGAAAGCAAAGCTACTCTTTTATTTCCAAATACTGATATTTCGCGTCCGATTGTAAAAGCCATTTTATTCCTCCTAGAATAAGATTTTCTTCTCGTCCGATTCTGGATCGAGAAAACCGTTTTTAACTGCCTCTGATAATTCAAACATATTGATGAAATCCTCTAAAGAAGACTGCAATACGTTTCTAATATTACCGCCTGTATATGCTCCAAAAATGCCGCCCTCAGTGCAATTGACATAAATGCCGGGTACAGTAATTGCGACATAATCAAACCAGCTTTTAAAATTAAAGTATGACTGCCAAGTGAAGATCTTGTTACCAAATACATCAGTGGCCGCAAGCACTTGTCCAATGTGCTTATCATACTTTGAATCCCATCCGTGAAACTTCTTGTCATAGCTGAACGCAAAATCAGCCCCGACAAAAGCGATCGGGTTACAACCTAAAACAGCTTTCGCGAAATATAGGCAAGCTCCTAGAACATTGCCGCCGGTTGAAATATAAGAGTTGAACTTTTCGAGTTTCTCGCAGTGTTCAATGTATTCCTTGTCAGGCACAGGAGCCGCAAAAAGATAAACTTTACCTTTCCACTTCTCGAATAATTTTGGTGTGCTTCCAATAAACGCCACAAGGGTTTTATCTTTTGTTGATTCCCAATACTCATCAGGAGTTTTCTTTCCACCTTCAGAGACTTCCTCTAAAACAACGTCACCGGCATCAAGTGTCACATAGTAGTCGGGCTTAATCCCTCGGTCTTCAAAGAAGTGGTAATTATGCAAACAGCTAATCAAAGGGATTCCCCCTCTGTTCTTGAGTCGCTCTCCATTATACGCAAGACTCGGCCCTGATCCTGCAAGGATCGCGGGTTTGTACTTATGCTCTCCGTATAACTTACCAATTCCATGGTTTTTAAACTCTCCAAAAAACTTTTTATTTGCTTCGACATTCCCCATCCAAGTTGGACGCCATGTCGAAATCGTTATCTCATCATTAGAACAAGCCCCACCGTACATCTGAGTTGTGGATACCGGTGGATGGTCAATGTAATTTTGGTACTCTGCTTTGAATGTAATTTCTCTTTTTGTTCTATTCATAATTTTCTTTCGTAATTTTGTTAATGTTAGGGGTGAAGCCATAAGCCCCACCCCATAACTTTTTAAAATAAATGATTAGCCGAAGCAACGCATAAAGCCTACGCCTACACCGGCTGAACCGGTAGCACCTACGCAGTACCCTTGAATCGCAGCCGCAACCCCAGTCACAGGAACGTCAGTAACTACACCGTCGCCGCCTACTCCTAGAACTGCACCAGCTAAAATCCCCGAGTTGGCAGGGGCTTTGATCTTGCAGAAACCAGCGGTTACAACCCAACCATATGCTCCGGTGGTGATGGTAGCGTGATGAACGATACCAAAGAAACCGCCTGAGTTAGTGGTTGAGCTGATAGTGCAAGAGAAACCGCTATTCAATGACATGATCACACCCAAGCCCGGAATGGCTTGTGAGTTTCCATCATTATAGATATAGCGATAAGTGTCTCCGTTCTCAACGCGGATTGCTCCGAGTTGAACGCTAGGAACTAAGGTCACTGCAGATACTGACTCTGCATAGACCGGATCTGTAAAAAAATAACTGTTATTAGCCATCTGATTTTTCTCCTTCTATTATGCTGTTAAAGCGTTTAACAAGCCATGAAGTCGATTGTTTGAAGAGCCGTAAGCTCCCATCCAATAGATCTTGGCTAGTTTAATGTTTTGGTTAATAGGTTTCGCAAATGGCTCTAAGCGCATGTCTTCATCTTTATGAACGTAAAGGCTCAAATAGTCCTCGTTCAAGAAGAAGAAATGGTTAGCTGGGCAATGGCTATCTGGAAGAACCGGAATACCATTGAACATCAAGCTTTGGAATCCACCTTCAGCACTTTTTGAATCTTGGAATCGTTGTTGTGGTTGCAACAATGAGTAGTAAGAGTTGAAAAGTGATCGAGTAGTAACCGCAACGCTTGGAGTGTCTGAACCGATAGAGCACAAGTTAAATTGTGTCTGAAGTGCAGCCATTGATAGGGTTGTAGTAGTAGAGTCAAGCTGACCTGCCCACCAAGTATTATCAGTCTGAGAGATACCGCCAACGGTGTTTGATGTTCCAACGATCTTTCTAAGACCAACGATAGATTTCGGATCTGTGGCATTTGAGAAAATACCAGTTCCCAAAAGATCTTCCATTTGCTTCTCTGCGATTTTCATTTTTGATTTCACAAGTGAAACCATTTGAGCGTCGCCAGAGTTTTTAAGCTCGTCTGATCGTAAAATAGAAATGTTCACATAGAGTTGTTTCCATGCGTATTCAGCCGCAGTTATGGTATCGTTTTCATTGACGTTTAGGGTATCTGCACCAGCAAACCAGCCAGATGCGCTTGGCACTGCATAGTTTAATGGAACCATGATTGATGATCCACCATCAAGCTTCTCGTAAGACTTCTTACGATGACGTTGAAGTAGTGGGTTAGAGTTGAAGATATTATCGTACATTTTAGGCACGAATTTTTTTTGAGTGATTGCACTCAGTTGATCGTATGTTAAAGCCATTTTATTTGACCCTTTCTGTTAAAGGATTAGCCCAAGCCTAGCTCTTGAAGAGCTTCTTTAGCTAAATCCTCATATGATTGTTTTGAAATGTTTTTAGGCTCAGAATAATTTTGCTTGAATGAAGTTGGGCTTTTGCCTAGAACTCCAAGCTTGCTGTTCTTCTGGATTCCTTTTGAGACCTCTTGTTTTGCAAGTGTCTCCGCTCTCTTAATCAAATTCGGCAGGTAGAAATCATTAAACGCAGTCTTGAAATTGGTAATGCCATGTTTCTGGGCATGCTCAATCACTTGATAGGTTAACGATTTGCCTTCCTCGTTTGGGTTGTCAAAGTCTAGATCCGGATACTGCTCTCGGATGGACTTAATATCACTTTCTAACTTTTGATCTTCAGCTTGTCGGGCAAGCATTTCTTTTTCTTCCATAGTGGAAGCGACGAACTTTTTAACTTCGTCTAGTTCTTGCTTATACTGATTGATGATCGGTAAAACATTATCGGGAATGGCTCCGGCCTGTACACCCGATTGATGCTGTTGGTATAAAGCATTTAATCTTTGCCATTCGGTAGGATTTTTCTGTGCCCACTCATCAATTTGTTTGTAAGGTGAAAACTTACTTTCAAATTCTTTTTGTTGCTCTTGCAATTGACGTTGTTGCTGTTCAAATAGCATTTTCTGCTTGTTGATCTCAGCCATCTTTTGCGGATAATCGTATCCCTGTTGTGCCCATTTAATTACTTGATCAACAGGAGCCTTGATCGGCTTTCCGTTGTGAGTAAATTCTAGGTAATTATCAACTTTTTCTTGTGTGGTTGCGGCCACGTCTTTTTCAGACATGGGGATCTCTTGATTTGAAGGTCGATCTGTTCCTTCAATCAGAGAATCCATTTGCTCATCAGTAAGTTCTTGCGAATTAATTTGATCTTCTTCTTGCATATTTCTTTAATTTATCCTTGTGGTAGTGGTTTAGAGTCAGGTGACGCATTTGCTGGGAGCTGCCCCATCATTGGCATTTCTTCTTGATCTTGTTCAGGTTGAGCATTGCCGCTCAAGTCTTCGACAAGTGATTGAAAGCTTGATAAGATAGTTCCTAATTTTTGGATGTCTTGTGGTGGAAGCTGGGCTTGATTAAAAACGTCCATCAGCTTCATTAAATTTTCATTAACTGAAGAAATGATTGCAGATACCGGTGATTCTTGTTGTGATTGTTCGGGTGCTTGTGGTTGCATAGTTACGCTATCCCTTTTTTGTGGATTGTTGTGGCGTAATTTATGCCTATGTAAGTTTTTTACTTAATCAATATTAGCACTTCTTTTTTTCTAATCGTCAAGTCAAAATATTCATCCCGTTTTGGACTTGCTCTTTGGCAGCGTCAGAAATTTGTTTGGCCACTTCAAGTCTAAGCTCAGTCTCGGATTTCATTTGTTGAATCTGAGCGTCACCTTGAATCTTTTGATTTTGAAGTGCCATCTGTGCTTCTGTAGTGCCTGTGAGTTGGGCTTCGGCTGCCTTCATTTGCATTTCAGCGGCTTGAGCTTTCTTCTCATTGTTTCTACGGACAACTTCTTGATAGTTAGGGTAATCAAGATTTTTAAGAAGTTCTTCGTCATCGATGACACCGAGCTTGTAAAGATTCATGCTTTGGCCGCCCTTTTGGTCTTTCGCAAATGGCAAGCTTGATCCCGTAGAAACTCTAACATCAAAATCCCCCATGATTTCGTAGACTTTTGTCATTGGTAGACCGGCTTCATCTGTATCGTCTGGATCTGTAATGTGCGCCATTCTCTTGACTGTGCCATCTGGATTCTCGATTGATTCAACGTGGAAATGAAAATATTTTTCAGCTCCAAGATCTCCAGTAACTCGAACGATTCGAGGCACTGAATAAAATTGAAATACGCGGCTGATATACATGCGTCCAAATTGCTGAAGAAACTTGTCGATGTTTCTTGATTTTAATCTCAAACGTGTTTGCTGCGCCTCTTGTAGCTCTTGAATGGCTGAAGCTGCACTCACTTGTCCGTTGGTAGCTCCACGGCTTAAATCTGTCTGACCTGATACGCCATCAATATATTGTTTATACCGATCGACAAGCTGAAGAATGAACGCAGGAAGCTGAACGCCTTGCTCTCTTCTCACCGCATTAGGATCGTCAGTCTCAACGATTAGTCCAGGCTTATTGATTAAGTTATCTGTATCGATGTTTGCAGTCGAACCAACTACCCAAATGGGATTTCCCATGAGTGTCATGTAATCGAGTGCGAATGAGATTAGTTTGTTGATTGTCTTTTGTGGGCCTTCTAGCTGCTCAACTTCACTAATGCCCCAAAACTCACGCGGTAGCTCGTAGTTAGTAAGCTTAATGTAAGGAAACTTTCCGTCATCAAATGGAATTGGAACGTCTTCAAGTAAAACACCCGATGCAATCACGATTTTCCGACCGTTCGGATATTTTAGCTTTTGCATCATTTCTTGTTTCTCTTCAGTCGATGCCTCTTCATCTACGCATTCATAGACTTCATCGTCTTTAAAGTAGCAAGTGATCTGTAAAACCTTATCTTTATTTGAAGCATCGCCGCCTGAATCGCCTTGAATGTAAAGCTTTTGATCAACGGGAGACTTAAAAAAGCTTTGAGTAATGTCGGTCTTATCGCCCTTCTCGAAATCGGTAACGTCTGGTTCGATGTATTGTGCTTTTCGCGGATATTTCTTTTTTAAAATCTTAACGTCAATCGGCTCGGCATCAATATAGTAAAGAGATCGTCTTTCGTTAATATCTCTAGCACTTGGATCAGGAAACGCATTAAAAGGATCTTGAGATTCAAATAAGATATTTCCTAAGCCTTGATTTTCTTCTGGGTCATAGCCGCAAAATCCTAGACCTGTACCGTAAAAATGGGCATCATAAATAATTTCGGTAAGGATAGAAAGCCAATCGCCGCGCTCCCAATCATTCTCCGCTACCTTGTTTAGAATATTTGAAAGTGCTGGGTCACTTGGAACCGATGGAACAAATTCAAGCTTAGGTCGTGAATCCGTAAGAATTGGAACCATTGACTCGATGGTTTGAAATACAAGATTTAAAACTTCGCTATGACGGTAAGCAGGCCGAAGCTCCTTCCATTGCTTTCCGCGGAACATCTTGTAATAGTCCATCCATTTTTCGTCATATTTTTTCTTATAGTCTTTTGACTTTTTGTAGAACTTCTCGACCATCCGAATGATTTTCTTTTCTTCTTCATCAGGATTATAACCGGTGTTGGTGGCATTAGAACTGCCCCCACTCATATGCTCATCAATAAAAGGCGACGTTGTTTCGTATGACATTAATCTCCTGCCCCCACCCAACCCGTGTCTGCCTCATCATAGGCTTTATCGAGCTTTTCTTGTCTTTGTTTATCGTAATGTTTATGAATTGTTTCTGGCTTCTCATTGCCTAAAGGTTCAAGCCCTTTAATTTTGCAAAGTTCTTTGTAATGTCTATCACTGTAAACTACCTCACCCAATCCAGGGTTGTAGTTAGCTTCATATGCAATGCCTTTAGATTTGTTAATGTTATTCGGATTCGGTCGAAATAATCTGATTGCCTCATGGCCGCATTCGCACATTTCTAGACGATCCATGTCCACCACGGATTTAATCACGTCAAATTCTTTATTGCATTTTGAACATCCGTAAGCGTAGACCATTGCTTTAATCTTAACCAAAACTTTCTGTGTGTCTATTCGTTTTAAGTCGCTTGAGTCTCTCGATCCTTTGTAACTGTGTTTCTTGCTTTTTGATTTCAGGTTCTTTCGGATTTAATTTGTTGTGACTTCTATGTGTCATGATCACGCAGTAACGATCCGCGTCATTGCAATGGTTGTTTTGATCAACGGGTTTAGGCTCCTTTTGATTTTGATCGGGCTTTAAATCTTGAATGTCTGGATAATGATAGGTCTCAATTTCGTCAATCGTATATGGACAAGTACCTTTAAAGATTTTAAAAGTTCTAGTTTTGTAACCTTCATAAACTGCACCGATGCCTCTAACAATGTCGTTGTCAGCCGGTAGAGCTGGGATACCGTTTCTGCAAAACTCTTCAATCATGCCGGGCTGTGAAGGGTCACAGTAAAAATGAGTTATGCCAAATATTTGTTTTTTTTGTTTCGCGATGTTCACCATGTCAGTCGGAGTTTGTCCGGTTTTGCAAAACTCAGAAACGGCGTAGCGTCTACCGTCTGGAAGAAGCGCATGAACTTTTATGACAAATGGATCTGGATTGTATCCCCAATCTACACCGGCAACGTAACGCGTATTCTCAGGCAAAATAAATGGCTCACATACGTTCTCGGTTTCATCGAAACAATCGTATACTAGGCCTTCCATCTTATCCCATTGACCGCCGTAAATCATATTGAAACGTCTTGGATCCATTGTCGCTTTTTTAAAAGCAAGCTTCTCGGGGTCATGTAGTGAGTGATATTTGTTCTCCCATGATGCAGCTTGGATGAGATCAACGTCAGGCCTAAGACCCATTTTCCATGGTTTAATCAATTCCTTATAAATCCAATTGATCGTGTAGGGTGAGGTGGTGAGATCAATACCGCATCCGTAGAACTCGGCTCGAGCTTGCATGTTCTCCCAAAAATAAAGACGATACTTTCCGGCTTCATCTCCCCAAATGTGACGCGTATTCGTAATACCTACGATCGAATCGGGATCGTGTTCAGTTCTAAGATAAACCGTACCACCCCCGTAAATCTTAAAAACATCGTCTTTCTTATTCAACTCTCCCATGCCTTCCATGAGCCTGAGAAATACGGGTAAAGTCGATTGCATGAGAGTTTTATAAGTTGGGCTTGTGATAATGAAGTTGTCTTTAGGATCCGTGAATTGGTGAATCTTCATTTTCATTCGGATGCCGCCCACCACTGTTTTACCGAATTGAGTGCCGCAGCCTAGAAGTAGGATTTTTTTCTTTGAGAGTATGGCTTGCTGTTGCTTGAGTGAATGCGGTCTAAAGATTCCATTTTCGTCTAGCATTAATTAAAGTCTACTTGATTTTGCTTAATACCTTCAAAAGCTTTGATTTTAGAGTTTGACTTCTTCCCGTTGACGATTTCCGCGAACATAGGACTAATGCAAGCCATCGGCGTTTTGGCTCTAAGTATGTCAAAATTTTTACCTAGTATTAGGGTGTCACCTATTTCTATGTCTTTGATCGCGATTAGGCGTCTCTTGTGAGTTGAGAGCATTGATCGCTCATCTGGGGTAGGGGTTGTCATGATTGTATTTGTTCTAAGTGCTGAAACCATTTCCGCGAACTCATCCTCAGAAAGTGAATGGGGAGAGTCGGGGCTTGCAACGCCGCAGAAATTGACATGCTTCTCAATGGCTACCGATCCATAAGTGATACTGTTCATCGGAGCCTCGTAGACATCAAGCGTATGATCTGAGAACCCCACCGGCTTTTTATATTTATTTCTAAGCTCGTAAATTTGAGTAGTGCTGCCATAACGAGCAGGATATGAGGCTGTGCAATACATGAGAATGACCTTGCATTGATCAAGTCTAGAAAGTGCGAATCTGACTTCCTTTTCATTTGAAGCACCGATAGACAAGAAAACCGTTTTCTCAGTTTTATTGATCGCGTCCAAAATTCCAATATGACAAAGTTCTGCGCTGGCAACCTTGTGATACTTAACGAACGGATTAATGAAGTTGACTAACTCAGCACTAAACGCGCTGCACATAAAATTAATGCCAACCTTAAAACATTCTTTAGAAAGATCCGGTATCCATTCGAGCGGTAAAGTGCCTTCAAGTTCTCCAGAATGCCCGTAGAGAGCTTTTGAATTATAAGCTTGGAACTTAACCGCATTGGCTCCGCAAGCTTTAGCGCGTCTTATAGATTCGATACAGTGGCGTTTAGTTAGCCAGTTAGAGCCAACCTCGGCAATGATGAACTGCTTTTTCATGGTAAATCCTATTCGTCTTGTTCTTGTGGCTCAGTATGACCTAACACAATTTTATCGCCGCCTTCAAGTTCTATGATCGTAGGCTTAGGAACTTTGACTTCGATCTTATCGGTGACTTTTCCAACGATACGATCAAGAAGGGTGTTAAGAGCTGAGGCATCACCTTTCTTGATGGCATTGCCTGCAATCGAGCAGATCCATACCTTGAGAATTGACGCGTCTTTATCTTGAACTATTTCGTTAAGCTTTTCTTTGTTGTTTGAAAGAATGAAAGACCCGATTTCAGAGATCTGGTCTTGAGTCAGTTTTTTTATTGCTCGTCTAACTGGGTTGTGAAGTTTTCCCCCAAGTGGGTTTCCTGATTTTCCTTTTTTAAAACCGTTAGGTGGTACAAAGCCTTTTCTTCCCATAATTCGCCTTTCGTAATTGTAAAATAATTGTAACGCAAAATGTTAAACGTCGATGGAACCCTCAAGCTCTGGATATTCTTGGTTTTTAATTTTTGTATATGCCAGCTCAAAAAGATCATCCGTGTATTCATTTGGGGCAATGTTTAAAACACACATTTTAAAAGGTCTATCCATCACAGGGTTTCCAGTCTTGTGAGACTCGTCTAAATATAAAGAAAGCATGACTAGGAGCTTGCCTTGAGGTTTGTCGATATTGATTTTAGTGATTCTAATGTAGTTAGCGGAAACTCCGCTTGGTAGATTGATTGTTTTTTGTAGTGCCATATAATTCTATCCTATTCGCTCAACGATTGATTTAAAACGATAATTTCCTGATCCGGTGGTTCCGGTCAAGGTTGTACTAATGCTTATTGTAGTGCCGCCCTCGACGTCAAAAGAGCCAACGTATTGATCCTCTTTGTAAAGAGTAGAAAGAGCAAGACCCGTGAATAGAGTTTTTGTCTGAGCTGCACCGTTTCGCCATGAGAGGGTGCAAGATAAAGTTCCGGCTGTCCATGCGCTCGTTACTACGCAAGTAACCGAAACTCGATACATGCCAGCGGTTGAGTTGGTTGTATAGTTGTTGCTGATCGCGCCAGTCGTTCCGGTAGTTTTATATTCATAGTAAATTGACGCCATGCCTTGACCGGCTGTAAGTGTTCCGTTGTATCGGCTGACTTTGTTATACATGCCAATACCGCCAGAGCTAAACTCGATCGCATTGTTGCCTATCTCGTCAGAAAATATCCTTTGGGCAATGTCCATGAATGGAGTGCCAACCTGATCGGACATATAACCAAAAACCATGTCCACGAAAGTACCTGAACCACCAGGCCACCAAATTTGACCGCCTTCGATATCCCAAGCGAGATCACTTGATGCGTAATAGAATTTTAAAGTTGAGGTGTAATCGATGACGGTTGCGGCTCCTGAGTCTTGAATAGTTGGGCCGACAATTTGGGCAAGGTCTGAATAAATATCAGAGACTAGAACGTCTCCGGGAGCTGTTGTAGCTTTAAGCGTAATTTCGCCGGATGCACCAACAATTACAGTGGCGTTATTTCTTGTGTTTAAGAGCTTAATATCGTCTGAGGTTTCATTGAGTTGACCGTACTGTGAAAACTTCAAAACCTCAAGATTTGGGTCATAGGTAAAATTTGCGTCTTGATAAAAATTTCCTGATCCGTCTGTATGTGGAATACCAAGAGGAACAAAACCGCCGCTAATAGGTAAAGAGATAACCCCCGTTGTGCTATTGTACGAAAGCGGTAAAGACGCGGAAATAGAAGATAGGTTAATTTTATTGTTAAAGGTATTCCAATCGGTTGAAGTAAGGAATCCGGTTGTGGAAGCTGAAGCATTGACGAAAGAATCCCAAGCGGTAGCAAAATCGGTTGACGATGTTTTTTTAAGGTATTGATTTGCAGTACCTCCGGCAGGGATTCCATTAATAGCCTCAATGCTATCTGAAATGGTTACCGTAAACTCGGGGGTTTGATTGATTGTAAAAGTGGGGAGATTTGAATTTGTGGTTAAAGCAATATTAGGAAGATCTGTTCCCGTAATAGAAACGGCATAAGTTAAAGGATCGGTTGCAAGTGTGACGTTGAAATCGTTTGAATTATCAAAAGTAACCGTATTCGTAAAAGCTGAAGGGCTGAAGGTAACATTAAATTGATCCCCATCACTTAGATTGACCGTAAAATCGTTAATGTTTTGAGAGATCGAAACATTAAACATTAGGTGGTTACTTCTGGGCTAACCTCGACCACGAACTCATAGAACCGATATACCTCTCCCGTAGGGTAGATAATTTCAAAATCGCCTAAGTATTGAGTAGTGGGTCGGTTAGGAGCTGTATAAGGGTTGCAGGTAATCCCGGCAGTTGTTGACGCGCTCATTTGTGCGTAGAACTTTCCGGGGTAAAGAGTTTGGTCTGGAACAGTAAAAGTGAATGGAATAGCAGTATCGGTTGGTTTTCTTTTAATTGCACCCCTGAATGAATAGCTTGTCAGCGTAATGGCTGAACTGCTCGAATTTGTGATAGTACCCGTCCAAAAAACCGTTTCACCTTGTCTGATTGTAGGATTCGCCATGAATCAATGCTACACGACAAAAATTAAAAGTTAATTGTAATTTATTGACGCAAGGAGTTAAGACTTGCCTTCCTTAATCACTTTGATTTTTTCGAGTGCTTCTTTAGCATCACGCTTATCTTGTTCCCATAAAAATTTAAAATCCTCTATGAAATTAGGCTCTTCTATTGGATCAATGATAATAAGTTTGAGGTGTTTTTCAGCCACCGCCAATGCTTGCTCAAGCTTGGTGATTTTATCTTGAAGAGTCATAACTTGGTTTGATAGATAAAAAACTATTGAATCATCAACCGTCTTGTTTTCAGTCATTTGTTAAATATCCTCTTAATTTTTAACACAAAAATTTTTAATGTTAATTTCATCCATCTTTTTAAGCTCTGCCAACTCATCCCTGATCTTCTCAAGTTTTTGGTTCATAATCTATGCCCCCATTCATTACCACACTCGCATCTATAATATTCTATCGTCACCCATGTATAAGAATTAGTGCTTGATCCATGTGAGTAAACAAATTTACCGCATTTTTCGCAATTCATTCCTCACCTGCAATCTCGTCGGCTTCGGAAAGTGCTTCGCTTGCTATGGCCGTGCCTTTGCCAGATACGCTTTTCAATGCACCTCTTAACACCCCCACAATTTTTAGCAGCTTTTCGATGTCGTTTCTGGAGTGGGCGATGAAATCTAGATCATATTTAGTCGCATCCACAGACATACCTCTGTATTTCTGTAATATTTTTACGCAGGAATAGCCTCCGTCATCACCATTATAATTGACGGAATAAACCTTTTTCCATTGACCTTTCGTCGCCTTATCCGCTCTTTCCTTCATCTCATTTAAAAACTTTTCTAGTTCGCTCATTTAATCGTCCTCGCTTTTATTTCATCCTCTACCCATTGATTGAGCCTCGGCATTAACCATTCAAGATCATTAATGGAAAGTAATGATCTAAAAATCGTCGTGATTGTTTCGTATGCAAAATCTTTGTAATTATCTTCGCCCACGTTTTTAAAATATCTGTTCATTTTTGTTTTACCTCATAAGCATTATAGTTAACCACAACTTCAGCGTGAACCTCAAACTGCCTCGGTTCGTCGTTATTGTTTTGCAGCCAAAGCACTCTAATCTCTTGCGGTTCCTCTCCGTCATCTAATCGTTTAGCCAATTCACGCGCTGCTTCGTGATACTCTTTAGCTTCCAAGTGAATATCGTGCAGTGGGTATTTTTCTGTTGCTTCTGAGTATTTCCAAAGTTTTGTCATTTTTTAAAACCTCGCCCAAGGGAAAAAACCCCACTTACCCTTACCATTTTTTCCGTACTCGTAGCCCATTGACCAAATGCGAATATGGTAGCAAAATAGTTTAAACTTAATCCCGTTTGCTTTTACTTCCATTTTTCACCTTCTTTTTCTTGTTCTTAAACTCATTGTACTTCTGCACTTTTTCGAGCCATTTGATTAGTTTAGGTATTTCTCTTGCCATGTAAAAATAACCAAGCATAGATATGCCTCGATCTTCCACAGAGATTAAAAAATCAAATTCTTTAGGCTTTCTCATTCGCTCTCGCCTCCACCTGCGTAGTATGGTAGTGATTTTAATAAATCTGGGAAGAACTCTTTTAAAATCTCTCTTTTCCATTCTCTATGGTAATAAATAACAAAGTCGCCCATAGCTAGTTCTCGCAAAACCTCGTGTAGTCTGTTTCGTTCTTTTTGAAGTGCTGTGGTGTAATAAAATACTTCTCTTGCTAGTTCTCTCAAATCTAATTTTTCATCCATTGGTTCTTTTAGCGGTTTATCATGTCTGATTGAGTACGCTTGCATTTCTTTAAAAATTGGAACTGAAATGAGAGCCATAGCCATAGCCAGAGCCAGAGCCACAGCCATAGCCATAGCCATAGCCATAGCCAGAGCCAGAGCCATCGCCAGAGCCATAGCCATAGCCAGAGCCAGAGCCACAGCCATAGCCAGAGCCATCGCCAGAGCTAGAGCCATTATTTATTAGTGATTCGTCCATACTTTTACCTTAGAAATATTTAATTTAGCTTCTTCAGTTACATCCAAAATCTCGATCACTTGCGTAAGTTCAACCCGATCAACCTCACAAGGGAATTTACAATCGTTAGGCTTAGATGTTCCTTTAGTTGCAAGTTCTGAAAGTGAGGCAGCCCCAGCCCAAGACCATAAACGCCTCGCTTGCCAGCTTCAAAATCCGGTCTAGGTCGATGAGTTTAATCATTTCATTTTGCTCCATAATGCAAGTTTTATTAGTTCTCTAGCAAATAGAACGGGAGTAGCTGACGCAGCTTTGCCCGAAACTGTTGGCTTGTTTTTTTCTTTCCCTCTTTGATCGTGAAAACCTATCTGGTGGGTAGCTTCTTTTTTTATCCAATTCATAGGTAAAGGATCAAATTTTCCATTATAATAAAGCCATGTTTTCTTCCTAGCTTTATGCCCATAAGCACTTTGCCAAACCTCTGTCACCCAACCAATAGGTGTATTTTTTATCCACTCACCAAAAACCGGGCGAGTTAATCCATACTCTTTCCATGCGTTTGAATAAGCTGGATGTTCTAAAACCCCTCCGCATCGATTGACAGCATCTAAAGCAAACTTAAAATGTCCGCCATCGTTTCCTGGTTTATTATGCTCTCCTCCCCATCTTTTATAATTTATTTTTGCAAACCTTCCCCACAATTGACACGGCGGGTGTGCTAAAACCGCATAATTACCTGTATAATTTAAAGCGTTTTTATTTTTGCACCATACCTCTAAGTCTTCCAACGTGCTGTATATTCCATTACATTCTGCAAAAAGAACGGCTATCATCTTTCCTCCTTCAAAATTTAGATCGGCCCAATGGAATGCTAATTGCTATCCAGATCATTGTCATTTCCACCTAAATAGACCCCGACCGCGACCGCGACCCCGACCACGACCCCGACCGCGACCCCGACCACGACCGCGACCCCGACCACGACCCCGACCGCGACCCCGACCACGACCCC
>ERZ724522.860-NODE-860-length-18138-cov-4.206990_pt1 | contig 18138 bp, 20 predicted proteins | sample MGYA00376055_ERZ724522 | MGnify/ENA primary metagenome ERZ724522 (study PRJEB28724, sample SAMN07190884) | wastewater metagenome | isolation source: effluent of sewage treatment plant in Hong Hong | place: Hong Kong | collected 2016-03-17 ... | reverse complement strand
ATGAAGATAAAAAATCTTTACAAGATATAAAAATAAAATTAAATGAAATAAATTTATATATAGATGGATTAAATAAAAAAATAACAAGTATAAATTCAACTATAGCTGTATTACAAGATAGATTAAAACAAAATAAAGATAATTTAAAAAAGAAAACAAAAATAAAATTAGATTTAGAAGAATTAAATGATAAATATAAAATACATCAAAAAGTATGTGAAGCATTTAGTACAACAGGAATACCAAATTTAATAATACATACTATATTAGAAGATTTACAAATAGAATCAAATAATATATTAAATGAATTGTATCCAGGATTACAATTAAAATTTAATATAGCTAAAGATAATAGTAAGGGAGAACAAATAGATACATTAGATATAGTTTATTATTTTAATGGACATGAATCTGACTTTTTACAATTATCTGGTGGACAAAGATTAATGATATCTTTATCATTAAGATTAGGTTTATCTAATATAATGTATAAAAAATTAGGAATAAAGTTACAATTTTTATTATTAGATGAAGTAGATCAAGCTTTAGATAAAGCATCTTTAAATATATTTGTTGATTTAGTTAAAAAATTACAAAATGATTTTCTTGTATTAGTTATAACACATAATGATTATTTAAAAGATAAATTTAGTAATGCTATATTAATAGAACAAGATGAAACATTTTCATCTACAGCAAGTATAATAAAAAATTATTAAAAATATAATATGTATTATTGCATTTTTAATAAATGCAATTAGATAAATTAATCGAGAAATATGATAAATTAGGTGAAATTAAATTTTATAATTTTATTATAGTTTATTCTATAAAAAATTCATTAATAAATGAAAAAATTTCACCTGAAATGTATTTGTTATATTATCATGATAATTTATTAAAATTATATAGAAAAACAAATAATAATAAATATTTAGAATTAGCTAAGCTTTTAAGAAGAGCTGCACATAAAGTATATAGAATATATTTAAAAAACAATTTGATTAATAAAAACGATAGGTTTTTAAATATATTAGTATGAGTGTAATATTAATAACAGTAACAGAGTCAGATAAACAAACAGTAGAAGGAATTCCAAATTATATAAATGTTATAACAAACATACCATCTACTATATTTTATACATTAGATGGAAGTGATCCTGATGAGTATTCAGATATTTATTTATCATCTATAAAATTACCAACAGACAGACCATCTGTAACATTAAAACTATATGCAACAAATGGGGTTGACAATTCAGATATAATGACTATGTTTTATAGTCCAAAGTTACCACCATTAAGAACTGCACATTCAACAGTTGATATGTTATCAAATAGTTGTTGTGATTCTACGCCAAAATATATATTAGATACAAATAGTAAATCATCACTTTTAATAAATGAATATGGAGAACCAGCTGTAAATGTTGGATATGATGCTGATGGATATATAGTACCACAAACTACAAAAGAAATACCATTAGCAAATTTACCATATTCTAATTATAATTTTAGAGGAGAGACTGTACCACCAGTTGGTTATAGACCAACCAAAACAAAATTTATATATGAAGAAACTGCACCAAAATATGTAAATAAAGAAGATGTATTATTTAATCCAAAAGCATTGGTAATATTTCAAGATGTGGATAAAGATACGGATCCATTATCTCCGACATTAATAAATAGAACTACATTTTCTTCAGAAAATACAGAAAAAGTTAGAGATGGTAATTTATTATATAATGCAGCATTAGATTCACCAACTCATACGGGTTCATATATAAGGAGAGAGTTTAATCCAAAGACACAAAAATTAACATATTATTATTACGATAATACAACAAATAGATGGATAATAAGTTCACACACATATCAACAAAAAGAAGAGACACCATTTACAATGGCAAACATATATTTTGGAAGAAATAATGGAGCTGGTGTTGTATTTAAATGGTTACCAGTTAAAAGAACATTATTTTAATAGGATAATTAATGGATGAGTTAGAAAAAGAGGTAGAAGAAGTTTCTACAAATAAAAAATTAGTATTAAGTGTATCAAAAACAAAAACTTGGACAAGTTGTAAAGCTAAATATAAATTTCAATATATAGAAAAGTTACCACAAAAAGAGTTTTTATTTTTAAAGATAGGTAAATTTGTACATAAATGTTTAGAAACATTTCATAAACATTATATAGATGGTAAAGAAGGTGATTATGTATCTGTTATGGAATATGCTATAGAAGATGCATTAAAAGAATTTACTTTAACAGATGAAGAGAATATAGAATGTAGACAATATATGAATAATTATATTAGTTTATTAAACAAAGAAAAACCAGATTATATAAAAAGTATATTGGCTGTTGAAAAACCATTTGAAATACCTGTATGTGAAGACATTGGTGTTATAGGATTTATAGATAGAATTCAATTAGATCCAGATAATATATTACATGTAGTTGATTATAAAACAAGTAATAGTGATAAATATTTAAAAAATGATTGGTTTCAGCTATTAACATATGCATATCATTTATATTTAGAAGATCCTACAATAAAAAAAGTTAGGGGATCATATGTTATGATAAAACAAAATTTTAAATATATAACAAAAGAGTTTAATTTAGATGAAATATTAAAAGTAAAAGATTCATATGATGAATATGGTAAAAAGATAAAAGAAGAAAAATTATTTAGATCAAATCCAACAAGATTATGTGATTACTGCTCTTTCCTTGAGGTCTGTAAAGACGGAAAAAATTTTATAAATAGAACCAAACAATTTGGTGAAATTTCTTGGTAATTGAAAGGTAAATTAATGGAAATAAAGTTAGATCAATTAGAAAATTGTAAATTTTTAGTAAAAGCTATGTATGATGATTCTTTAGAAATAGAAAGAAAAAAGAATAAAATTATTTCAAAATATAGAAATGTAAAGGTTCCAGGATTTCGTCAAGGAAAAGCTGATGATAATTCTATATTTGTTTCATTTAGAAAACAAATAGAAGATGATTTAAAAAATGAATTAGCATCAGAATGTTATGAAGAAGCTGTTAATTTACATAAGTTAAAACCAATAACATTACCTCAATTTTCTAAAGCAGATTTAGGTTTTGCAAGTTTTAATTGTGAATTTATATTATTAACAAAACCAGAATTTGAATTAAAACAATATAAATTTGAAGTACCAAAACCAGATATAAAACCAAGTGCAGAAGAAAGAGCACAATCAATATTAGAAGAAATAAGATTTCAATATGGAGAAAGAAATCCATTTTCAGATACCGATACAGCTCAATTAGGTGATTCATTAGTATTGAATTATTCTGGAAAAGATAATGTAACTAAAGAAAGTATACAAGAATTACAAGCTGTAAACGAAGTATATGAATTAGGTAAAGGGCCTACAAAAGAATTTGAAGATAATTTAATTGGTATGAAAGTTGGAGAAACAAAAGAATTTACTATAGATGTTTATGATAAAAAAATAGATATAAATGTTACTTTATTAATGGGAACAAAAATCACACCAATTGGATTAAATGATGAATTAGCAAAGAAAGCAGCAAATGTTGAAACATTTACAGAATTAATGGAAAAGATAAATGCATTATCATCAAATAAATATAAAGAAGAATATAATAAATCTTTATCAACTCAAATATTTAAAAAATTAATTGATGCAAATGAAATACAAATGCCAGATTGGTTAAAATTAGCTGAAGCTAGAATAATGGCAACTCAAAATAAATTAGATTGGGATAGTATTGATGATTCACAGAAAGAAAATTATTTATTATTAGCAGAAAGTAATATAAAATTTTCTTTAATATTAGAAGCTATTAGAGAAAAAGAAGCTGAGGCACAATTATCTGATTCTGAAGCTATGAATTTATTAAAGAATTGGGTTATAAAATCAAATAATGGAAATGTTAATGAATTTGTAAATAAATTAGAAACATCTGGACAATTACCTATATTTATAAATAGAATAAAAGATGAATTTACAATAGAATTTTTAATAAAAAATACAACTATAATTGAATGAGGAATACAATGCAAGAAGAACAAGATAAAAAATTAACAACTATGGATAAATTAAAGAAAAAATTAGAAAAAACTGTACCAGAATTTTTAGATTCTGTAGAAGGTATGGGTGTAGAAGAACTAAAAAAACAAGTAATGACATGTGAAAAACATATATATGAAGTTGATGTAGGTATGGAAAATGATGAAAAATTAAATGCAGCTAAAGATATTGTAAAAGAATTTTCAGCACCATATAGAGAAACAAAAACGCTACAACAAAATAAAATTAAATATATAATGCATTTACTACAAGAAAAAGGACAATAAATAATCTTGTTATATTATATATATGGAATATACATATAATATAACAAAAGGTTGTTGTGGTAAAAAAGGTTTTGTAGTAATAACAAAAAGAGCTATATCAAAAAACCATCTTGATAAATTTGCTCAAGATGGTTTTAATATTTCAAATAATTATTTAAAATCTGGCATATTATATGCAGAAAACAGTAAGATAATAATTATATGTACATTAGGCTCAAATAGAATAGAAGTTAAAAGTAAAATAAACTTAGATAATTTAATCGAACCATTAGAAGAGGTTTTAAAAAATTTATGACATATTCTTCTTTACATAATCATACTCATTATTCAATATTAGATTCAATAATTTCACCAAAAGATTTATTTAAAAAAGCTAAAGAATTAAATATACAAGCTGTAGCTGTAACAGATCATGGTTCATTAGCAGGAGCTTGGGATTGTTTAAAAGAATCAAAAAACAGTGGAGTTAAATTAATAATTGGTTGTGAGATGTATTTTACAGATGACGTTAAAAATAAAGAAGATAAATTACGTCATATAATATTACTTGCAAAAAACGCAGAAGGATATAAAAATTTATTATTATTAAATTATTCTGGTTTTTTAAATGGAATTGTAACTCCAAAAAGAGTTGTTCCAACAATAGATTGGCAATTATTAGAAAAATATAATGAAGGTTTAATATGTTTAACTTCATGTGGAAATGGTATAATATCTAAATTATTAAATAATAAAAAATTTGAAGAAGCAGAAAATGTAGCTTCAAGATTAAAAAATATATTTAAAGATAATTTAGGATTAGAAATACAAGCAAATAATATGAAAAGATTTGCTAATAATTATAATGATGAAATAGATCAACAATTTACAAATCGTCAAATAATTAAATTAGCAGAAAAATTAAATATTAAAGTTGTACCAACAAGTAATTCTCATTATATTTTAAAAGATGATTATTTAAAACATGATACAGCTTTATGTATTGCTTCAGGTCAAAGTATATACAGCAATTTTAGATTAAAATATAATGTACCAGATTTTTATTTAAAATCTGAAGAAGATATATATAATTTCTTTGAAAGAAATTATCCAGATAAAGTACAAGAATTTATTGATAATACAAAATATTTTTCAGATTTATGTGAAAATCCAGATTGGATAGATCCAAAATATACAAATCCTTCTGGAAAAGAATTACCTAAATTTAATATTCAATCAGAAATAGATTATAATGAATTTAAATTATGGTTAGAATCTCAATCAGATGTAATAAAACAATTAGATGAAGATAAATCTTATTTACAATATAAAGTATTTAAAATATTTGAAGATAGAAAAATAAGAGATAATATATCTGAAGATAAATATCAATTATATATAGATAGAATTTATTCTGAATTAGATGTATTACAAGAATTAGATTTATGTTCATATATGTTAATTACAGCTGACTTTTTAAAATATGCAAGAAATAATAATATTTCTGTAGGTCCTGGTCGTGGTTGTTTAGCTGGAGATACAAAAGTTTTAACAAAAGATGGATATAAAAATTTAGATTCAATTCAAATAAATGATGAAGTATATACTCATACAGGCAATTCACAAAAAGTATTAGCTACTTTTAAATATAAAGTAGACGAAGAATTATTAAGTATAAAAACAAATAATTTTATAAATCCTATAAAATTAACAAAAGATCATAAAGTATATGGTAATAAAAATAAAAATGAAAAACCAATATGGATTGAAGCTAAAGATTTAAATATTGGTGATTATGTATATACTACATTTCCAAATGATAAAGGTAAATTTATTTTAGATGATGTAAATTTAAATATGAATGTAAAATCATATTATTCATATGATAATGGATTTTATTCTGAAATAACAGAAATATCTAATTGTAAAGAAGAATATGTTTATGATATAAATGTTAATAGTGATAATAGTTATTTAACATCTAATCATATAGTACATAATAGCGCTGGTGGTTCATATATAGCATATTTATTAGATATACATATAGTAGATTCTATTAAATACGGATTAGTATTTGAAAGATTTCATAATAAATTAAAGAAAGCTGTATCAGATATAGATAATGATATTTCTGCTTTAAATAGAGATAAAGTATTAGAATATGTATCAAATAAATATGGTAAAGATAATGTTGCACATGTTGCTAATATAAATAGAATAACACCAAAAGTTTTTGCAAGAGATATCGCTAGAGCACATGAATTTGGTGGAAGCAAAGAAGAAGCTGTAAAAATAGGTACAAATATAGCTGATTCAATATCAAAAGATAATAAAGATTGTATTGTATTTGATGATGTATATAATAATGAACCTTTCTTTGCTGCATTTTGTGATAAATATAAAGAATTATTAATAAATAAAGATTTATTAGGAAAACCAAGATCAATTGCTACACACGCAGCAGGTATTATTATAGGTAAACGTAATTTATCAGAATTAGTACCAATAAGAAAAGATAAAGATGATAATACTTCAATAGAATATGATAAAGAGGTATGTGAAGAAAATGGTCTTGTTAAAATAGATTTTCTTGGATTAAAGACATTAGATATTATAGATTTAACATTAAAATTGATAAAAGAATCATATAATGAAACACCAGAAATAAATTTAGAAGAATATGATAAAAGTACATATGATTTAATTACATTAGGTAATACATTAGGAGTATTTCAATTTGGAACTAGTGCGGGTACAATAGATTTATGTAAGAAAATAAAACCAAAGAGTATAGAAGATTTAGCAATAATAACCACATTAGCTAGACCAGCTTCAAAACAAATAAGAGAAGAGTTTATAGAAACATTCCATGGAAGAAAATCTGTTAAATATTTTCATCCATCTTTGCAAAATGCATTAAAATCAACATATGGATATCCATTATATGATGAAAGTTTATTAATATTAGCAAAAGATGTAGCTGGATGGGATTTAGGAGAAGCTGATAAATTAAGAAAATTAACAAAAGAAAAAGGTAAGAATCCAGAAAAAGCAAGAAAATGGGAAAAAGAATTTATAGATGGTTCTATAAATAATGGATTAACAGAAAAAGAAGCTTCAGATATATGGGAAAAAATCATAGAACCCTTTGGTAAGTACTCTTTCAACAAATCGATTTTTGAAGAAGAGTTGGTGGATATATATACATCAACTGGAGAATTTATAACTAAGAAAAAAATTAAAGATGTAAAAGTTGGTGATTTTGTTAGATCTAGAGATGAAATTACTAAAAAAGATATATTTGTAATGGTGAAAGGTAATCATGACCACGGAAAACTTCCTTTAGTTGAAGTGGAATTAGATACAGGTGAAAAAATAAAATGTACAATAAACCATAAATTTAGAGTTAAACAAAATGGAAATATGTTACCATTATGGAAAATAATAGATGAAAAATCATCTATAGTTGTAGATACTATAAATAAAAATGATTCTGTTATTAGTAATATTAAAACAATAACTCCAGTAGGAGAAGGTCAGACATATGATTTAGAAATTGATCATGATGATCATCAGTATTATCTTTCTAATGGAATGTTAACATCAAATTCACATGCTGTATTATATTCTTTAATAAGTTATAAGACAGCTTATTTAAAAGCACATTATCCATTAGAGTTTTTGTTAGCAAACTTGATAACAGAATCGGCTTTAAAGACACCAGATTCAGAAGATTTAATAAATAAATTTAAATCAGAGATAAGAGCATTAAATATTAAAGTTATGTCACCAGATATAAATAAATCAGAAATGATTTATAAAATACAAGAAGGAGAATTAATAACTGGATTAGATGCTATTAAATTTGTTGGAAATGATGCTATAAAAGATATAATAGAAAAAAGACCATTTAAATCATTCTTTGATTTTATGGCTAGAGTATCAACAAAACATGTTAGAGCAAATTCTATACAAGCATTAGCTGCAACAGGATGTTTAGATAGTTTTGGAATAAATAGAAGAGCTATATTTTTATATTGTTCAGATTACAGAAAGAAATTAACTACATGGTTAAAAAAACATGATCCAAATACTGAAGAATTTGTTTATCCATGGCCAGAAGTAAAAGATTGGACAAAACCAGAATTATATGCATTAGAGAAAAAGTATTTAGGAGAATCTTTTACAGTAAATAAATCTGATGCATATGGAGATTTCTTTAAACAATCACAATATGTAACAATAAAAGATATAATTGATTTACCAGATAAAACATTTATACCATCATTTAAAGGTGAAATAAAATCTGTATTTTTCTTTAAAGTTAGAAAAGAAGGTTCTAAAGCATTTGGTAAAGAAATGTGTAAGTTATTATTAGAAGATACAAATAATCAACAGATAGGTGTAACTATATTTCCAGATACATTAGAACAAGTTAAATTAAGATTAAAGAAAGCATATAAAAATAAAATTAAATTAGATGAAAATATAGCAATACATTTTTCTGGAAGTATAAATATATACCAAGATGAAAAAGGGTTAATATTAAATGAATTATATTTTGCAAATTTACCACCAGAAGAACCAAAAGATAAAGGATTAAAGAAAGTTGCAATACAAGAAGAAGATAAAAAAGAAGTAAATAAAAATAAATCTGAATTAGATATTTTATATGATATTGAAGAAGAATTATTTAATGAAGGATTATTAGATTTAGATATTGAAATAAATTAAATAAAAGGAAAAAAATGAAAATATATTTTGCTGCTGATGAAAACCAAGTTAAAGAAAATTTAATAATAGAAGAAAATAATAAATATTATATTGTAAATCATTTAAGTGTATTTTGTGGAATAATGTCAAATAGTGTTGGATCTGTAATAGATTTAGTTTCTAATGTATTTAATAATCTAAAACAAGATTTGCCAAATAATTTTGATATTATAACTGTTGATATTGATGATAAAGCTGTTATAGATGCTGTAACGGCATCTATAACTGGTAACTCTTTTAGTTGTAAAGCTAAAGTTATTGAAATTACATCATTTACAAAAAGATAAAATATATTTACCTATTAATTGATATAGATATATACAAATAAGGGTAAAAATATGAAATGTATCAATTGTGGAATTGAAGTTCCGAGTAATTTTAAATCTGCTATAAAATCTAATATTTGTCCAAGTTGTGGCAAAAGTATAATGTCAGAAGATTTACAAAGTATTGTTATAGAATTATCTGAAGCTATATCAAAAATGTCAAATGATCCTGAAGGATTAGCTGGTTGGTTAGTATCTAATTTTTCTATGCAAAAAATAGGTGAAGCTTTACCAGTAGATTTTTATACAGCTGGTAAAAGAAAAAGAAGAGTACAAGAAGATGATTTTGAAGATGACGATGATGTTTTATCACCAAAAAGAAATGCATCTAAGTTTGCAAAATATGCAAAATATAATGAATTAGAAATGAGAAAAAAGAAAGAAGAAGCATTATCAGGAGGAACAATGGTAACATTAACTCCAGAAGAATTAGAAAATATAGAAGATGATCCTGTTATAGAAGGAATAGAAGATGAGATGCAATCATTAAATACAAGTGGAGATAGATTATCTGTATCTGACAGATTAAAAATGCTTACATCTAAAAGTATATTAGAGAAAAAACAACAGATGGCATCATCTGGTTATATAGAATCTGAAGGTTCAAAAATAAGAAGATTATAAAATAAAAAAATATAATATATATCCTATAATGAAAATTGTAGGATATATGTATTTTACACAATGGCATACATTATTGATAATAAAAAAATTGATATGACACAAGAAGAATATGATACATATAGACAGATATGTAGATCATATGATAGAAATAATTTTAAGGGAGAAGATTTATTTAAAGATTTATTTGAGACAGATGATGATGGTATAATAGTATTTTTAAAACCACCATCTAAACAATATACATCTATGGAAGTATATATGTTTATAATAGGAATAATGCATATGCAACATATTAGAATTTTATATAAGAAAGTAGATGAATTTATATTAGATGCTAAAAACAAATTAGGTATGAAATGACAAATTTATTAAAAGCGCATTTGGGTCTTAATGATATTGAAGAATATGAAAATTTTGATATTAGTGAAGCACAATATGTATTAAAAAAATTAGCAATAGAGCAACCTATGGATTTAGCAGAATATGAGAAATTACAACAAAGATCATTATATGCTGCAGATTTATTAATAGAATATATGACTAAATTAAATAAAACAATTTCTATATTAGAAAATAAAATAGATGTTAAAAGAAGTAAAGTATTTTTAGAATATAAATCTCCAGATGGAAAAACAACAGCAGAGATGAGAAAATCTGCATCTGAATCAGATTCAGAGATATCATTATTAAATGAACAAGTAGGAAAAGCAAAAGGAGCTAAATTCTTTTTAGATAAAAAGTATGAGTTATTAATTAAAGCTCACCATCATTATAAGGATTTAGCAAGCAGTATAAGAAATACTGGAAATACAAATGTGAAAAATACATATAATCAAGATGAATATAATAATAGTTGGTAAATTATAAATATATAAGGAAATGTTATGGTTTCAAAAGAAGAGTCGTTTTTTACAGGTTTTACAAAAGCAGATAAAGATTTTAATATATTTACAGCATCAAATCAAATAGGAGAGAAAGTAGATGTAATATCTACGGGATCACCATTATTAGATGATGCTTTAATTTGTGGTGGATTGCCATGTGGCAGAATAATACAATATTATGGACCATCAGGATGTCATGCAAAAGGTCAGGGCATATTAATGTCAGATGGTAGAATAAAAAAAGTTGAGGAAATTGAAAAAGGAGATATATTAGCAGGTCCAAGTGGACAACCACGTAGAGTTATATGTTTAAGACGTGGTAAAGATAAAATGTTTAAAATAATTCCAAATAAAGGAAAATCATTTGTTGTAAATGAAAATCATATTTTAACTTTATTTAAAGATAATTCATCATTAAAAAATAATGTTAATTTAACATCTGAAATAATTGATGTTAGTTTAAAAGAATATTTAGGTTGGGATCAAGATAAAAAAATATCTTATAAAATAATAAGAACTTCAGCTATTGAAAAATTTTATAAATCAGATAATATAGATTCAGTAATAAATTCAGAATTACCAATTGATCCATATATACTTGGGGTTTTAATTAGTAATGCTGATTTATCAGATTCTATTGAATTAACTGTATATGAACCTGAAATTGTTTCAGAATTAAATAAATTTGCAGAAAAATCAAATCTTAATATTATAGCAAATAATAAATATTATGGTAAATATAGAATTTCAAAAACAAATGAATATAAAAATAATGATTTACGTTTAAAAATAAACGATTTAAAATTAAATGTTAAATCTAAAGATAAATTTATTCCTGAAATATATAAACAAGCGCCAATAAAACAAAGACTAGAGGTATTGGCAGGAATATTGGATATAAAAGGTAAATTAAATACTTATAATTTTCAACATATATCAAAATCAGAAAAATTAGCAAATGATATAACATATATTGCAAGAAGTCTTGGATTAGCCGCATATGTTAGTGAAGTTAAAAAATTATATAAAAATGATATTGATATTAAATATAAAGTCACAATAAAAGGTAATTGTTCAATAATACCTACAAGAGTAATAAGAAAAAACTCTTCAAATATAAAACAAATAAAAGATGCTTTATACACTGGATTTAAAGTTGAATATGTTGGTGAAGATGATTTTTATGGATTTACTTTAACTGAAGATGGTAGATATTTATTAGATGATTTTACAATAACACATAATTGTGGAAAAACACTTTTAGCGATGTTAGCTATAAAAAGTGCACAACAAAAAAACAAAACAGCTAAACAATTATGGATAGATGCAGAAGAATCATTTGATGTTTCTTGGGCAGAATCATTAGGAATAGATACAGATAGATTAACAATTATAGATGGTCCTGCAGCTTCAAATGGTAGAAAAGTATTTGAATTATTAATAGGTACACCAAAAAAAGATGCAAAAGGTATTTATTCTGGTAAATCAAAAAATGGATTCTTTGATGAAATAGCTTTAGGTAATTTAAATTACAATTTAGCTGTATTAGATTCATTAGGACAAATAATACCACCTGGAGAAGATGTTTCTGAAGTTGGTAAAGTAAATATGTCTTTAATGGCAAGATTCTTATCTCAAGAACTTAAAAAAGTATCTGTTGATTTGCATAAAGCAAATATACCTTTTATAGTTATAAATCACGTAAAAGATAATATGAATAGTATGGGTATGCCATCATTTACATTTAGTGGTGGAAATACATTAAAACATGGATTAGGAGTAAATGTATTTTTTACTGCATTAAGAGGTGCAGATAATACTTTATTAAATAGTAAAGAAGATAAAATAGGTCATGTTATAAGAGCTAAAGTAGAAAAAAATAAATTAGGACCATGGCCAAGACAAGCTGAATTTAAGGTTAATTTCTATAAAGGAATAGATGCATTTGAAGAAGAAGTAATAGAACTAGCAATTCAATATGAATTTATAAAAAGAGTAAATAATTTAACTTATTCTTATGATGATAAGAACTTTAAAGGAAAAGGTGCATTATTAGAAGCATTTAAATCAAATACAGCTTTAATTGAAGAATTACATAATAAAATAATAAAAGCTAGAGATGATAAATGGGAAATGAAACGTCAAGAACAAAATAAAAATAAATTACCAGTTGAAGAGGTTGAGATTGAAAATGAAAGTGAGAGTGATGAATAATGGATAAAGATATTAATTTACCATTAGTTAGTGTTAATGTAAATCAAACACCAGCTCCTAAACCAAATATTTTTATGTTGGTTAGAATGGCAAATAACAGGAGTTTTGTAGCTATAAAACTTATTGAAGGACCATCATATATAACTTGTATTGGGTTTCATTCTGAATATAAGTTTGGTGGTGAAAAGAATTATTATAAAGAAGATTTACAAGTAAAACAAAAAGAAGATTTTATAGAAGTAAAAATACCGTGGAATAATATATTAGAAATAGTTAATTTAAATTATGTATACAAAGGATAAGGAAAATAAAAATGAAAAATAAAAATGTAAAATCACAAAAAAATGTAAATGATGTAAAATTAGATAGATTAGTTAATTTAATAAAAAGATTAGTTTCAAATAAGAAAACATGGTCAGGAAGTATGACAGATTTAGTAAATAAAGTATCTAGATCAAGTACAATGCCAAACAATCCTATTTCAATGAGATCTTTATTAAATAGAGTTGTAAATCGTTTATCTAGAACAGACAAGATAAGTACTAAATTTGAAGTATTATCAAAGCCATTAAATGGTGGTTCTAGAAGGGTTGTAACTTTTAAATTACGCTCATAACGCATGGTGTAAATTTACAAAGTTAACATTAAATTAGCGTTAGATGATAACAAAATAAATATCAAATAACGCTAATTTATAGCAATATTTAAGCATTTATATAGGATTTTGATATCCTTTAAAGTGACCCGAAAGGGTAAATTAATTAGTTGGCCGAAAGGCAAAATATATACAAAGGAAAATAATTATGGCACAATATGGACAAACAGATTGGGATTTAGTTGGTAACGAAAACAAAAACAAAGATTTCAAAAAAGATATGTATTTAAGATTACAAGATGGTCCTAATCGTATAAGAATAGTAACAAAACCATTTCAATATTTAGCACATACTTATAAAAAAGAAGGTGATAAAGGTTTCGGACAAAAAGTATATTGTTCAGCACCAATGGGAAGCTGCCCATTATGTGAAAAAGGTGATAAAGCAAAACGTAGATGGTTAGTAGGAGTAATAGATCGTAAAACAAGTACATTTAAAATATTAGATATAGGATACTCAGTATTTCAAAATATTAAGAGTTTAACAAATGACCCAGACTGGGGTGATCCATCAAATTATGATATTGACTTAGTTGTAGATCGTAATGGTGGAGCAAGTGGATATTACAAAACAAATCCTAAACCAGCAAAACCATTATCAGTAGCAGATTTAGAATTAATAGAAGCTATAGATTATGATGATTTAAATCGTAGAGTAACACCTCCAACAGCAGATAAAGTATTAGATAGATTAGCAAAAATAAATGGATTACCAGTATTAGGTGATTCTGGTTTATCAAAACAACCATTTATGGTTAATACAAAAGAAGATGATGAAGATGATGACGATATCGAATTTAAAAATGTAAAGTAATAATAAAATAAATTAGAACAATGAAAGCCACCTTTATAAGGTGGCTTTTTTTTGGCCTTTTTTCTACCAAATATTTTTATAATGGCTTTGGCTTATTAAAATAATATTTTACATTAAAAAATATAATTGTTTAACTATGATATAGTGAATTTATGAGTTGTATAATATTAGGATTAGATATATCTAGTAAAACAATTGGCTATAGTGTTATTTCTGTTGATGATAATAAAAATATATCTATATTAGAAATTTCACAAATAACACCAATAAAACAAACTAAAACAAAAACACAAATATTAAAAAATAATATAAAAAAAACAAAAACAATAATAACTAAATTAGATATTTTCCAACAATTAAATTATGTAAAAAATGAGATAAATAAAATATTAAAGAAATATAATCCAGATATTATTGGAATAGAAGATATAGCAAAATATTTTCCAAATAAAAGTAGTGCTAATACAATAATAACATTAGCATTATATAATAGAACTATAGGATTAGAATGTTTTAATTTTAAATCTCAATCTCCTAATTTATGTAATGTATTATCTATAAGGACAAAAATAAAAAAACAATTAAAATTAAATAAAATTCCAGATAAAAAAGAAATACCAGATTGTATGGAAAAAATTTTAAATATTAAATTTCCTTATATTTATGATAAAAATAAAAATATAAACGAAAAAAGTTACGATATGGCAGATAGCTTAGCAGTAGCATATTACATGGTAAGGTAAAAAAATGAAATTAAATGAAGCTTATGAAACTTTAAATTTAAATGAAAATTCTTCTGATGAAGAAATAAAAAAGAAATATAGAGAATTATCTAAAAAATATCATCCAGATATTTGTAAAGAACCAAATGCACAAGAGAAAATGAAAAATATAAATGAAGCATATAATATATTAACAGGTAAAACACAACCAGAACAAAGTCCTATATATTCAGACATTCCAAATATAAATGATATATTTTCTTCTATGGGAATAAATTTCCCATTTAATCAAGGATTTAATAATAATTTTAATAAAAAGTTTTATGAACCAGATGTAAGATTTGATGCCAATATAACATTTGAACAATCTATATTAGGTACTAAGACAAATTTAAATTATGAAGTAAAAGATAAATGTACTTCATGTAATGGAAATGGTCATACAAGAACAAATAATTGTACTTCCTGTAATGGCATTGGGGTTAAAATAAAAAAGATGAATAATGTTGTTGTACAAACTCAATGTGAAGTTTGTAATGGTAGAGTTACATTTAATAAATGTAAAAATACAAAATGCGATAATGGATATATAAATTCAAAAAGATCAATAAATGTTAAAATACCAGAAGGTGTAGTAAATGATTCTATTTTAAGAGTATCAAATTGTGGTAATTATAATAGTCATTTTGATAGTTATGGCGATTTATTTTTACATATTAAAGTTAAAGAAAATAAAGAATATAAATTAATTAATAATAAAGATGTATCTAGTGAATTAACAATTAGTTTAATGGAAGCAGTCAGAGGTACAACTAAAAAAATAAATACAGTGCATGGAGAAAAAGAAATAAAGATAAATAAATTAACTAAAAATAACGATAAAGTTATACTAGATAATTGTGGAGTATTATCTAGGAATGGCAGTCATATAGTAAATATAAATATAAATTATCCAAATTTAAAGTATTGGTAAAAATGGCGTTTTTAATACAATGTTCAAATAAAGGTTGTTATCAAAGTACAGAAGCATTATTAGATTCAAATAATAAAGTTATATGTGCAAAATGTTCAAAAGAAATAGTTAATGTAACAGAATTTATGAAAAAACAAATGAAGAGTGCAGGACAAGTTCTTAAAAATATAAAAAAAGAATTTGCATTTAAATGTGCTTCATGCAATGTTATAGATCAACCAATTATAAAAGGTGATTTATTTTATTGTTCAAGTTGTAATAAAGAAATGAAAAATATATCCGAACCTTTTAAAATAATATTAAAGGAAAAATTAGGCAAAAAATGAAAATAAAAGTTTCAAATGAAATGAAGGAAATAGCAAATACATATGCACCAAAATTAAATATTGGTGGTAGATCAAATTTATCAAAAGAAAGATTAGCTAAAGTACCTAGATTAGAATTTCAATATACAGGATTATATGGAGAGTTAGCTTGGTATCAATATAGATATAATGATTTATCTAAATTTATAGAAGTTCAAGAACAAAAAAATTCTGTAATAAAAAAAGGTAAAGGTGATAATGGATATGATGATAAAATGTTTTTTGATAAAGATAGATTAATAGACATTAAAACCAGTCATATTTTAGATGATAAAAAAATAAAAACATTAAATTTAATAGTATCACCAAATGAGTATCATGAGAATAGTATATATATCTCAGCATTTGCTATAGGTAAAGATAGAATAAATGTAGATGAGGTTGTATTACAAGGATATGCATTATCAGAAGATATAACAGAAAGATGGTTTATAGATAAAACAAAATATGCCGTAAAGGTATCAAAGTTAAAAGATATAAAAGATTTATATGAAAAATTTTAATGAAATATTAAAAGTATGTAATAATTTATTAAATGAACATTCTTTGGCTGTGAAGGCCAAAGAATATTTAGATAGTAGAATAAAAGATGATGAGATAAAAAATCAATTTGGTTATTTTCCATCATCTGAAAATTTAAATATTATAACTGATTATATAAAAGAAGATGATTTAATCAAAAATAATTTATTATATTATAAATATATAGATGATACAATTTCATATAGAAAAAATAAAATTTGTATATTAGATAAACATAATTTAATTATGCCATACTATGATGTTTATGGAAACATAGTTAGTTTAGTAGGTAGATCTTTATTAAATGATAAAGATAGAAAAGAATTGGGTATAGATAAATATAAAAATACTACATTTGAAAAAAGAAATCATTTATTTGGATTAAATGTAGCAAAAAAAGAAATAATAAATAAAGATTGTGTATATGTTGTTGAGGGGCAATTTGATCAATTAAAATGTTATGAGAATGGATTAAAAAATGTAGTAGCAGTTGGGTCATGCAATTTAAGTTTTCAGCAATTATCATTAATATCTAGATATACAAGAAATATAAATATTATGTTTGATAATGATGATGGTGGTAGGGCTGGTAATCAAAGAATAAAAAATAAATTTGGTAATTATAGACAATTTAAATTTAATTTTATAGAGATACCAAATATGTATAAAGATATAGATGAATTAATAAATCAAGAAGGAATAGAATATTTTAACAATAACGTTATATAATAACGAATGTTATTATGTACACAAATACAAATGTATTATTTTTAAAAAATTTATTAATTAATTTAAAACCAAATGATTTTATATTTATAAAAAGTATATATAAGCATAAAGACAAACAACATAAATCTCATGAGAATTATTTAAGAACAAAATCATCATTTTGTATATTGTATTCATTTATAGCATATTATA
>ERZ724522.859-NODE-859-length-18155-cov-8.669116_pt1 | contig 18155 bp, 9 predicted proteins | sample MGYA00376055_ERZ724522 | MGnify/ENA primary metagenome ERZ724522 (study PRJEB28724, sample SAMN07190884) | wastewater metagenome | isolation source: effluent of sewage treatment plant in Hong Hong | place: Hong Kong | collected 2016-03-17 ... | reverse complement strand
ATGACCATCCCCGCGCAACTCACCCCTCTCATACGGGTAGATAGCGCCGCGAACGACCGTGTTTCCGACGATTGGTACGAGTGGTTTGGAACGCTTGGCTCTGGCGGCGGTGGTGGTAACACCGTACTCAATGGTGCGGGCGCTCCCAGCGGCGGTACGGGTTCCGATGGTGACTTCTACATCAACACGTCTGCCAATACGATCTACGGCCCCAAGACAGCGGGCGCATGGGGTTCACCGACATCGCTAGTAGGGCCGACCGGCGCTGCCGGTGCGGGCATGACGTGGACGGAAGCGGAGATCGACTTCGGCTCCACCCCTGTGTATGACGCCACTTTCACGATCACTGACGCGGCGATTACTTCGTCCGCAAAGAAAGTGATCGTCAACCCCTGCGGCAAGGCTGCAACGGGGCGCACAGCCGATGACTGGCAATGGGATGGCGCTGTATTTGCCGCGAACCCCGGAACCGGCTCGGCAACGGTTTACGCAACATTCTCCCCCGGCCCCATTGTCGGGAAACGAAAAATTCAATATTCCGTGGTGGCATAGATGGCAATAATCGACGGCGGCAGTAGCACCGCAGGCAAGGCAAACGTCAGCGCGAAGTATTCGCTTTCCGTGGTGCCGGAAACCAATGCGGCGACCAACGCGGACAACGTGGGCTGCGTTCGGGCGTTCTCCGAGAACGACCCCGGCACTAAAACTGGTTCGGCGTTGCTGCGCTCTCCAGAAACCTCTCAAGACTTCCGCCTTCGGGTAGGCATCGACACGCTGCTGTTTGGTGACACGTTCAACGCTACCACGCAGAACACCGGACTGTGGAAACACGCCTTCACCACAATGACGATGACGCAATCGGCGGGGTTTTTGAACGTCAACGCTGCGGGCACATCAACCGTGGCGAACAACTACGCCTATCTTCAATCATGGCGGTACTTCCCGCTGGTTGGAACTTCGCCGCTTTCCGTTGAAATCACGATGCAGTTTGATCGTGCGCCAATTGCCAACGAAGTATTTCTGGCGGGGCTGGGTGTCGCAACCGGCGCAGCGGAACCCGTTGATGGTTGCTGGTTTGAATATACCTCTGCTGGATTGAAGGGCTGCATCCGCTACAACTCTGGCACCGTCACCAAAGTTGACTTGGAAGACGTTGTAGATATTGCCGTCAATACCAGCCGGAAGTACGCCGTTGTGGTTGGCGAGCATACGCTGGAGTTTTGGATTGATGACGTTCTGTACGGCGAACTTGCAGTTCCCGCCGCACAGGGCCAGCCTTTTATCACTACGGCGCTCCCGCTGTTCATCCAGAAGTACAACGCCAGCACAGTCAGTTCAAGCCCGAACATGATTGCTCGCGTCAGCGACATCACCGCAACACTGATGGATTTGTCCTCGCAACAAACGTGGGCGAACCAGATGGCGTCTTGCGGACTTAGTTTGCAAGGGCTGAATGGCGGAACGATGGGTTCCCCGCAGATTCAATGGGCCAATACGGCACTTCCTACTGCGGCAGCGGCAACCAACACCACGGCGGCACTGGGTGCGTTCCTTGGGGGAATCTTCCTCATGAATGCGCCAGCAACATCGGCCACGGACGTAATCATTGCCTCCTACCAGAATCCGCTGGGTGGCGTGAACCAGACACCGCGAACAATCAAGTTGCGCGGTATCAAGGTGGACTGCGTGAACTCGGTCGTTGCTGTGGCAACCACCGGCACCACTTTTGCTGTGGCATTAGCATGGGGCGGAACGGCGCTGAGTTTGGCAACGACCGAAACCGGATCATTCGTTACCGCGACCGCCAAGGCCCGCCGCATTCAGCCGCTTGGCGTGATCTCGTTTCCCGTTGCCGCCGCTGTCGGCGCGCAAGCAACGCCGCTGCAATTCGACTTTGAGGCTCCCATCGTCATCAACCCCGGCGAGTATGTCCAAGTGGTCGCAAAGATTCTGGTGGGCACCGCCACAGCGACGGAAGTATTCCAGTGGGTTATCAGCCCAAACCTGTACCACGAATAAGAGAACCCTATGGCACTCAACGACCGCAACAGCATTCTCGACAATTCCTACGACCGCACGACCGACAGCGGAATGACGCCGGGTTTGCAGTTCGGTACGCAGCCCAGCGGAGTCGCGCCTTCGGGAATTGTGCAGGCCGCTCAGTCGGAACAATCCATCATGCCGATGGGCAAAGCCGCCCCACAGGCCAAAGCAAATGTGTCAGGCAATGGTGGCGCACCAAACGTCAGCGCACCGCTTCCCGCACCGCCTGAATCGCCATCAGCACCAGACCGCATCAATACCGTCACCCCGCCCGTAGCGCCTCCCGCCCCCTACATCGGTGCCAACACCACGACCACGGGAACGAACACCACCACGACCGGCACCAATACCGGCATCGTTGGCGCAGCGCAGGGAACCGCCCCAAATCTGACCGACCCATCAACCATCAAGCCGGTCACAGGAACGGTCACGTCTGACCAATTGGTAGAAGACCGCCTGACCCGCCTGCTGGGTTCGGACTCACCCCTGATTGCCCGCGCACGTCAACGCGCCGCTGAAAACGCAACGTCCCGTGGACTCCAGAACTCTACAATGGCGGTACAAGCCGGTGAAGCCGCTGCCATTGATGCCGCACTCCCCATTGCAACCTCGGACGCACAGACCTATTCCCGCCAATCCCTTGCCAATCAGGACAGCGAAAATCAGTTCTTGGGACAGGACAAACAGTTTGCCGGACAGCGCGTCCTGGCGAACGAGGACCGCACTTTCCAAGGCTCCGAGAACGAGAAGAACCGCATCACCCAATCGTCCATCGCCGCCCAAAACGCCAATACCCAAATGGGTATCGCGCAGATGGAGCAATCCAGCCGTGCCGCCCTTGCCGCGCAGGAACTTCAGGGGCGCTTGCAACTGGCCGGTATCGACGCCGACACCCGCACCGCACTGGCAAAGATGGACATCGACGCCCGCACGTCGCAGAACATTGCCCAACTTAATCAGAACTCGCTTATCAACTTCTCCAGCGGGTTCGCCAACATCCAGTCTTCCAGCATGGAACCGGACGCCAAAGCCAACGCGACCAAGAACTACCTCGCTATTTGGGCCGGTTCGCCGTACCTCCCCGTGGGGATCGACTTGAGCAAACTTCCCACCAACACCACGAACGGCGGAGGCGGCGGCGCGTGATCCGTAAAGCCTTGATGACCGACCTTGCCGCGATCTTTGAACTTGGCAAGCGTATTCACGAAAAGAGTGATGACCGCGACATCAAACTAGATGAAGTGGTGACAAAGACCCGCGTGGCCGGATTGATCGGCTCCACCAGCGGGTACGTGATTGTCGATGAAGTCGAAGGCGAGATTACCGGCGTCCTGATCGGGATGTCGGATGAATTGTTCTTCTCCCGCCATCGGTACGCCATCCCCTTGATTGCCTACGCCGAAAGGCGCGGGGCATTTGTGTGGATGGTGAAGCGATTTGTGAAGTGGGCGCTGGAAGCAAGGCACGTCAAGCAAATCATTCTGGATACATCGTTCGGCGGGGAATTGGGAATGAAGACAGAGGCGATCTACAACCGGCTTGGCTATACGCGAGTGGGTTCAACTTTTATTGTGAGGGCAGCATGAGCAAAGTCGTGAAGGGAATTTCCAAGGTTTTCAAGGCGGTGGGAAACGCCGTCAAGAAAGTTGCCAAGTCCACGGTGGGCAAGGTGATTCTTGGCGCTGCTGCTGTCCTATTTACGGGCGGTCTTGCCCTTGGTGCGTTTGGTGGCGCGGCGACTGCGGCATCTATCGCTGGAGGGCTTAGTTCCATCCCGCTTGTCGGTGGCGTCGCCTCAAGTATTGTGGCGGCGGGCAGCGCGGCAGGCGTAGCGGCGGCGGGGCTGGTATCAAGCGCCCTTGGCCTTGGTGAAGCCGGTGCGGTTGCTGGTGCCACGGAAGCCGCAAGCCTTGCGGGAATGACCGCTGAAGGTGGCGTAGCCGCCAGCCAGATCGCGCCCGCTGCAACCACGCTGGCCGGTGCCGAAGGTGCCGCTGGAGCCATCGGCGCAACGGGAGCCGCAACCGGTGCAACGGGATTGGGCGGACTGACCGCTGAAGGTGGCATCTCTGCCGCTGGCGGCGGTGTATCGAGCGCCACCACGAACGGCATCGTCGGATGGGCCAAGGCAAATCCTGCTCTCGCCACCATCGCAGGCCAAGCCGCTTCGGGTGTCGCGCAGGCGGGATTGAACGCCTACGGCCAGAAGCAATCCCTTGACGCGCAAAAAGAGCAAAAGGACAAGGAGCGCGAGGATCAAATCCGGCGCGGCCAGGTTCCCGATTACTCGTCTGTGTTCTACAAAACACCGTCCATCATCGCCAACGCAAAGGCCGGAAAATGAAGCCATACGAACAAGGTGAACCCGCAGGCGACCCGACCACGCCGGACAACATGCCCCAACACGAAGGCGCTGAATCTGCTGACATGGAGCAGCAAGAGGGTTCCGAGGAAGACATGGGCGGCGAAGAAGAACAGTCCAACGTGACGCCCGAAGAACAGGGAGCCTATGACACCGTGGTAAAGGCTGCGCTCTCCATGATCTACGTGGAGGACGGTTCGTTCTCGGCTATCGTGGAGAAGATCAAGGGTGAATCCGACAAAAACGGACTCGCCTATGGCATCGGCCATACCGCCGCCATGATTCTTCGTTCCATTACCGAGGGCGCCAAGCAGCAAGGCCGCGAAGTGCCGGAAGACGTACTTCTCCCCGCTGGGCAAGAGGTGGTCGCGGAGTTGGTGGAAGTCGCGGTGAAAGCTGGGCTTGCCAAGGAAGCGGATCAAGAAAAACTGTTCTCCGAAGCTGTGATGAACGGGGTTCAGGAATACGGTAAGGCCGCGCTGAGTGCTGGCGAAATCACGCCGGAACAGCAAGCGCAGGCCAAGAGCGAGTTTGACGCACTCAAGAACGCACCGCAGACCGGTTCGCTGGTCGCGGCGGCGAAGGGGTACTGACATGGCGGGATGGGGCGGGATTATCGGTAGCGCACTTGCGGGTGGACTCGCCGGTGCCGGGAATGCCGTTGCCAACATCGGTGCAAACCAGATGAAGGCCGACGAGCGCCAAAAGGAAATGGATTGGCAGGAGGCCAAAGAGCGTCGCATGAAGCAGTTGGAAGTCACGATCTACGAGCAGAAACGCGACTCCGACATGAACGCGGCCAAGGCCCAAGGTGCCGCGATCTCTGGACAGGTGGAAAAGAACCTGTCTGCGCCCACCACGCCAAACGACGAGGAATACGGTCCCGGCGACCGCCCATCATCCAAAGCCGCCGCTGGCGTGACGGACGAACAGCGTTTGCGCGAGCGCATCAAAGTGGCCGAGCAGATGGGCGATATGAACGCCGCCAAGGAAGCCCGCGCCGCACTGGATACCGAACGCAAGTTCCAGTACGACAAGAACAAGGGCGACCGCGACAACAAGCGCCTCGACGCGGAAACCGAATGGCGTAAGTCATCTGAAGAACGCAAGATGAAGCACGATGAAGCCATGCTGTCGTTCTATCAATCCCGCGCCAATCGTGAAGATGACAAGGCCCAAGCCGCCGCAGAGCGTGAACTTCGCGCCAGCACCACGGCGGGACTGAAGAACATCGAGAAGGAATTGCAGACCTATCGCAAGGCGCTATCCGACCCGATGGCAGACCCCGCCGACAAGGCCGAAGCCAAGCAAGCGATTGCCTCACTGACCCGTGAGCAAGCCAAGTATCGCAAGGCATTGCTGGCCGCAGGGCTGGACGTTGAAGGTGGAAGCAATGTTGACCCGCTTTCATTCTTGCCGAAGGCTGACGCCCCCGCAAAACCCGCTGCCGCTGCACCCGCGCAGGAGTCAGCGCCAGCACCGCAACCCGCAAAGCCTGACCTCGCTCGCCAGTTGGCCGACATTGATGAAAAACTCCGCGACCCCTCCATCGGCGGGAAAGATCGTCTGCAACTGGAACGTCTGGACATCCTTCGCCAGATGAATGCGGGCGGCATCATCAATCAAACCAAGTCACTGTCATTCATGGGTAAATAATGGCAACAAACTACGCCGGTCTTTCATCTGATGATTCCGATCTGCTTGACTCGCTGGACGCAAGCGGCCAGAAGTTCGACGCCACAGTAGGCAACGATGGAAAACTGTCCGTCAACAAGAAGCCCGCAACCGACCTGTACAAGAAGTACGACTGGCAGGGTGCGTACTCTGCTGGACTGTCCAGCACGGAAATCCTTGACGCACTTGACCGCGCAAATGCGCTGGGCGGGTATCGCCTGAAGGAAGCGCGTAAAGCGGGATTGGATGACGATCAGATCGCGGAAGCGTTGCAGCCCAAGAAGGCTCCAGAGGCACCAGAACAAAGTGGGTGGCGACGTGCCGCTGACGTGGGCATCTCTGCCCTCAAAGGCGCTATCGGCGTTCCCGAAGCCGCTGTTGGCTTGGCAGACATCCCGACAATGGGCCTCGCCGGTAAAGCCGCAGAGTCCATCGGGTTCCGTCCGAAAGAAGCCAAAGCCGCACTGGATGAATTTCTGTCCGACAAGCAAAAGGCAGCAAACAAGGCCGTTGAAGATACCAAGGGATTCTTCCCGACCATTGGCGCTGCCTTGCAAAACCCTAGCGTTATCGGTCACTCTATCGTGGAGTCCATCCCCTCCATCGGCGCGGGTGGCGTGGTGGCTCGTGGGCTGGGCGCAATGGTATCCCCGATCACCGCCGCCGCATTGGGCGAGGGCGTTGTCGGTGCCGGTTCCGCTGCCGAACAAATCCGCCAGGAAACCAATGACGGTTTGCTGACCCCGTTCCAATCTGCCGCTGCGGTGGGTTCCGGTATCGGTACGTCGATCTTCGGCGCTATCGGCGGGAAGTTGTCCAAGAAACTCGGCATCACGGACGTGGATACCTATCTCGCCACGGGCAAGATTGCGGAGACAAACAAGGGCATCATCCGCCGCATTGTTGAAGGCGGAATCTCCGAAGGTGTGTTTGAAGAACTGCCGCAGAGCGTTCAGGAACAGATGTGGCAAAACGCCGCGCTCAACAAACCCATCATGCAAGGCGTACCGGAAGCGGGCGCGATGGGGATGCTGGCCGGTGTCGGTATGGGTGGCGCTGGCGGCTTTATCAGCAAGACCCCCACCGCATCCACCGTCAAGGAAACGGGCGACATCCAGAAAGACATCGACGCCATCATTGAAGCGCCGATCACCCCGATTCAGCCACGCGGTTCCTTCGGCATGATTGACGAACTCGCCAACTTTGCCGCTGAAGAAAAGGCGGATGTCGCCGGTCGCCGCAATGCCATTGCTGCCGACACCGCAGCCAAGGAACGCGAGTTTGCCGACTTTGCCAAGTCCGAGCAATCCGATCTGGCCTATCTGCGCCGCGACGCCGCTTTGGAAGCACAGAAACAACGCGACTTCGCCCCCGCGCTGGAGCAGGTACGCGACCAGACGATTGACCAAGCCAACGCCTTGACCCGCGTATCGGGTGTGGATTCCGGCGAACCGACCGCCATGCAACGTGCCATGCAAGCGGCACAGGAGAAGCGCAATGCAAAGCAACTGGTATCTGGTCAGTCTCCCGCAGCCCAAGGAACCGCGCCCAATGAAGCTATCGGAAGTGTTGTTTCCCAAGCCCCCGAAGCCGTACAAGCCGCCAATCCAAGTGAGTCATCTGGTGTCGCTGTCAATGCTGATTTAGCTAATACAGAAAGCCGGTTAAACCCTGCCAATTCAGCACAAGAAAGCAGGGTAGAACCTGCTGTTCCCAATTTGAGTACGACCGTTCCCAATTCAGGAACACAGAATGGGGTACGCGACGCCATTGACCAACTGACGCAGCCCATCAGCCATGACGATGCCCGTGCGCTTGTTGCTGGCAAGACAGAAAAAGTAGGAGGCGTTGACCCTCTGAAGATGATCGACGCGGGCGAAGGCAACAAGAAACAATATCGCCTTGGCAATATGCCGCTGTCCATGTTCCGCGAAAACGAATCCGGCGACCGCTACGATGGCACAGTGGACGCCAAACGCGCCGCTGAATACGCCCAGCGCCCAGCGAACGAAATGCCGCCAGTTATTGCGCTTGTAAGTAAAGACGGAACACGCCTGAATGTACTGGATGGTGGTCATCGAATTAGTGCCGCACGGATGCGCGGTGATTCTACGATTCCTACGCTCATTTCTCTCAAGAATGGAGTACCATCTGCCAATGGACAGCCAAGCAACCAACAGGAAATTGGCCGCAATGCTGCTGGAGCATCACAGCAAGCGGCGACCGATAATCGTGGTGGAGCCAACCTGTCGGATATACGTGGCGCTGCAACGGTATCCAATGCTGCCAATCAGCAAACAGGTGGCGGCGATGTTGCCGTGGCCGGTGTGGGTGGCAAAGCGAATACCGGAACTGCACAACAAGGTAAAGCACCCAATACTGGAAGCACGTCGCCAGCAAGCGGTGGCCGCGTGGATCAGGGAGCGCCAGCCGACCGCCGCACCGCCCCCCGATACAACCCCGAAGTAGATGCCGCATTCAAGCGTGCCCGTGAACTTCAGGATAGCGCCAAGACGCCCGAAGAATTTGCTGCCGCTGACAAAGCCCTTAACGACGCTGCCGACCTCGTAGAAGGTAAGGCCAATCCGAAGGCCAACGATTCGCCCGTACTCCCCGGCGACCGCACTTTCAAAGATGGCAAGCTGTTCAAAAGCGTCAAGTCCGCCGAACTCTACAAGAAGCAGAACAACGTACCCAAGTCCGCCGCTGTCACGCCGATCATCGAGAACGGCAAACAGATCGGTTTTGTGCTGCGTCCACGCGAACGGACTCGCGGCCAAGTCCTTGCGGCAGAACAACGCAAGAAGGCCAGAGTCACGCCGGACGCTACCCGCGACAACCTGTGGACGTACATCGGGAAGCTGGGCGGACTCAATCCCGACGAAATCCGTAGCACCTGGGGAATCGACCGCGCCGACAAGTTCCGTTCCAGCGAAGCCACCGCCCCAACCATTCGCGCACAGGGCCAAGGTGAATCCATTGACTCCATGCTGGAGAAGTTGCGCCAAGCCGGTTTTAAGGACGCCGAAGGCAAGGAACTGGAATACCCCGCCCAGCTTGAAGAAATGTTCAAGGAGGGCGACCAACATCACCACCCGATAGGCCGCGACCGCCTTGCACAACTGAGCCTTGAAGCCCGTGCCGCTGACGAACAACGCCGCGCAATGGCGCTGCCGGATGAGGCATTGGATGAATTCGACCAATTAGCCAAAGAATCGCAGAGCCGCGTAGAATCCACATGGGATTCATTCAAAGACGAAGCCGGTGCCGATATTCACGGCGAGAGCGCCGTTGACGAACTGAATGCCGCAGACGAGGAATACACTAATGAATTCGACAAGCGTGAAGCCGAAGCAGAAGCAGTTGCCCAAGACCGCGAAAGAAGCGTTGCTCAAGTACCCCAAGACGAGGGCCAAGTTCAACGCCCTGAGTCCGCAGGAAAAAGCGGTAGCCCTGAAGGGAATACAAAGGATGCTGGATCAGGTGCGGTAGAACCTGTCGCTCCCACACCCACATCCCAAGAACGTGTCGCAGAAACTGGGAAAAGCGAACAGGTTTTACCGAAGTCAGAACTCGCTCAAGCAACTGAGGCAATCAAGGCGCTGACCGAAGCCCTCACCCTGCAAAACCAAACCCCCGCCGACCTCCAAGCCAAGAAAGACGCAGAAGATCGGGCCAAGAAAGAAGCGGATAATGCCGCCCGCGCCGCTGACCGCAAACAGGCCAATGCTCTTGAAAGGGATGCGAAAAAGAAGCGCGAAGCCAGAGTTATTCAAGAGCGCGAAGCCGAGAAGAAAAACGAGATAGACGCTGGCGTTGCCAACTTTGCTTTAGGCCAAGAACCACCTAAGCCGGTAGAAAAAAAGGTATCAACTGACGAAGGATTTGGGCAGGGGAACGTATTTGGAAAGGGGACAATGTTCTCGCGGAAGGTGGCGGATAAGCAGACCAACACGCCAGAATTCCGCGCATGGTTCAAGGACTCAAAGGTGGTGGATGCGGAGGGCAATCCGCTGGTTGTGTATCACGGGACCAGTGCGGATTTTGACTCATTTGATACAACTTTCCTGTACTCAGGGGAAGGCGCATCTGCAACGGGTTCTGGCTTCTACTTTACAGACAGCGCCGACTCTGCCAACCGTTACTCAATGATGAAGGACTCCGGTGGAAACGTGATGCCGGTTTACCTGTCTCTGCAAAACCCGCTGTTCATTGATTTCACCAAGGGCGAAACTACCGGCGCAAACATCAGCCTGACGAAAGCGCAAGTTAGAAAGATCATCCTTTCAATCCCCAATATCAGAAGCACCGAAGATAGCCCGTTACTGAATTTTGGCGACATCGGCTATGAGGGATTTGACAAGGTATTGAACGACACGATCAATTCATACGCTGGCAGTTCAATGATTGCTGCCCTGCGGAATGACTTTTTTGGCAACGATCACAAGGCATGGCTGAAGGCGTTTTCAAAGGCCACTGGCTATGATTCCGCTTATACAAAGACCGGCAACGGAGACACGCATTACGTCGCGTGGTTTCCAAACCAAATCAAATCCGCAATCGGCAATCGCGGAACATTCGACCCGAACAATCCTGATATACGGTTCTCCCGTGGCGGCATCTGGAAATCCCAAATGCTTGACGCCATTGGAACGCTCATGGCGAACCAAGAGCCAGCCAAAGCCCTGTCACTGAAAGTAGAAGCATGGGCTAAAGCCGGTAAGTTCAAGCAAGACGAACTCACATGGTCGGGGCTGAGTGATTGGCTGAAAGTTCAAGAGGGCAAAGTCACCAAGCAACAGGTGCAGGAGTTTATTCGGGAGAATGGGGTACAGGTGGAGGAAGTGGTGCTGGGCGGCGAAGTCCAAGAGCTTACAATGGATGATGTCACTGATGGGTACGTTGATTCAGACGATCAAGAGATGGGCGTGGTCGGCCAATACTCTATCAACGTCCCAACCGCCCTCGAAGAAGACGTTGAGTACCTTGCTCTCACTGAGTACGCTGACGGCACGGCGGAGTTGAATGACTCTGGCAATGTGCGCTGGGGCGGTAAGGTAAAAAACCTCAATGACGCATTGCGCCAAGTTGAAGCCTACTTGTCAAAATCGTATGGCGTAAAGTTTGGCGTTGAGTCAAATCCTCCCACCAAATTCTCCCAATACCAACTCCCAGGTGGCGAGAACTACCGCGAGCTTCTGATCACGCTGCCGGAAGGGTTTGCTTACCAAAAGCCGAAAAGTAATCTTGAAAATGTGCGCGGGAAAATATCTGCACGGCTGGGACGTAGCGATTGGCAGTGGGGTGATCTAACGCCAGAAGAAACAGAAGAACTCAACGCCGCATTCTCGGCACAAGATCAAGTTCACGCCGGCCCTCGAGCGTTCCGTTCTAATCACTTCGACCAACCCAACATCCTCGCCCACATCCGCTTCAATGAAAGAGTGGATGCAGAGGGGAAGCGGGTACTTTTTCTGGAAGAAATTCAGGCTGACAAAGGCCAACGCTGGCGCAAGCTGAAAGAGGCTATTGCCAAAGGAACCGCAAGCGAGGCCGACCGCAAAGAATTTGCGATGCTTGACGCAATGCCGTTTAACAGCACCCCCGCATGGACTTCTCTCGCACTCAAGCGCATGGTGAAGTATGCGATTGATAATGGGTTTGACCGTGTGGCGTTTACAACTGGCGAGCAACAGGCGGCAAGGTACGATCTGAGCAAGCAGATCAGCCGCCTTGAATACGCAGATAACGGAAACTCGCGCTACCACGTTGCAGCTTTTGGCTTGGATGGGCGCATTGCCATTAACCGCGTGTACCCGCAAGACGAATTGTCCGATGTGGTTGGCAAGGAACTGGCAGAGAAGATTGTCAACGGCGTTGGCACCGAGGAGGGCGCAAAACAATCAGGACACAAGGTATTGTCCGGCCTCGACCTCAAAGTAGGCGGCGAAGGAATGCGCGGCTACTACGACAAAATAATCCCCTCAGTTGCCAATGACTTGCTCAAGAAATTGGGTGGGGGGAAGGTTGAAACGGTTACGCTGTCGATGCCAATTTCAACGCCAGAGGATTTCAAAAGATTCAAGAAAGTAAAAGGAATGCAGGGTGAAACCGAACAACCCGGCTTCACCATCACCCCCGCCATGCGTGAATCTGCCCAAGGTGGACTCCCGCTATTCGCCCGCAATCAGAAGCAATCTCAGTCGATTCAAACCACCGACGCCCGCGCTGCCACTGACGTAATCACAAAGAAGTGGAAGAACGCTCCCAAGATCAACGTACACGAATCCCTGACGAGCGATAGCGTACCGGCAGGGCTGCGTGACGGGATGGAGAAGGAAGGTATCACCGACGCACGGGGCGCATGGTATGCGGGTGAAATCCACCTGTTCCCGCAGAACATATCATCCCTCGCGGAACTTGAGCGCACGGTCGTCCACGAAGCCCGCCACTACGGTCTGGAAGGACTATTCGGCAAGGACATGAACCCTATCCTCATGGAAATCTACATGAAGGACAAAGGGGTACGCACGGAAGCGAATCGCCTGGCCAAGACGCTCAAGCTGTCCACCGTGGATGCCGTGAACGAAACGCTGGCGAACATGGACTTGGACGCCGCGAAGAAGTTGCCCGCGTGGAAGAAACTCGTTGCCAAGATGAAGGCGTGGCTGAATGACCACGGCTTTACCAATCTGGCAAAGATGCTGGAAGGCCCGACCGCCGACGAGATCACCAAGGACATCCTGTACCAGATCGAGGACTTCGTTAAAACGGGGAAGCGTAGTGATACGACTTTCACGACGACGCTGTTCCACCGCGCATTCCACGGCTCACCCCATGACCACGATGGATTCTCACTCGACAAGATTGGTACGGGTGAAGGGGCGCAGGCTTATGGGTGGGGATTGTACTTCGCATCGGCGCGGGATGTTGCGGCCCACTACCGCGATATGGACATGGGCAACGCAATTACCACCAAGCGCGAGTTTTCCTTTGGCGGCAAACATTACTATCCAGAGCGCGGATTTGCTGGCCTGAATTACTACGTTGAAGATGAATCAATTGAACACAAAGGCGAGCGATTCAAAAAGCGCAAGGAAATCACCCAATCCGAATACACAAAGGCGCTAGAAGATTCTGGCAACTTTAAGCGCGGCAAACTCTACGAAGTAGAACTAGCCCCCAAAATCGAGGACTACTTGGATTGGGATAAGCCGCTGAGTGAGCAGAGTGAGAAGGTGAAGGCGGCGCTGGAAAATTCGGATGCCAAAACGCTTTCAGCAGACGTTGGCAAGGAGGCGGCGGCACTGTTGCGAGAACTTGCGGCACAGCCCGGACTTGCGGCATGGGCAAAGCAAGACCTTGAAAAAGACGCGCAAAAAGTTGAATTGATGAAAGACCCGCGCCGCGTTTCCGTGGTGTTGAAACCCTTGCAAATGGAGTACGGTATCACCACCGACTCAGGCGCATTTAGTGCCATTGCGCAGAAGTACCTCGACTTTGCCAAGAATCTTCAACTTGCTACCGTTGGCGATGGAGACAGGGGCGGACAGGCGATTTATACGCTGCTTTCGGCAAAACTTGGCGGCGACCGCGAGGCTAGTAATTACCTCAAATCCATCGGCATCCCCGGCATCAAATACTTGGACGGCTCCAGCCGCAGCAAGGGAGAGGGCAACCATAACTTCGTAATCTTCGATGACAAAGACGTATCCATTGTCGCCAAGTACAGCCGCACCGACCAGACTGAATCACCAGCGTTTAAGCGATGGTTTGCGGGGAGCAGGGTGGTGGACGAGAACGGGAAGCCGCTGGTGGTGTATCACGGAACCATCGGGGATTTTTCTGTTTTTCAAAATAAGTTCGCCGGAAAAAGTTGGGAAATGTTTAGCGACAATCCTGAATACTCAAATCGGTTTGCTTTAGATCGCGGCGGCAATGTGATGCCAGCATTTTTGTCAATCAAGAACCCGCTTGATCTATCGGCGCTCCCGCCTGAGCGCGGTGATGTCCGCACAAAATTGATTGGTTTGCTTGAAGATGTCGGTTTCAATTTTGATGACACATTTAAGTTGGCTGACATTCCGCATGAGCGCGATTTGTTTCAAATCATCAATCGTGCTGGGCACCACACAAAATTTAAGGAGGCTCTTGAAAGGCAAGGTTATGATGGGATCATAATGCCTGACAAGCATGACGGCGACTCTTACATCATGCCATCCGATCCAATCAATGCCACAACATACGTCGCTTTCCGCCCCGAACAGATCAAGAGCGCCATCGGCAACAACGGTGACTTCTCCCCCACCAACCCCGACATCCGCTATTCCCGCGCCGCTGCGGATCAATCCGCCATATTCAATCACTTGCGTTCCGCTTCTACCGCAAAGGAAATGACTGGCCGAATCGCCTCACTTCTTGAGTCGGATAACACATTTAATCGACTCACCAAGAACATCAACACCCAATTCCACAAAGCCCAACTGGATAAGGACTTCAAGCGGGTATTTGACGCCGTTCAATCCCAAATGTCCGACACGGAACACTACGCGATTGAGGCTGAGAAATTGGCCCCTGACGTACTGATTCGGATGCAGGGATTCTCCGACATCGGCAGAACGATCCTCCAAGGTGGCAAGCAGTACGCTGCCGACATGAAGGCCATAGCCCAACCGCTGTTTGCGAACATCGAGGGAGTGAAAGGCGTCAAGCAATTCAAGTTCACTGACGCCGAACTCAAGTCCCAATGGAACCTGACGGACAAGCAGATCAAGCTGTATCACCAATATCAGGAAGCAACGGCACAATCCATCGACCGGCTAGCCCAAGCGAAGATGCTGGAAACGGCTATCTCCCTTGGCATGGACGTATCGGGAATGAAGAACCTAAGCCTTGAGGATACCCATGCCTTGCTCCGCGATGCGATCTTTCAAGCCGCAGAGGACAAGCGCAATGCCGCCATGAACGAGGGTATCGCAGACGAGGATAGGGCCAAACTCCAGAAGGAAGCGCAAGCCCTGTACGAAATCCGCAAGCAACTGGACAAGATGAACGACAACGCCCGTGAGTTGATCGTGCGCGGCTACACCCCCGCCATGCGCTTCGGTGACTACGAGGTTCGCGGCGAAGTCTCGGACGGTAACGGCAAGTTCACCACGGAATACATGGGACGCTTTGAATCCCAAGCCCAAGCGAACGCCATGAAAGCCGCCCTGCAAAAAGAGCATCCAGAGTGGAAGATCACGAAGGGCAAGGTCAACCCGAACGCCTACAAGATGCTCAAAGGTGTCTCTCCCGAATCCTTTGAACTCATGGCGCAGATCACCGGCAATGCAGACGAGGATGGCGTGAAGCAGTACATTGCCCTTGCCAAGTCTTCCCGCGCCGCTGAGAAGCGTTTGCTGGAACGGCAGGGTATCGCTGGGTTCTCCGAAGACGCCTCCCGTGTTCTCGCCGCTTTCGTGACTTCCAACGCAAGGGCCACCGCCCAAGCCCTGAATAGCACGGCGATCAACGAAGCCCTCGCCAGCAAGACTCTGGCCGCTAAGGGCGACGTACAGGCCGAAGCGCAGAACCTTGTGGAGTACGTGAGCAACCCGAACGAAGAAGCCTCAAAACTCCGTGGCCTGCTGTTCATGCACTACATGGGCGGTTCTATCGCTGCCGGTCTTGTGAACTTGACGCAGCCGATCCTGCAAACCGCGCCGCACCTGAGCCAATACCTGTCCGGTGTTCAAACCGCCGTGGTCATGAAGAACTCAGCCAAGGCAGTAGCCACGGGCAAGATACCGGAGAAGTACAAGAACCTGTACCAGCGGGCCATTGATGACGGCATCACCGAACCGCATGAAATCCATCAGTTGATGGCTGACGCTGGCGGTTCGACCCTTGGCCGTTCCCTCCGTGCGCGAGCCTTTGTGAAGGCGTGGGGCGGCTTCTTCTCCCTGTCGGAATCGTTCAACCGCAAAGTGACGTTCCTCGCCGCCATTGAAACAGCGGAACAGATGGGCGCGGCCAAGCTGAAACAGGCGGGGTTCAATAGCCCCTACGAGTTTGCCAAGGACACCATCGCGCAGACTCAAGGAATTTACAATAAGGGTAACAGAAGCAATATGGCGCGTGGCACCATCGGCGCAATTTTGTTCACATTCAAAGCGTTCACGATCAACTACGTTGAGTGGCTCTCCCGCCTGCCCAAGAAGCAGCAAGCCATCGCCCTCGCCATGCTGGTACTCGCTTCCGGTCTGGAAGGACTGCCTTTTGCCGACGATCTGGAAGACCTGATCGACACGCTGGGGCACCGGCTGGGCTACGCCACGAACTCCCGCAAGTCGCTCCGCAAAGCCATTGCTGGTGCTATCGGGCCGGAAGCCGCAGAGTACGTGCTGCACGGTTCATCCAGACTCACGGCGATTGATCTGTCAGGACGTTTGGGGATGGGCAACCTGATACCAGGCACCGCGTTCTTCGACCCCGCCAACAAGAACAAGGGCAAGGAAATCCTTGACGTTCTCGGTGCCGCAGGCGGACTTGGGAAGGGATTGACCGGAGCCTTGGATGGCGACATCGCCGGAACCCTGCCAACCGCCCTGAAGAACATCGCCAAGGCGTATCAGATGGCCGACACCGGAGAGTACAAGGACGGCAAGGGCCGACTCGTCATGAAGACCGACGCATGGGATGCTATCGTGAAAGGTATTGGCTTCCAACCCACAGACGTAGCCGAAGCGCAGAAGCGGACCACAGACGCCATGAACGATCTGGAAATCATCCGCTACGCCAAGCAGGAAGTATCCGACAAGTGGGCGCAGGGCATCATCGAGAAGAAACCGGAAATGGTAGCCGAAGCGCGTAGGGAACTGACCAAGTGGAACCTCGCCAACCCCGATATGCGTATCCAAATCCGCGAAGCCGATATTACTCGCAAGGTGAAAGAAGCGAAGTGGACGCGGGATCAGCGCATCCTCAAATCCGCCCCAGCGGGATTGAAGCGGGAAGTGATGGCGGACTTGGCGATTTAAGTTTTGGAGTGCGGGCCGGTGCTGATCTCCGGCTTGTTTCCTCGGCGCGTCCACTTCCTGCTAGGGGCAATACGGCCAGTGGATGACCGCCCCATTCCCAACATCAACCGCAGAAACTATATTGACCCAGTTTCTTTAGCGTATCAGCCTACGCATTCCGCACTCCAAAACTCACTTCATTGCCGCATCAACGGCCGCGTCAATTCCCTCTGGCGAATCATTGAGGATGCTGGTCGCCACCCTGTGCGGCAAGTCGGCGCTACGCAAGAACCGATACCGCATTGCATCCTTGCGCCACTGAGCCATTTCATCGACGCTGAAGGTGAATAGGTTGAAGTCATCGACGGACCGCTCAGACGAGGACGCTGCTGGCGCTCGGGGCGTCGGTTCGGACTTGTCACCGGCCATATAAAAATCCCTTCACTTCCGCGTTACCCACCAAAAAACTAGCACAAGAGATACCGGCCAAAACACAATAGCCGCACCTATCACTTGTACGCCTAGAAACACTCCCACTACTCCAGCAAGTAAGAAGCCCCACGCTTTATCCATCCCCCGATTATATCAATCGGACCTCATTCGCCTTTCGGAGAAATTGGGGCAATTGTTTCACCGGAGGGATGTTCGTGTTCCCCTGGCGGTTGAGGTTGAGGGGGAAGATGGGTAGCGGCATGACGAATGATTGCGGCCATTGAATCGACAATGTTGCATCGTGTCTCGTTATCATCTACCGCCTGAAACTCCCACTTGATACCCCTGCGGTCGAGTAGGTCGGACAATATCCCTCTAGCGGCTTTGTGCGCCCAATCGGACGCCTCTCGCCCATCGTCGTAAGGAAACTCGTTACCAACTTTGTAACGCCGTTCTGCGTCCATCACCCCTCCCCATAAGCCCGAATAGCCGCCATTAGTGCGGCGCGGCGCTCTTGCATTCGATTCCGGTCTGACGCGGTGCCGTATCTGTCGTACATGGCAACTGCCGCTCCGTGGTCGTCTGCAAGCCGTTCAATATCTTCCATTGTTGGCTTGTGTGGCTGCCTGTCCTTGATAATTGCG
>ERZ724522.858-NODE-858-length-18160-cov-7.945982_pt1 | contig 18160 bp, 24 predicted proteins | sample MGYA00376055_ERZ724522 | MGnify/ENA primary metagenome ERZ724522 (study PRJEB28724, sample SAMN07190884) | wastewater metagenome | isolation source: effluent of sewage treatment plant in Hong Hong | place: Hong Kong | collected 2016-03-17 ... | reverse complement strand
GGCAGGCTGTCATCGAACTCGGGGTCGCCGTCCTTCGCCATGCTGTCGGCGTGCCGGTTGAATGTCTCGCCGCAGTTGCCGCAGTAGAAGGCGTCCGCCTCCAGCGTTGCGTAGGAGGTGTAGACCGTGCCGGCGGGGGTGGAAACAGAACGTCCCATGGTGTGCTCCTTTTCGTTGACGCCACTCCAAGGCCCTGCACGCAGGGCTATGGGCTGGGGTCAAGGGTTCGGGCCGTCTTTGCGCCAGCGGCGCTCGCTCAGGTAGCGGGAGGCTCGCGGCTCGCCGTACTCGTAGTGGGTGCCCTCGTTCACCAGCACGCCGACCACGAGCTGGTGGTGGCGGAAGCCGCCACCCATGGTGCGTGTTGCCTCGCGCTTGGCGCCGGTCAACGTGGTGGCGTTGAGCTTCTTGCGGTGGCTCACGATGTCGTTGCCGCTGAGGGCTGCGTAGAAGGTCATTTGCTCTCCTCGTCTGCCGGCACCCACACCCACGCCTGAACCCAATAGCCAAAGCTCGGGTTGTGCGGGGCTGGGCTGACGGTGGCGTCGTCATCGATCTGGATCTCGTCGCTGGCGTAGAGGTCGCGGGCGGCTTGGATCTGCTCTGGGGTGGCGGGCTGTGCGGGGCTGTTCATGTACCCTCCTAGAAGGCGTTGTGGATGAAGCGGGTCGTGGACTCGTTGTTCTGCAGCCAGGCGTCTGCAAGGTCCTTGGCGCGCATCCAGTCCTCGGCCGACACGCACACCCAGCGCTTGCCACAGAACACGTTCGAGCTGCCGCCGAAGCGGGTGCGGCTCTTGATGCCGGCGGGGCGCAGGCATTCGCGCTGGAAGCGGCGGATCTCGTCCTTCACCATCGGTGTTGGGCATTGGCTGTCGCGCCAGGGGCCGGTGTCACTGGCGCCAGCCACGGCTGGGCCTGGAATCCAGTAGCCTCGCCAGCTACTGATCCTGTGGTAGCGACGGGGAATGCGTGCCATGTCGTTCTCCTCGTGGTTGCACTGGCATGCCCAGCAAGCCGGGCATGACGCTGCAATCAGGCGTCGGGGGTGGATGCCAGGGTGAGAACTCGCGCCTTCATGGCCGACATTTCCCATAGGCACGGGTCGTTCAACCATTGCCACATGAACAGGGCATCCAGGGCTGCTTGCAGGCCGCGCTCTTTCCAGGCGGAAGCAATGAGGGCGGCATCCGCCTCTGCGGCTGGCAGGTAAAGAGGCTTGGCCGGGTGCCTTGGCGCTTTTGGCAGATGCTTGTTCATCGGGCTCAGGCGTCGGGGTGGGGGTGGTCAAACACGCAGCGGGCCAGGATGAGGAGCTGCTCGCCCTCTACCCAGGTCAGCCCGTTGTGTTCTGCCCAGGTCTGGACGCTGAGGTAGTTGTTGCGGTAGTCCAGGTAGGCGGCGATGAGGTGGTCTCGCATAGGGTGTCCTCAAGTGTTGAACTCGTGAGCCCGCAGGAACTGCAGTTCCTCGGGGGTGGCCATGCAGACAGCCATCGGGTGCTTGTGCAGATAGGCCTGCAGCCGGGCTCGGTTGGCCGGCGATGGCAGTGAGCGATACCGGGCGTTAGGTTTCACGGGCAGCCTTGATCTTCGCCCGCACCCAAGCCGCCCCGCCGAGTCGCTTGCACTTCTCCCACTCCTCGTCGGTCATCCGTACCGGGCGAGACTTCATCAGCTCGCCAGTCTTCGCCAAGGGCTTTCGCCCCTGACCCCTTCCGGCGCCTCCTCGCTTCGTTTCGGTCACGCTGGCACCATAGCTTCTTGCAGAGAGTCGCACCGCTCCAGGCCGTTATGAGGGATGAACCGATAGAACCGTTCGCCCGTCTTGTCGGTCAGTGCGTACTGATCTGGCAGGTAGTTCCCAGGAGTTGCAACCTTCGCCAGAATCCGCAGGCTCATGAATCCGACCTTCACCGTTTCGCCCACTTGCCACACTTGCTTGCTGTTCTTGACCATGATTTGCTCCGCTGTTTGGTTACTGTGACTTCATTGTATATGCACAATCAAACCATGTCAAGATGTTTTTGCATATGCTCAATCAAAAAGTGAAACCTAACTTTTCGATCAACCGGACCCGCTGAAGCGGGCCGGTTATCTCAGGCGATCAGGCTGCGCATTCCGCCTCCCTTGCCAGTGGCTGCACCAGATGGCGCAGCGCGGTGTCGATGTGGCTGTCGTTCAGGTAGGGGTACAGCACGTCGCAGATCCACTGCGTTGACGGCTGCTCGGGGTTGTGCTGCTTGAGGCTGTAGCGCAGCAAATCCCATCGGTAGCGCTCGTCGCTGAGTCCGGCGGCGGCGTAGCGGCTGCGGTGGAAGTCCGTATCGAACGGCGCGATGACCTCACGGATGTGGGCCAGGTGCTCGGGGCGGATCTTCATGCGGCCTCCCGTTCTGCCACCGTGGCCAGGTGGCCCCACACCAGCTCCATGGCGTCATCCCAGCCCTCGCCCTGGCTTGCGTCGTGGATGCACTCGCCGGGGCTGTTTCCGAGCACCACGCAGAAGCAGTGGGTCCCGGCGTGGTTCAGGTGCTCGAAGCGCACCCGGCTCTCGTCCACCGAGAACACGGCATCTATCACCTCGGCTTCGCTGGTGGTGTGGGTGTTGCGCTCGCCGTCCCATACCCGCACCGGCCGCCAGCCCTTGCTCTTGAGCAGGCGGATAGCCTTGCGGATCACGGCGCGCTCTCCGGCAATGCGGCGCTCGACTTCCTTGGTGGTGGGCATAGTCATGCCTCCTGTCGGTAAAGGGCGAATTGGCAGCAGCGGACCAGGTAGGCCACAGCATCCTTGGCCATGTCTTTCAGCATCTCGTCGCGGCCCCAGCTATCGCTCCAGCTCATGGTGTGGCTGGTGGGGTTGACGCAGAGGTGCGGGTGGCTGCTGTGCTGCACGGTGCAGGTCCGGGCATCGAGGTCGAACGTGACGCGGCCGGTGGCCACGGCCAGCTCAACGTAGTTGTTGCCGACGAAGTGCTTGTCGTTGCGGGTATCGAGGAGTAGGGCTTGCATGTCGTCTCCTTGGTTGCACTCCGCAAGGCACCTCATGCCCTGCGGGGTAAAACCCCTTGCGCTGCGTCCCGACCAGACCCCTGGTGGTGCAGCGCGGCTGGCGTATCCCACAGCACGTAGTGGTTCCAGCTCGCTTGTCCTGATGTCCCGGGCTCAGTGACCCTCCACCCTCGCGGTCGGCCAGCGCTTGGCGCTGCTGGCGTCTTCCCGGTCCCCGCCTGGGCCTGCCACGGTCACAAGTCCGTAGGGGCTTACTCGGTCGGCATCTTGTTGAGCGCTGCTTTCGCGCTGGTCTCGTGGGGTCGTTGTTGCAACGTTGGCCCCGTCGATGGGGTCGAACTGTGACACCGAAGCAAACCGAAGTCAACCGCAAAGGTAGACGGACGGACAACCCCTAAAGGGGTTAAATAGCCACACAAAGCAGTCGGGTATTCGGCTTGACGGCCGGCGAATTCAGAGCAGAATCGTGTGGCGCTTAGGCGCAGAACCTCCACGTTGTGTTGCGGCCCGGCGTCAGTGCGCTGGGCCGTTTTTTCTTGCTACACGTCAACCCGGCAGGTATACTGCAAGCCATGGGCATGAGTGAGGACAAGGAGCTGGCGCACCCGCTGCTGGGTCCGCTGTTCGGGCGGGCTCCCGCTGGCGTGCTGCCTCATGTCGGCAAGCCCAGGATCGATGGCAAGCGCGTGCGCTGGAGGCTTTCTCGCCTCCTGGTCGCCAGGCGCCTGCCGGTGACCACGCCTCAGATGAGGGCTGCCACTGGGTTCGAGCACAAGGAGATCGGCGCAGCTCTGGCCAAGATGGTTCGGGCCGGCGACGTGCGGGTGCATGACAACTTCGACGGGAAGCTGAAGGGGTACGAATGGATCAGGCCGTGACGACGGACGAGCCCAGCCTGGCGCTGGCGGAGCTGAGCATGGCCGCGATGCTGGCGTGCTGGCGCAAACCTCGCGGCGCTTCCGCGCAGGAGGTTGATGCGCTGGCGCCGCTCGTGGACGACGCCTATGAGGCCGCAGCCGGGCTCAAGGGCGATGTGCAGCCCGAGGTCCGGCCGATGCTGGAGTCCTTGATCCCGTGCGTCGAGTACCGGCGCGGGGTGGCCGAGCTGCTGGCCACGCGGAATCGCTACGCCGACCAGTTGCTGATCGACCACTCCCTTTGGGAGAACGTGATCGTCTACGCCATGGCGGAGGCGGCAGGGATTCGCCCCATCAAGTACGCCGTGAAGCTCAAGCGCTCACCGCGTGCGCTTGTCCGCCGTCAGACCCCGGTGCTTGCGAAGCATCACCCAGCCGCAAAGGTGCGCGAATGATCCCGACCGAAGCTGTGCGCCGCGTGCGCAGGACTGACCCCGGCACCTCGTTTGAGGCTGCCGTCATGGCTGATGGCCTGGCGCGCAGCCAGCAGTACGCCGTCCTCACCGCCCTCATCGAGGCGAAGCGCCCGCTGGGGGCCGAGGAGATCGCCGACGCCGCCGGGATGGAGGCTTACACAGCAAGGAAGCGGCTTCCCGAGCTGAAAACGCAGGGCCTGGTTGACCTTGCGCCAGGAGAGCGCGCAACCAGGTCTGGCCGCACCGAGCGGCTCTGGCAACTCACACAAGGAGCAACCCAATGAACGCCATGCAGATGGACTGGGTGGGCGAAGCGCCCAAGAAGCCCAAGGCTCAGATCACGATCCCAGACAAGCGGCCGCTCATCGCAGCACGCAAGGCTGAGTTGGCTTTGCAGATCGGGGAGCGCATCCGGCGAGTCCCCGCGGCTGTATCGCAGGGCAGCGTGCAGGCTGTGCGCGCATGGCTTGTGGCGGTCGAAGCTGCCAAGAAGGCGGTGGGCTCGCGCACCTCGTCGGTGGTGGGGCTTGAGTCGGCCCTCAAGGCGCTCGCCAAGTGCGCCAGTCTTGTGTTGGAGCGAGCGGGCCTCGATCAGGCTGGCCGGCTGAGGTTCTATGTGCTGGCGCCATCCGATGGTGAGCCTGGCAGTGTTGCTGTGCGCGTCGCCAGTGGTGGCGGCGTGACGGCCGACTCAACCATGGGCCTAGCCCTATGAGTGTCATTGCGTGGGATGGCGAGTGCCTCGCTGCAGACAAACGGGCCACGGTCGGCTCGCTCTACGTGGCGACAACCAAGATCTGGCGCCGCGAGGATGGCTCGCTCTGCGGATACGCTGGCGATGCCGACGCTGGCGAGGAGCTGAAGGCCTGGTGGTGGGCTGGCGCTGTGCCGGCCGACTTCCCGCCAAGCCGGCGCGACGACTCCAAAATGTGGGCGTCCTTGCTTGTCGTGACCCCGGAGGGGCGGCTGGAGCACTACCAGCGCACCCCGCACCCAGTGCGCTACGACGAGGGCCAGAAGTTCGCCATCGGATCTGGCCGCGACTTCGCACTGGCGGCTATGCACCTAGGCAAGAGCGCCGCCGAAGCGGTCAGGGTGACGTGCGAGTTCGATCAGTGCTGCGGCAACGGGGTGGATGAGCTGCGGCTCAACACCGATGACGCGGAGCTGCCGAGCTTCTTGCGGCAGCGCCCGCTTCCAGAAGACCGCAGCGACACCGTGATATTCAGGCGCATCACGCCATTCGCCCCGCCCAGTACCAGCTTGGCTGTTGAGGGGGTTGTGCCGGAGCCGGAGCCGCTCCCGGTGGTTGAGTTTGTGCGGACGGATGGGTGTAACCATAGTGACACCATGTCAATCTGGCCGACGCCAAGTGAGCGCGATCCGCTTGGCCAGGCCACGCTCAAGTGCCGCCTCTGTGGTGCGCTTGGTCTGTCGGGGTTGTCGGCGTCGGAGTGGTATTGAGCATGACCAAGAAGGCAAAGCCCGACTGGGCGGCCATCGAGCGAGACTACCGCACGGGTAGGTTCACGCTGCGCGAGCTGCAGGAGAAGCATGGGCCGACAGCATCGACCATCATGCGCCGCGCGAAGAAGGAGGGCTGGGAGCAAGACCTCAGCGAGGCCGTCCGCCAGGCCACGAAGGCCAAGCTGCTCAAGGAGTCCGCGCAACAAGCTCGCGCGCAACAGGCGCAACAGGCGCAACACGTTGCGCAACAAGCACTTGCCGAAGTCGTTGACATCGCGGCTGAGGAGAACAAGCAGGTTGTGCTGCGCCATCGCTCAGACATCACCAAGACGCGCAACGTGGCGCTTGCTCTGCTGGAGGAGCTGTCCTTCACGACCACCAATCAGGACGAGCTGGAGCGCCTGCTGGAGCTGTCCATCACCGAGGACATGACCGAGGACCAGGTGGACGCGATGCGAGGGGCGTTCCGGAAGCTGATGAGCCTGAGCGGTCGCGTGGGGTCGGCGCAGAAGCTGGCTGACACGCTGACCAAGCTGCAGGCTCTGGAGCGCAAGGCGTTCGACCTGGACAAGGAGGCGGACGACAAGCCCAAGGACAACGAGCTGACGGGGCTGATGGACTTCCTGCGCGAGGGCGCGGGGCGGATTCGGCCGGGGGGCGCCGGATGACCTGGTGCCGCATCATCGATGCCGATGGCGAGCAGTACCTGTGTGTCCTGGCGCCATCTGACCAAGGCCCGGCCATCTTGACCTCCTGGTGTTCTGGCGGGCGGATGACGACGGCGGTGCTGCCACCGGAGGAGTTCACCAGTCATGCGGACGCTCAGGAGTTTCTGGCCGCCATGAGGCCCGAGAACGTGCTGATGCTGCGCAGGAGCACTGAGGAGGCTATGGCGGCCCAGGCAGAGGTGCCCAGCCACGCCCTTGCGTCGGAGGTCATCGCCAAGGCGAAGGGCCTGCATTGAGCCTGGACCTGGCGCTGTGGGCCGACCCGGTATGGCGGCTTTCCAACCTCTACACCATCGTCACTGACGACGGGCAGGAGATTCGGTTTACCCCGAACGACGAGCAGCTTGACCTGCTCAAGAACCTGCACAACCTCAATCTCTGCCTTAAAGCCAGGCAGCTTGGCTTCACCACGTTTCTCGCCCTGGTCGCCCTAGACCAGTGCCTCTTCGTCAAGAACTTCACGGCAGTGCTCATCGCGCACACGCTGCCGGACGCGAAGAAGATCTTCCGCAACAAGGTCAAGCGGGTCTATGACGCGCTGCCAGACGCGATCAAGGCGCAGTGCCCGCTGGCGAAGGAGGCGGCCGAGGAGCTGGTGTTCGTCAATGGCAGCTCGATGAGCGTGACGACCAGCTCTCGTGGCGGCACGACGAACTTCCTGCACATCTCTGAGATGGGGAAGATCGCCCGCATGTGGCCGGAGAAGGCCAAGGAGATCGTGACCGGCGCGTTCCAGTCGGTGCCGAAGGACGGAATCATCGTGGTGGAGTCCACCGCAGAGGGCCAGGACGGGTGGTATTACGAGGCGTGTATGCAGGCACTCAAGGCCCGCGACGAGAAGCGCCGGCTGACCAGCATGGACTGGAGGCTGCACTTCTACCCATGGTTCAACAAGGCGTCCTACCGCATGTCGCGCGAGGATGCTGGCCTGGTGTCGCTCACCAAGGAGCATCGGGACTACTTCGCCAACCTGGAGAACAAGCACGGCATCAAGCTGGACGACCAGCAGAAGGCGTGGTGGGTCAAGAAGAAGGCCAGCCTGCTGGAGAACATGGGGCGCGAGTTCCCGTCCACCCCAGAGGAGGCCTTTGCTGTGGCTCTGGAGGGGGCCATCTTGGCGCAGCAGATGGCCGCGGTGCGCAAGGCGGGTCGCATTGGTGTGTGCCCGGTGCGGCCAAGCCTGGTGGTCAACACCTTTTGGGACTTTGGCGTGGACGACTCCACGAGCATTTGGCTGCACCAGCGGGTGGGGGCGATCAATCGCTTCGTGAAGTATTTCGAGGACAGCGGGGAGGGCTTGGCCCACTACTGGAGGATGCTGGAGGACTACCAGGCGGCTCACGATGTCCGCTGGGGTAGGCACTACATCCCGCACGACGGTGATGCCCGGCGCATGGGCATGCAGGTCACGACCTACAAGAAGCTGCTGGAGGAGCTGGGCGCTCGCAATGTCGAGGTGGTGCCGCGCGTGCAGCGCATGGACCTGGGTATCGAGGCGATGCGGCAGATCCTCCCGGAGTGCGAGTTCGATGCGGAAGAGTGCGCGGACGGCATCAAGTGCCTGGACTACTGGAGCCGTGAGTGGGATGAGAGTAAGGGCACCTGGTCGAGTGAGGTCAAGCACGACAAGTGGAGCCACGGGGCCGATGCCTTCCGCCAGTTCGCCCAGCGGTTCAGGGTCGTGCCAACCGAACGCACCGTCGTGGCACAGCCGGCCGGCGTCTACCGCAACGGGTATTGATAGGTCTACCGCGAGAGACAACCATATACCCGTGTGACATGCTCGGCGGAGCCCACTGCCCGCCGCCATGGACGAAGACACCCCAGAAGACGCGCTGCCCCTGGAGCAGCTCTACGCCATTGCCGATGAGCTGACGGCGGCCATCCAGTCTGCCCAGGCGGCTGGCGCTGACACCCAGGAGCCGGAGGGCCGGCTTTACGTGCTGCTGCAGAAGATCGAGGCGGCCGAGGTGGCGGCGGAGCGTGAGCGCATGGAGCGCGTGCAGTCGCTTGGGATGCGCCTGCGTCAGGAGCTTTCCACCAGGCAGGCGGATCGTCGCCCCATTGAGGAGCGCTGGCACAAGGCGATCCGGGCCTACAACGCGCAGTACGAGGCCGACAAGCAGGTGGATCTGAGCAGCCGAGCCTTTGGCTCGAAGGCGTTCATCCCGCTGATCCGTCGCATCGTCAACGTGGTGGAGGCGCGGCTGGGGGACTTGCTGTTCCCGACCGATGGCTCCAACTTCGGCGTCGAGGCAAGCCCGGCGCCCGAGCTTGACGAGGCCGCGAAGCTCGTGAGCCGCATGCCGGAGGACACCCCGGTAGACGCTGGCGGTACACAACTCCAGGCGGGTGACATCAAGCAGTCGGTCGGCGAGCTGATCGACAAGGCCAAGCGTGCGGCCGCTGGAATGGAGCGCGAGATCGCTGACCAGCTCGCCCAGAGTGGTTGGCCCACCGAGGCGCGGTCGATCATCCGCGACGGGTTGGTGCTTGGCGTGGGCGTAGCCAAGGGGCCAACGGTCTACCTCAAGACCAAGAAGAAGTGGGTCGTCAACCCTGACGGTTCGGCGAGCTTCACGGTGGTCGAGGACACGACGCCCCAGTCAGCCCGGGTGGACCCGTGGCTGTTCTTCCCGCGCATTGCCGCGAAGTCGATGCGCGACAACGATTCGGTGTTCGAGGGGCATCCAATGTCGGCGGTGCAGTTCGCCGCACTGGCGGACCAGCCGGGCTTCGACAAGGAAGCCATCCGCGAAGAGCTGCGGGCTGGGCCGCGCGACGAGCAGGACTCGAATGCGGTGGCTGCCAAGGAAGCCTCTGGCACGGCGGGCGTGCGCAACCAGCAGCACATGGTGTGGGAGTACAGCGGCCCCGTGGCGCTGGAGGATCTGCAGGCTTGTGGCTGCGACGTTGGAGATGACCCGCTCCTGGTCATCAATGCAGTGGTGTTCTTCACGGAGCGCGGCCGCGTGCTCAAGGTGGTGCTGCAGAAGGGCGGCACGGAGACCAACTACCACGCCTGGAGCTGGCAGCCTGACGCGAACTCGATCTTTGGCTACGGCATCCCCTATGAGCTGGGCGATCTACAGGACGCCTGCAACTCGTCGTGGCGGGCTGCGCAGGACAACGCCGGCTTGTCGGTTGGCGGGATCCTGGTGGTGGACCCGCATGCGGTGTCGTCCCCGGACGGGAACTACTCCATCCGACCCAACATGACGCTGTTGAAGACCGACTCCGCTGTGCGCATGGAGGATGCCGTCAAGATCTTCGACATCCCCTCGCGAGCCAAGGAGATGCTGGAGATCTTCGGTGTGGCCAAGCGGCTCTGCGACGAGGTGGGTGGGCCGATGCTGGCCATGCAGGGCCAAGAGGCCCCGAGCTACCTGCAGACCGCCACCGGCATGGGCATCGCCTACAACTCCGCCAGCGTGTGGATGCGGCGCGGTGTGAAGGGCTGGGACGACTTCATCACCATCCCGATGGTGGGCCAGTACATCGACTGGAACATGGAGCACAACCCCAAGCCTGAGATCAAGGGCGACCTGCGGCCGATTGCCAAGGGCAGCTCGCACCTCTTGGAGGCGGAGGGCCAGGCTCAGCGACTCGCAGTGGTAATGGACGTGAGCCAGAAGATGGGCATCCCGCTCCGCACTGGGGTGGCTCAACTGCGCGCCATGGTGCGCTCGATGCGCCTGGATGACCAGGAGTTGGTGCCGAGTGACGACGAGGTGGCCCAGATGGAAGCCGCCAAGCAGGCCGAGCAGCCGCAGCTCACTCCGGAGCAGGAGCGCCTGCAGCTACGCAAGATGGAGCTTGAGGACCGCCAGGCCGACCGCGAGTTCCAGTCGGCACTGGCCGACAAGAACGCCGAGCTGCGCTGGGCGGAGCTGGCCTCCAAGGAGGGTCTGAGCCGCGACCAGGTGCGCGCCAAGTATCAGGCTGATGTCGAGAAGGAGAACATGCGCCTCCAGGACCGCCGCGAACAACGCGCCTATGACGCTCAGGCATTGAACGCCGAGGCAGCCTTGCGCATCCACACGGGGGCCGGCGTATGAGCATCGACGCATCGAGCCCCGCCTGGCTGGCCATCGCCGCAGCCCTGCGTGAGCGCATCGAGGAACACAAAGAGAAGTGCTGCTCGATCCACGCCAGCGCAGAAGCCAGGGCTGGCTATGCGGCGCGCATCGATGAGCTGCGCCAGATCCTCAGCCTTGGTGATGCCGGCAAGCGCCCCCGCGTCACAGCCAATCGGTCGGAGACCTATTGATGGACATGACGACTACGACTGCGCCCAAAAAGGGCATTCTTGCCTCATCTGAGGACTTCGACTGGGGTGCGGCGACCGGCCCCATGCAGGGCGCCACAGGATGGTCGCCTAGCGAGAACGCCCAGGCCAGCAGCCAGCTCGCCAAGATCTTGCAGAGTGGCTCGCCGCTGATGACCGTGGCCCGCTCTGGCGCAGAGCGGGCGGCGGCGCGGCGTGGCCTGTTGGCCAGCTCGATCTCGGCCGGGGCGGGCGAGGAGGCCATGATTAACGCGGCCACCCCAATCGCCACGCAGGACGCCAACACCTGGGCGCAAAGCCAGCGCGACTCGGCGCAGGCGGCCAATGACTTCGCACGCGACGCCAACGCCTTCGGCCGGCAGAAGGCCGTGACGCAGTACCAGGGCATCCTGGCACGAGAGGCGCAGAGTGCGGACCAGAGCTTCCGCAGCAGCGAGAGCGCCCTGGATCGCCAGCTCCAGGCTGACCTTCAGTCGGGTCGCATCACTGCTGACGCAGCGCAAAACCAGCTCAATCGCGACCAACAGGCGCGACTCCAGGAGCTGCAGGATCAGGGGCTGGATCGTCGCCAGGCGGAATCCATTGCGGCTCAAGAGCGCCAGCAGCGCGAGGCTCAGCTCTTCCAGCGCCAGGAATCTGCAGACTCTCGCGTCCACCAAGAGACCATGACCAGGCTGACGGCGCAGCTGAACCAGGACGTGACCAGGCTGACGGCGCAGCTGAACCAGGACGCGGCCAAGGCCAACATCCCACAGACGATGGTGGCCGACATGAGCGCCCGCATGTCCTCTGCGGTGCAGCAGATCCTGGCTGATCCGAACATGGACGGAGCGGCCAAGGATGCGGCGATCTCGAACTACTACAAGTACGCCAACACGCAGATGCAGTGGATGGCGAGCTTCTACAACACGACGACGCCGAACTTCATGGGTGGCGAGAGCTTCAGGCCGGCGCAGTCAGCGGCTCCGGCGCCGAACGTTTCGCTTCCAGAGCAGCCTGCGGCGGCCAAGGCTGCAGACGCCGCACAGAGCCATCCGAGTGAGGAGGCGATGCGCGACTACTACGAGCGGCAGTATGGCTACGGTGTGCACTGATGAGCCTGAGCTTCCGGCCAGCCTGCGCCTCCGACGCCCAAGCGGTCATTGACCTGGCAGTGGAGTCCGTGAGCCGCGACCCGCTTCCAGTGACGGTGGACCGCGAGGCGATGCGGGAGACGTTCATGGCGGTCGTTGGCAAGCCAGCCCACTTTGTGTGGGTGGGCGAGCAGGATGGCGTGGTGGTGGCTGCTGTGGCGGCAGTGACGCAGCAGAGTTTCTGGTTCACGCGGCAGCAGTGCTCAGTGCTCCTGTACTACTCGCGCGCCAAGGGCGCCGGGATGCCGTTGCTGCAGGGGCTGGTCAAGTGGATCAAGAGCCGTCCGGTCATCAAGCTGGCGGTGGTGGAGCTGGAGCCTGGCGCGAGCCCGGCGCTGGTGCGTGCGTTCAAGCGGCTGGGGTTCGCTCGTCAGTCGGCGAATCTGACGTTTGTGAGGGGTCAGGCATGAGCAAGGTGGTGAAGGGCATCGGCCGCGCCGTGAGTGGCGTGGTCAAGGGTGCCGTGAAGGTGGTCAAGAGCGTGGCCAAGAGCAAGATCGGCAAGGCGGTCTTGGTGGCGGCGGCCGTGTACTTCACGGGCGGCGCAGTGCTTGGCGCCATCAACGGCGCGGCCGCGGGCACGGGCGTCTTGAGTGGGGCCGCATCCGGCTTGAGTGCCGCCTGGACTGGGGTGACGGGGGCGGCATCAGCACTGGCTGGTGGCAGTCTGAGTGGGGCCGCAAGCTCCCTTGGCGCGGGTTGGTCGAGTGCTGCTGGTGCGGCGGCTGGGTCGGGGTTCTCTGGGGCTCTGGCAAAGGCTGGCGGTGATGTCGCAGGGATGCTCGGGATGGGTGGATCAGCGGCGCCCGGCGTGGCGACCACGGCCGGGACTACCGTGCCGGCCACCTCCTCGTATTCGCTTCTTCCTCAGGGCTCGGCCATCACCTCGGCGGCCGGCGGCGGCATCCAGGTCGCCACTCCGGCGCTTGGGTCGGTGGTCCCTGGGGCGGTGACAGCAGCCACGCCAGCCGCTGGCGGCTTCATGTCTGGCGCCGGGAAGCTGCTGGCAATGCAGGCCATCGGTGGCGTTGCCAAGGGTGCCATGCAGGCCAAGGCCATGAACGACCAGCAGGAGTACCAGGACAACAAGGACGCGGATGCCCGCGCTCGCTACAACACCAACATGGGCGCAAAGGTCGGCTTCTTCGACCAGCTCGCCGCCCGCTATCCGAGGACCCAAGGATGAAGCCGATGAAGAAGGGGCTGCTGGCCGGCGCCGCTGAGCACGACGAGTCTGCCGAGGCTCCCGAGCAGGAGTCGGCTGAGACGCCGAGCATGCAGCAGTCGGAGGGCGATGCCGAGCCAGAGAGCCATGAGTCTGCGGCCATGGAGTCGTCCGAGCAGGAAGGCGACGGCGACGAAGGCATGAAGAATCCGGCCTACCGCAAGGCGCGCGAGCTGATGCTGTCGAAGCTCTACGAAGAAGGTGCTGCCCAGGGGATTGCCCAGGCGCTCAGTCAGGCCCCGAACATCGCGCAGGGAATCGTGGACCAGAGCATGGCGCTTGGCCAGGTGATGGACGATGCGACGCAGGGCTCGGTGCCGGACGATTTGGTGATGAGCTTCATGCTGGACATCACGCAGGAGGTGGTGGACATCGCCAACGCTTCCGGCATCCAAGTCAAGCCGGCCGACATGGCGCAGGCCGTGCAGGAGGTTCTGGCCCAGACCATCGAGGCCTTCGGCGGCGATGCGTCCCAGGTGCGGCAGGAGATGGGCAGCATGGACCCGGCCCAGGTGGGCCAGGCGGCGATGGGGGGCGGCAATGGCTAACATGCTCGCGTATGGTGTGCTGGGCGGGATCGGCGGCTATGCCGATGGCGCTGCGCAGATGGAGTCCTACGAGCAGCGGATGCGCGAGCAGGCGCAGATGCGCATGGACCAGGAGCGGCTCCGTCAGCAAGACCGGCTGGAGCTGTTGACTGCCAGGCAGTCCGGCTCGGGGCGCGGCGGCAGTGATGGCGACCTGAGTGACGTGTTCGACACCAATGAGCGCGAGAAACAGTACCGCTTCGCCACAGGGATGACGGCCGACCAAGAGGCCGCGATTCGCAGTGGCGATGCCTATATCGCCTCCCCCCCGACTTCGCGCTTCAACGCGGACGGCAGCAGCACACACGTCAGCGACGAGCAGCGCATGGACGGGTGGCAAGAGCTACAGGCCCGCAAGGTGGCGGAGCTGGACGCCATCCGCAAGAACGTTGCCTTTGGCAAGAACGCCAAGCATGCCGCTGATGCCGAGTCCGTCTACCAGGACATCGGCATGACCGAGGGTGTGCGCAAGAAGGACGGTGACTACGCCGGGCTGTTGGCCAAGCAGGGTAAGGGGCTGTACGACAACGAGGACGGCGGCACCTTCAACCAGGAGACCGGCGAGCACAAACCGAGCCCGCTTGGTCAGACCAAGGCGCAGAAGGAGCGCGCTGAGGGTGGCTGGTACGACCGACGCACGACAAACGACACCTCAGACGCTGAGGCTCGGCGCGACCTCAAGGAGCAGCGCGTGCTGCTGACCACCCAGATCAACGACCTGGCCAAGGCCCTGGAGAAGGGGCAGATCAAGTCGGCAGACCGCAAGCAGGCCGAACAGAAGCTGTCGTCGCTGCGCCTGCGCCTGCAGAAGTTGGGCGCTGATGAGGAGCCCGGGACGACCTCGCCCCCTGCAGCGCCGCGCCGCCTGAAGTTCAACCCTGCTACCGGGAAGCTGGAGTAATGCCGATCATCACCCTGCCAGACGGCAGCGAGGCCGAGTTCCCTGACGACATGCCAGCCTCGGAGATCGAGGCCGTCTTGCGTCGCCAGTTTCCGGCGCAACAACCCGTGGCCGAGGAGCCCGGCATGCTCAGCCGTATCGGTGGAGCGGTGAAAGGGTTCGTCAACGATGCGGTGCAGCAGGCCGTCAACGTGCGTCGCGTGCAGGAGGGCAAGGGGGTCCTGACGGCGCTGGACAAGCCGGCTCCGGCCGGGGCTCAGCCAAGCCTGATCGATGTGCGTGGCGCTCCAGTGTCTGCGGACACCTATGGCGCGGCGCTGCAACTGGCGCGGTCATCTGCTCCGGAGCAGCCGCGGGGCGACTTCGTTGCTCGCATGCTCGCGCCCGAAGAGGCGCAGGCTCCAGGCTGGAAGGGCAGCGTGATGGCCAAGGCCAAGACGCAGGCCGACGCGGAGGCCAGTGGAGTTGTTGGCAGGCCGCGCGAGCGCAGCAACAGCCTGGCGCCCTCCTACGATGAGCCGTTGGCCGACACGGTAGCGCGCAGGGCTGGCGATATGGCGAAGTCCGTGGCGCAGATCCCGGCCACCATCGTCAAGTCGTCGGCCGACATCGTGCGCCTCTTCGGTGCAGACAAGCTGGGCGTCAAAACATCCGACTGGGCTGAGTCCGTCAACCGGCGGATCGAGGGCTCGAAGTCCACGGGCCACCAGGTCGAGGCGGTGCAGTTTGACCGCCTGATGAAGTCAGAGAACGCAACGCCCTACACGGCACTGATGTTCCTTGCCGAGCACCCCGAGTTCGCGGTCGAGCAGGCTATCCCGTCGCTAGGGAGCATGGCCATCCCGCTGGGGTCCGCCAAGACAGGAGGGGCTCTGGCGGAGCGGTTCAAGTGGTTCTCCAAGCTCCCCGAGGCGCAGCGCGCCGAGAAGATGGCGGACCTACTGGCGGGGACGGGCATCGCGTCGAACGCCGCGATGAACGGGGCTGACAACTTCGCCGAGACGAAGGGCGACCTGCTGGGGCGCTACGGCTCTGCTCTGGTGGCGGCTGGCGGCACGGTAGCCTTTGGCAAGCTGACGCATGGCGGCGCCGAGGGGGCACTGATTCGTGGCCGGACGCTTGCGTCTGGGGCGGCGCAGCGAGCCAAGGAAGTCGGCAAGGTTGTTGGCAATGAGTTCCTCCAGGAGGACGGCGAGGGGTTTTCGCAGGAGATTGGCAAGCAGGTCGCCGAGACCGGCGGCGTCAACCCCATGCTGGCGCTGCGCCACGGCGCTGTGGAGGGCGCGCTTGGCACCATCACCGGCGGCGGTGTTGGGGCGCTGCATGTGCAGTCAGCCGACTCGCTCATTGGTCGAGCCATTGATGACGCCGGCCGGCGCATTGACGGTCTTGGCGCAACGCCGGCCTTCCAGGCTGATGCCGACGCCCAGGCGCGCAACGCCTTCAACCCGAACCCCGACGCCATCGACCCGGTGGCTCAGCAGCGCCTGGCCCGTCAGCGGCTGGCTGAGGCCACGAAGGTCGAGAGCCAGCCCACCACTCCGCTGACTGCCGAGGAGATCGTGGCGCAGCGCGACGCGGTGTTGCGCGACCCCAGCTCCATCCCGAACCGACGCGCAGCCGAGCAGCAGCAGGCCGAAGTCGCCAAGCAATCCGCGAAGACGCCGCAGGCCGTGGACCCGAATCCCGTGGTGGGCTCGGAGGCGGTACAGCAGGGCAGCCTGGCGGAGCGCGCCCGCGGCGCCGTCGCGCCAGCACGGCAGGCCTCGCCACAAGCCGATCCAGAGTGGCAGGCCTTCCCCCCTGATATGGGCTCGCTGGGCGTTCCTCGGGCCGAGATGCCGCAGATCAAGGCCGAGCACCGTGGCCCACTGGTGAACTTCCTGGCGGCGCGAGGCATCACGCACGAGCAGACGGAGATGCCGGCGCGCGACCTGAAGCCGACGCAGGCAGAGTTCTCGGTCTCGAAGGTGGACAAGGCGCGCGAGTTCCAGGGCGGGGATCGCTCGATCCTGGTGAGCGCAGATGGCTACATCCTGGACGGGCATCACCAGTGGCTGGCCAAGACGCCGGAGAATCAGCCCGTCAAGGTCATCCGGCTGAGTGCGCCGATGTCCGAGTTGCTGCCGGCGGCGCGCGAGTTCCCCAGCTCGACGCTGGACACCGTCTCCGAGCAGGCGACCTACCGCTCCAAGGGCGAGGCCATCGTCGCGGCGGCCGAGGGGCGCATGGGCGCAGTTGCCCCTGTGAAGCTGGACTCCGGCCGGTGGGCGTTGCAGCCCGCTCAGGGTAAGGCCCAGCCGACCGCTTCACTCAAGGACATGAGTGCTGCGATCCCGGTGAGCCCACAGGAAGACCAGGCGGCGGTGGATGACCTGAATCGCGCGCTTGGCGTGAGCACGGAGTCGATGTCTCGCTCCAGCAAGGCCAGCGGCGGCCCCGGCATGGTGACCGTCACCAAGGCGGTGAGCCCGGTGTGGGAGGCGACGCGCCAAGCCATGGCGGCGATGGGCGTGCATGGCGTTGCGGTGGACGGGCTGACTGGCGGCGATGGCGTGGCTTGGCGCAATCGCAACGGTCGCACCGTGGCCTATGTGAGCCAGCGCAAGGGCTTCGAGTTTCTGGTTGGCATCGCGGGACACGAGGGCCTGCACGCCATCGCCGACGAGAACCCAGAGTTGTACGGCCGCTATGCCGACCAACTCCAGGCCTTGCTGCAGCCCAAGGCGATCCAGAAGCGCTTGACCTACGAGCGCCAGTGGGATCCCGGGTCCACGAAGGAGCGCGCCCGCGAGGAGGTGTTGGCCGACATCAGCGGCGCCTCGTGGTTGCGCGAGGACTTCTGGCGCAAGGTGGCCGAGCTGGACGACAACCTGTTCCGGCAGCTGCGCTACCGCTTCATGGCCAACATGGTCAAGATGCTGGACGCCCTTCGCCTGTCCAAGGCCTTCACGAAAGGCGACCGCTTCGCCATGGAGAAGCTGGTCACTGACGTGGGTAGGGCCGTCGATCTGACAGCCGAGCTGTGGGCATCCAAAGCCAAGGCGGGCCGCTCCACCAAGACAAGCAGTCGCGAGGCCGCCATCGACAAGGCCATGGAGCAGGCCATGGCGTCGTGGGGCGTGAAGCATTCGCGCGGCGTCCTGGCCGAGGTGGCGCCTAACCCCGACAAGCCCGAGGCGAAGGGCTGGCGTCAACTTGACGCGCCTGCGCGCCAGCAAGTGACGGATCGGGTCTCCAAGCGCTTGATGGCGGGCCTGGAACGACTCACCAAGCTGCAGCTCACACTGGAGCCAGCCAAGGGCGCCTACGAGGGCGAGAAGAACCCGGCCATGGTGATCCGCGCCGAAGGTGCCTCGGATCAGGACCTGGCGCAGCTCGCGCGCGTCGTGGGCTATGTGCTCAACCAGAAGGCCATGGTGGTGTTCGATGAGGGCAACACCGGATCCGGCAACCAGGCCACCTTTGTCAAGGTGGTTCTGCCAA
>ERZ724522.857-NODE-857-length-18167-cov-5.829892_pt1 | contig 18167 bp, 23 predicted proteins | sample MGYA00376055_ERZ724522 | MGnify/ENA primary metagenome ERZ724522 (study PRJEB28724, sample SAMN07190884) | wastewater metagenome | isolation source: effluent of sewage treatment plant in Hong Hong | place: Hong Kong | collected 2016-03-17 ... | reverse complement strand
TTTCGATGGAACGCTCATAGCACGCTCGCCTCCTGTTCGAGCCACGACGCCAGCCGGTCGAGTTTCGTCACGAGGAGCGCGGTTACAGCCCGGCCGTCCTCGGTCGAAAGCGTCGGAACTTCCGTCGCACGGAGCTGGATCGCCAGCCCAAGCAGCTTTTCCTTATCGGGAGCTAGCGCCGCCTGACGTTGCGCTTCGGCTTCGTCGGCGATGCGTTTCTCCTCCGCCTCTTTTGCGGCGCGCAACTCCGCCTCCGCCTTCTCGCGTGCCTCACGCTCTTCCTTGGCCTTCGCCTCCGCCGCTACTCGCGCAGCCTCGGCTTTCTGCCGTTCGATTTCCGCGAGAGCCTGCAACCGTTCGCGCTCCGCCTTTGCCGCAGCCTCCGCGGCCTCACGCTCGGCTTTGGCCTTCGCCTCGATCGCCTCGCGTTCCGCCTTGGCCTTGGCTGCGGCATTTTTCGCCGCCTCCGCCGCTTTGCGCTTCTCTTCGGCCGCAAGCGCCTCGACCCGCTCTTTCTCCACGCGAGCAGCTTCCGCCGCCGCTACGGCTTGCGCCTTGAGCTTTTCATTCTCCTCGCGGATGCGTGCCTCTTCCACGAGACGAGCGTTTTCCGCTGCGATGCGATCCGCCTCGGCTTTGCGGGCAGCTTCGAGCTTCGCCTCGTGACCAACGCGAGCATTGAACAGCAGTTGCGAGTAAGTCTCGTCCGCCATGGCTCCGAGCCCAACCAGGCTCACGCCATAGGCCGCGAGTTCCTTCGTGCGCTCCACTTCGAGCGCACTACGCCGCGCCGCTTCGGCCCGTTCGGCGAACTTTTCCTGATCAGCCAACCGCGTTTCCTCGCCGTCGAGAAGGTGCACGAGGATGTTGTAAAACCCGTCGATTGCCTTCCCGCGGCGTAGGCCGTCCTCCTTTAGATCCTTGCGCAGCTTGTCGGCACCGGTGCGCACGCTACGGAGCGCCAGACGATACGTCCGTGCGACCTTGATGTCCAAGACCTGCGAAGCGTCCGTTACGACGATTCCGCGCGACTTTTCGATGATCGCCCGAGCTTCGGAAAATGCCGGCAGAAAAGCCGCCTGCAATGTTTGCGCCGTCTCTGCCGGCAGACCGCTTTGCGCAGCCACGGCCAGCATTTGCGACTCAGGAGCCGGGGACACCACTTCCGGCGCAATGGTTTCAACCTCGCCGCTCATTTCGCACCGCCTTTCTTCAACCCGGCGATAACGGCGCGCAGCTCATCGAGGACCTTGGTTTCGAGCGTGCCGACCTCGTCTTGGCCCTCCTTGGCGAGTCCCTTTTCTTTCACCCACGCCATCACCTTCGTTTCGCCCACCTCGTTCGCGAGCATCAGGGATTCGACCTCTTTCAAAAGGGCCTGGCGCTCGTCCGCCGTGTAAGTCTTCGCGACCGCCGCCGCACCGATAATCGAACTGATGCCGGACGAGGCCTCCTTTTTCTCGGGAGAGAAAATCTCGTCGACGGTAGCCGAGCCCTCGCGGATCGCGTTGGCGTAGCCGATCAGGATTTCGAGCTGTTCGAGTCCAATGTCCTCGATCGCTTTGACGCCCAGCGCCGCGAACACCTTTTCCTTGCCGACACCCATCTTAGTGAAATGCGCCATGGCGTCCGCCCGGCGCGTAACGAGGGTTTTTGCGTCACCGACTGCTACCTTCTTCGCCGCTTCGTAAATCGGCTTAACGAGGGCCAGCGGGACGACGCGGAATGTCGCATTGCGGAGCGCGAGCGAACACGCTGCGTTGCCCGTCATCACGACCATGTCGTCCGAGTAGCGGCGCCCGTCCTTCGTCGTCACGCGGCGCTTTACCTCGACGGTGATGCACACGTTGTTTTCGAGGTCATGGCAAACGCCCTGCGCAGTGATGATCTTTCCGTCATCATTGATGACTCGTGCGCCTGCACGCAGGTTTTGATACGTGCTAATGGCGATTTCGGCCATGCGGATGCTCGGGCCCTGAATCGGTTTGCCATCACCGCCTTTGCGGCCGGGCAGCGTGAAGAAACAGCCGGCAGCGGTTTCGACGTCGAGCGTCGCGAACGAGAGCATGTTACCCTTCACGACCGAAAGGACGCGCGGATATTTCTTCGCCGTGGAGATTTGGACGTCGACCGCGGCGCGCTCCATGGATTCAAGCGCACTAACGGTTTCGTGGATGACTTCGAGCGGTTGGGATTCTTCGGGATGATTCATAATGGCAAAGCAGTAGCTAAGTTGATGTTTTGACGACGTTGATAAATTGTCCTAAAATTGGGCCGGAAACAAAGCGCCCGGCCCCGGCGCGGGTTGGATTTTCGACTTACAACGCGGGAACCGCGGCGTTTTCACCTTCGATGATGACGGCTCCCGCGAGCGACTTCGCGATGTTCGCGACGATCTTGCGCAGCTCGTTCGTCAACAGTTCTTCGAGATTCAAAATCTCAAACGAGAGCGCCAGCTTGCCGCCGTCGTCGATGCTGTAGCCGAACCGCGCCTCAAACTTCACCGGCTCTCCGCCATTCCATACCGGCATAAAGAGCGTGATGCGCTCCGGCACCTTCATGCGCTGTTTCGCGCCCGCGGTGCCGGCCTCGGAACCCTGGATGTATTCAAGGGAGTTGTCGCCATTCTCGTTCTCAACAACCGATTGGAAGCGCACCGTCACCGTCGCCTTGAACTTGCGGCACAGCTCCAAGAGCGAAGCTCCCTCGGGTTTGACGACGTGCTGCGTGCGCTCTTCGAGGAAGAGAGCAAACTTGCGCTGCGGCTGCGGCAGACTGTTCAAGCGATACCAGTCGAGAAACGGTTGGCTCAAACCTTGCGCGAGCGTGACCTTATGGTCACGCCAGCCGTAGAAATTGAGGATCGCATCAACCTTCGCCGACGTGCCGGAACGGTTGAAGAAAATCGGCAGCGCGCCGTCAATCTCATCCGCCACCGGGCTCTCGGGGCGATACAGTCCGACCGTAGCCTTGAAAGCCTCGGCGGTGAGCACGTTGAATTGACCGCGCAACCGCGTCGGCGATTCGACCAGCTTTTCGAGATTGGTAAAAACGTAGTTGGCCGGCACAATCGCCGAAGGAACCGCGTTTCCGACGATCATCGGGCGAGCGAGCGTCTGAGCAGCCACGAGGGCCGCGATTTCTGTCTGAGCTTTGTTTTCAGTGAGTGACATGGGAGTTCGAGTTGAGGGGGAAAGGGGATTGCGGGAGCGACGGGTGGTTTATGTTGTCGGGACGGGCCGTCCTTACTCCGATTCGCCGGACCGGACGCCGCCCCCGCAAAGTGTGTGTGATCAGCCGCCGTTCGCCGCCGCCTTGCCGGAGAAACCAGCTTCGGCAGGAAACACGGTTTGCTTCGGATCTTTGCGCGAGAGCGTGTTGCCCTCAGCGATGAAGAAAATTGTCGCGTCCTTCATCGGCTCCGGCGTCTTGCAGACGATCTTGTCGTCGATGACGACCGTTCGCCCGGCCGGAGTGATGTCGAGCGTGATGGTCAGCTTAGCGGGCTTGCCGTGCTCGGTCGAGGAGTCGATTGCCTTTTGCAGCGCGTCGTTGAGTTCGTCGATGAACTCGCCTTCGCGGAGGGCCTTAATGGTCGAGAGGACATGCAGTTCCTCGGAAGCAGCGGCATCAGCCGCGTTTTTCAGATCAGTTTTTGTAATCATAGGAAAATAAATCCGTAAAAGGTCCACGCGAAGAGCGCCGAGGCCACGACCACCAGCACGCAGCCGGCGATTGTCCGCAGCAGCTCCCATTGCGCCTGCCGATAGCGCCGCGCGCGTTCACGGTCACGGCGCCGGGTTTCGATAAGGTCGAATGACAGGCTCATGCGGCCACCCTCCACTCGCCTTTCGCCCGCCGACGCGCCATCACTTCGGCATGCTCTTCGGGCGTGAGATAGTATTTCCTGAGCCCCATGGCCCAAAGAAGTTTTTGCGTGCTCGCCCGCATTTGCCGGTGCACGTAACCAAATTCCTTCGGTGTGCCGCCCGCCATGATGTGCGAAAACAGCGACTTACGCAGAGGGGAACAGGCGCGGCTCATTTGCTCGCCCCTTTCTTGAGCCCCGGCGTAGGCAGCGCGTGCAGATACGCCACGAGCTTCGCGTAGGGAATCAGCCACACCCCGCGCAGGTTTCCCTTTTGGCGCAGGCACTTCGCCGGCACCGCGGGCTTAAAACCGTTGGCCGCACACGGGACGGTCAGATTGTAGAGACCCGTCCGCGAGAACCCCGTCACCGGGCAATTCTGCTTCGCCTTCGGAAGGCGGATAAACTCAGGGGCCAGCGTGCTCATGCGGCTCTTCCTCCAAAAATGCCAATCGGGAATTCCGTTGGGTTTGCTTGCCTGACCAAGTGCTCAATGTAGTCGGAAAAATCGACTCCCAGCTCACAAGCGCGCCTCTGAGCAATCTTCGATGCCTTGGGCGTAAAACTAAGCCTGTGCTTTACCTTACCCAGCTTAGGCCGACCCCTTCCGTTCTTATTGGCTTTTTTAACCATGGGGCATTTGTGGGGCACTATTGATGCCCTATCAAACAAAAACTTGCTGAAATGAATTTTGGTGCCCCATTAATAATATATGAAACCAAACTTGGGGCGCGGTAAGAACGAGCGCATCTATTTCGACGCCGAAGCGAAGGAGCTGCTTACGTCCATGGTCGTCTCTGCTGGCATCCAAAAGTCAAACGTAGTGTGCGCGTTGATACGTGCAGCGTCCGGGGGCTCTCCTCGCCCTAACGAAGAGGGCGTTTTCGCTATGATAAAACGCGCTATCGGACGCGATCAGTTCATTGCCTTCATCTCCGCCGTAAACAAAACACTGCCCAAAGAGGCCAAGCCCGTCTTTGAGACCAAGCACGAGCATAAACCGGAAATTGCGCCCGACCAATGGGTATTCGGATCAGTCGGAATTTTCGCCTTTTTCGCGCCGAACAACAACAATATCGGAGAAGTCTTTACCCGCTCCTCTCTGCTGAAATCGTCCTATTGCTTGGATCGAGTTCTGGTCGTCACCACCAACGTCGATATGGTCGACGAAGGAGCGCGCAGCGATATGGATAAAGCTGCAATCCATTTAGTTTCTCTCGCGGAGTTCCCAGAAACACTAAAGCGCATCAAGAAAAAGTGAGCGTTTCAATGGAGCCCGCTGACATCAAATCCCTCCCGCGTAACCGTCGCTTGCTATGGGCGGTTGGCGCGCTTGAAGAAGTAAACTCGTTGGACTGCGTATCCGACGCCCAGAGGGTTATCGGAGACGTAGCGGTCGAATTGGAGGAAGAGCAAAAAGCATTTTCTAAACGCACCATCCGAATTTTCACGATGGGATTATTCTTTGGCGCGCTCGGGATCTACGGTTGGTTTCAGCCGGACCGATACGTCGTAATAAACTCAGCGCACCCAATAAAACTCGACCGATGGACAGGGAGGACTTGGACGCGTCACACTGAGTTTGGCGGGTGGCAGGAAGAAAATACGCGCTAGATAGCCGGCAACTTCTCCATCGCCGCGCGCTTCGTCGCCTCGTCGATGTGCGTGTAGTTCTCGCTCACTGCCTGACTCTCATGCCCGACAATATCGCGAGTCACTGAGTCGGAAACGCCCGCGTTCTTGAGCATCGAGGTCGCCGTGTGCCGGAAAGAGTGAAACGAAAGCTCGTTGACGCACCTCCGACCGGCGACGGCGCCAGGCCGGGCCCGATTCCCTCGCGGCACCAGTCCCAGCCGCGCCAAAAGCCGGCGAAACGAGGCCGATACCCGCATCACTCCCCTACCCTCCGCATGACGCCGTTGCGCCACCGGAAACAGCCAATCGCCCGCCTTGAGCCCCTTGAGCCGCTTCCGCAAATCCCCATCCCACCCCGACACGATGGGGACAATCACGTCCCGCCCCGTCTTATCCGTGGAAAACCGCACCGTCCGCGCCTTCATGTCCACCTGACCCGCCGTCATGGTCGCGATGTCCCCCAGCCGCTGCCCGCCCGTGTAAAGCCCGGCCAAGATCATCCCCCGCCACTCCGCATCGGCTATTTCGTAGATCCGCCGAATCTCGTCCAACGTGAAAGGCCGCTTTTGCCCACTGGCCCCTTTCCCCTCCCGGCGCACGTTCGGCACGCGGGCCGCTACGTTCTCCACGATTAGCCCGTCCTGCCACGCCATCTTAAGCGACGAGCGGAAGACCTTGAGATAGTGATTCGTCGTCCCCGCCGACCGCGTCGCCACCAACGCCGCGCGAATCTCGATCACCTGTTTTACCTCGATGCGGTCGAGTGGCAGCTTGCACGCATCCGGCGCCAGCTTGCGAATGATGCCGGCGATGTCCTCGTATTTCTCAAACGTCCGCGGCGCCACCTCCGGTTTCACTCGTTCAAGCCAGCGGGTAAACCAGGCGTCGAGAGTGATGCCGCTCAGCTTTACACCGTGCATGTCCTCGAATACATCGCCCATCACGCGCCGCACCTGGGTCTCGGTCTGCCGCTGACGGTAGACGGCCTCAAACGCCTCCGCTACCTCCAACGCCTTGCGGCGATCCGTCATCCCGCTCGACCGCTGAAAGCGTTTCCCTGCGAGATTGGTATAGCAGGCGATCCAAAAACGGGAGCGAGGAGAGCGTTTTACGGAGGCCATAGGTCTACACATAGGTCAACACATCAGGCACGTCAAACACGTCATTGACGCATTTCTCTCAGAGGTAAACCCCGCGCCATAGGAAGCCATTTGGTCCCGGGGGTTCGAATCCCTCCTCCTCCGCCAGTGGTAACTTTACCTCTGAGAAATCAGAAATAGTGGCAAAATAAAAGCCGCGGTCTACACATAGGTCCACACACGACACCGACACGCACCGCTCGCTTGCTTTTCGTCAATGACGTCACATGCTGACCCCACGTCACCGTTGCCAGAGTATCCACGAAAACGCCCATTCCCATGACCCTCGCCCGCTTTTTCACCAAGCTCCGCACCGACTCCGGCCTCAGTTTGCGCGCCCTTGCCGCCAAGACCCGCCCGCGCGTCGACCCGACCGTCCTTTGGAAGATCGAGAAAGGAAAGCCCGTCCGCGCCAAAACCCTCGGCGTCGCCCTGCACGCCCTTGGCCTCAACGAGATTGACGGCGCCTATATCGAAGCCTTCGCCCTTTGGTCGACCGAGCAGGCCGCTACCCTCTCCCATGGCGTCGTCCTTTCGTCCGGCTCGCGCGTGCGGAAGACGAATAACCGCGAATTCGACCGACTCCTCGACGAGGCCGCTACCGCCCTCCGCCAGATCCCCGAGACCGACCGACCTCTCGTCGTCGAAGCCCTCCGCCATCCCGAGGCACTTTGCCTTTGGGTGAAAAGTCGAAAATAGTTCAGAAAGTGGGATGACGAAACGCACCTTGAACCGTAGGGAGAGCGTGCCATGAAAAACAACCTGCCCGAAAGATCGCTCCCCGCCAACGTCCCGACGAATTGGCCCACCTACATCGCAACGACCGCCGACCTCCTCGCGCTCATCACCGTTTTGGACAAGGAAAACCGCGTCTGGCACTTCGACGACGCGCCCGGCGACATCACGTCGAACGCCACCGGAAAACCGCTCTTTACTCCCGAAGAGGCTGCGCACCTAGAAAACCTCCTCGCGGACTGCGAAACCCTCGGCGGCATTTGGACGATGATCGAAAACGAACCCGGCGAAGCCTGCGCCAAACTCCTCGGCATCGCCGCGCCCGACGAGGAACCCGCCGCCACGTAAACGCAGGACCGCCCGCCCGATTCTCCCCTCAAGTCTCCCCGTCACAGGGAGCCCCAAAAGAACCGGACGGGCGGAATTATTAGAAAACCTAGGTAGCGCGCTACTCTTTATTAGGTATGCCGAATCCTAGTTTTTTTTTGCAGGCAGTGAACATCCTCCGCTCTGACAGGGACGCGATGCGATATGCTCCTTGAGCTGTTCAACTTCGTCGGCGGTGCGCTCCTGGTTATCCTCGATCTTTTGGAGCTTGCGCGCGAGCCACGCGACGAGCGTTGCGACGAATACGAAGACAGCAGCCGCTTCTCCAATGGTTATGGTGGTATTCCCTCCGAGCTGGCCGAGGAGCGAAGCCATAGAGGTCAGGGAAGCGATTGCGACAGGAGCGACGGCAGGATGGTGCAGCATGGCGTTTATTGAGCGTGACGGCTGATTTCGGCTTGTTCGTGCCGATTGAGGAGTGAGTCGAGAATCGGGGTGAAAGTGTCTGCGGCCTCGGGGTGTTTGGCGCGGAGAGTTCGCATGGCCACTCCAAGCGCGGCAGGCACGCCACCCACGGCATAGCGCAGGTAAGCGTAGGCGATGAGCCCGAGCACGCCGACTGCCCCTAGAATCCACGCGAGCGCCCGTTGCGAGCGGAGTTCGTTGGCGAGTTCGTTTTCCCGGTCGAAGGCGTCGCGCAACCTCTTCCCAGCCTCGGCGAGTTTGGTATCAGCTTCGGCGAGCCTGATCGAAATGGCGGCATCCGCAGCGCGGGCGGACGCGCGGGCTTTCTCGGCTTCGGCGCGGAGCGTGGCGTTGTCCGAGAGCAGGCCGGTGACTTGCTTACGGATCGCGGCGAGTTCGGACGCCGTGAGCGGTCCCGCGGCTTGATCGAGGAGCGCGACGGCGGAGGCGTTGGACTCGGCAGCGACGGCGACCGGGCGGGAATCGGGGGCGACGGCGAGGGCTTCGGCGGTCTCGTGCGTGGCCTTCTGCGCAGCCTTTACGGCGGCATCACGCGCGGCGTCCTGCTTCGCGGCGGCTTTGTCGGCGGTATCGGCGGGCGCGTGGGAGAACCACGTCGCGGGCGCATACCACTTTGCGCCGGTCGTAGCCGTGGCGCACCCCGAGAGCAACATGAAGAGGAGTATCGCGGTCGGGCGCATGGTCAGAAAACGAAAACCTTCCCCGTGATCCCAATGAAGTTCCCCGCCGTCACCCGCCACCCCGCCTCACTCCGCGCATTATGCAGCCCGCTCATCACCCACCCGTCGCCATCCCGTTGCGCAGCCTGATGAATCACGCTCACGGACGGGGACCACTCGGCGCGATAGATGCAGAGCGCGCCTGGTCGAATGTCGGCAAACGTAGCCGGCACCGTGACCGCATAGGCGGCAATCCACTCGCGCGGATTAACGTCAGCCGGCGCGGCGGGGATGTAGGGAGCCATCGAGCCCGTGCCGAGAACAGGAAAGACCATGCCACCGCTTGCCCGCGCAAAGGCACCGGCTTTGGCCAGCGCATCGAAGCGGTTTTCGCACGTCTCGCGCGGCGGCAATCCCGCCAGCATAGTCCGCTGGTGCAACCACGCGAACGCCACAAGCGCGGCGAGGATGACTGCGGCAAGGATTATGCCGAGGCGGTTCACGAGAAGATAACGGCAGCGCGCTCGGCGGTGATGATGCCCTTGGCGACGAGAATCGCTTTCCCCTCGGCGGTGCGTGGGTCGTCGCTGCGCACTTCGCTCGCGGCAATCATGCGGTTGCGCACGATGCTCACGGCGAGATCGGTCGAAGACGCGAGCGCCGTTTCCTCGGCTTGCGTGAGGCGGCCGAGAATCGTCAGCGGGGTGAGGACTACGACGCCAGCCGGTTCCGGCGCGGGGTTGGCGATAGCATCGGCCAACGTGGCGTCAGGCACTTCGGGATACGTCGGTGCATCTCCGGGCTTGGAGTCCTGCGCGGGCGGGAGCGCGGCGAGCGGCGTGAACCGCGCGATGCTGCCTCCGCTGTCGATTTGCGCGCCATTCGCGTCGAGGTAGGCAAAAACGGCGAGGCCGTTGGCCGCATCCACTGAGTCGATGCGGGCCGATGGGTAGGCCGCGCCCGTGAGGGAAACAATGCGCGGAGGCGTAGAGGGCGTGATGGGTTGGTCGTTCATGTTACGGGTTCCCTTCGGTCAGCGAGTATTGAGCCTCAATCGCGATTGAGCCGGTGAAGTTCGCGGTGTCGGGGTCAACTGACAGGTTGCAGTTATTGTCCGATGTGCCGCCGGGGAATACGTTCGTCGCGATGATCGAAATGGCCTTCTTCGCCGTGGTGAACGCTGAGACGGTCGCGATGGTGTAGGTGTCGGACGCATCGGAAAAGCGGATGCCGCTCCCGCTTGAACCTGTGGTCGCCTTGACCGAAATCGCATCCCACCGGGCATCATTCGGGATGCAGCGTTGACCGAGTAGCGATTTCAGCTCGTGCGTGCCCGCCCACGTCAACGTGCCGCGCACGTATCCACGACGCGCTTGCTTCGTCCAGCTCGCGCCCGTCGTCGTAATTGTGGCGTCGAGCTTGTTGCTCGATTGGTCGTGGAGCTGGTAGCCGATGCCGTCGAGGTCGGCGTCGTAGCGGACAACTGCACCAGCCCGCACAACCGCACCTGTGCTCCATGTGGGAGTTGTAGCGGTAGCGATGAACGTGGTTCCGACGCTGTTATTTGCGGCGCCGACTCCTGTGAAAGTTCCACCGGCTGATGTTATGCGGTATGCTTTTCCAATCGTAAGCGTGCCGGACGTGATCGACGCCTGACTGCCGAATTTGAACCGCTCCGGAACCACTCCACCGATCTCGTAAACTTCCAAGACATCACTGGCAGCCGGTGCGAGGTTGTAAAGCGACGCGATATAGATCGAACCATTGAATTCCGAGCCAACTTGCACCGTTCCTACTACGAAATAGGTGCTTGTGATGGAGCCTGCCCAAGTCGGAGGCGTTCCGCCAGTCGTAGCAGTCAACGTCTGCGCAACGCCGTTGATATAAACCGCCACCGTCGATCCCGTCCGTGTAACAAAAAGATGAATGCGTTTTCCGGCATAGGATGACAGCGAACACGCGGCATTGTTGTAGTCGGTGCTAGCCGCTCCGCTGATACGCACATTAAGAGTGTTTGTTGTGTCGATCCACGCAGTCAGCGTGGAAGCGTTAAACGCATCAGACGCAGAAGGAGAAAGGAAAAATATCCCGCGTAATCCGGCCGGATTGGACGCCGGCACCTCTAGGATCATCTCGACTGCGAGGGGCGCAGTCGTAAACGCCTGTCCCGTCAAAGTTGCGAGCGCCTTGGTTCCGCTTGTCCCGTCGAACGCCAAGCCGCCGCGGGGGGCGAGGGCGTTGCGTTGGGCGTCGACTTCGGCTTGCGAATACACGCCGAGGTTCGCTCGCGCGCTGGCAAAACTGCCGACATCGCCGAGGTTGTTGGCGGCGAGCATGTCGCCTCCTCCGCTCAAGGTTACAAACGCTCCGTCATCACGCAGGAATTTTAATCCCGTGCGCGTTCCGGTGCCAATATACTCCGGCGGAATTGTGCCGGATGGACCGATGAGCAGCCCCGGGTAAAACTCCCACCCCACGCTCGCAACATAGACCGCGAGCTTGTTTGTATCGACAGCGTAATCGCCTGGATTTCCTTGGTCGGTCGCAGCCGCCGGCATGGCGACTTTATTGCGGAGCGCCGTCGACGGAAGACCCGCCGCGGATGTGGTAGAGAGAGTCCCTTTTGCGTTCATGGTGAGGTTAGATCCCGTATTTGCGGAAGATGAATCCGACGTAGACTTGCGTGTTACTCTGATCATTCCGGCGGATTTGGACCTCCGCGGAGTTCCCCGAAACAGGGATGGACGGCGAACCGCCATCCCCGACCTTGATGCCGTTCGACTCCCCGCCATGGGCACGCAGGTCGAGCGCGACGCCCGAGGCGTTCACGATCAAGACCTCGTCGCAATCATGGTTGGGCAGCGTGACCCACGTTGCGCCACTGGCGGACGTCTGCACGCGGTCGTTGCTCCAACTTCCGTTTACTTTTCTGGCGCTCATGGTGGGCCTTTCGTTTGAGGTGGGAGTGCGGGCGGATTAGACTTCGCGAATCGCTACCGTCGTCGAAGACGTGCGAACGACGCACAGGCGGATGACCGTGCTTTGCTCACAGGTGATCGCGCCCTTGAGCGTGACGCCGGTTCCGCCCGAGAGGGTGATGGTCTCGGCCGCATCCGCATTATTATGGATGGTGCAAAACTTGTATTGGTAATCGGCCGTGAGACCGAGACCGGCGATGAGCTGCGCCGCGGTCGGCGTGGTATCGGTGCGGCTCGCGCCGTTCGGATCGCGCTTGATGATGCCGCTGGCAAACCCGGCCGCGGTGAGCGTGGCTGCGCCGGCGGTCGTTACGACGGTCGGAGCCTGGTCGGCGATACCGAGCAGAGCGGCGAAGTGGTGCAACAGTTGCGCCGTCGCGTTCTCGGCGGTGTTGGCCACCGGAGCGAGCGCGATGAAACGCAGCAGAGCTTGCAGATTTTTGACGGGAGACAGGGCTTTGTTGTAGGCGGGTGCGGACATGATGTTTTAGCGAGTTGAGTTGTGGTTTTCAGTAACCGGGAGGTGTAAAAGCGCGGTTTGCCGGCAGGGTCGCCGAGGGCCGTTGACGGGAGAGAAAATCGCGGGCCCGTTCTGCCGCCCGTTGCACGATCGATACCTTGCTCGGGTCGGCCCACTCGGGAGAACGCAACAGCGCCTCATCGCACAGCGGGAGGAGCGCGGTGTGCAGGAGTTGATCAGCCAGCGGAATCGTCCCGGCCTGATTCACCATCGCGTAAGTGAGGATCGACGGCCGGAACTCCATCTCCATGCGCAACACATAGGCGATGTTGGGCGCGGGGAAGAAACGCAGGTAGACCGCCGGAGTCGCACCGAGCGACGCGCCCGCCGGTTCAGCCCAGTAGTAGCATGGGCGACCCACTTGCGGCGCCTTGCCTTCGAGCCGAGCATTGTAGGCCTTGAGAATTTCCCGGCTACCATCCGACATCCGCGGATTGCTCGCGAACCCGTCAAAATTCGTCAGGTCGTTGTAAGCCGAGTCGCCGTAGATCGTCGCGACCACCACGCCCGTTTCACCCTGATACGGATGCAGGAGCTTCGTCGTGCTCTGCACCTCATTCCAATTCGTGTCGCCGGACACGACCACCGAGCGCCCGATTTGCGACTCAAGAAACACGCTCCCGCCGTCGCCCAGATCCACGGAGCCATTCACCACCGAGAGATTGACCGTCACCGGGGCGGCGAGCGTCACATCGACCATCGTTTGCCGCTGCCAGGCGGGCAGGCGCTCGTAACACTCCTGCAATCCCGCGTTCATCGCGTCGACGACGTCTTGCGTCGCGCCGACCGAGAGCGCCGTCAAATTGCCCTTCTTGAGCTGCCGGGCGAGCCGCGCCGCGAGTTCGTAGGTAGTCATCAGGCTTCAACCTCCCTCTTTTCCCGACGTTCCGCCGCGGGAGGAAACCCGCCGGCCTTGCGCAACATGGTCAAAGCCTCCTCGAAATCGGCATCGATCTTGCCCTGCAAATCCTGCGCCGAGAAGTAGGAGCTGCGCGACACCGCCTTGCGCGCCAGCGGTAGAAACAGGGTCTCGGTATATTGCTGCGCCACCGGCAAGACATCCGTGCTCGTCAGATCCGCCGCCGCGAACAAAGCGCAGTCGGCCACGCCGTCGAGTGTCGCCGTGCCGGCCGCGGTCGAATCCGGCGCCGGGACGACGTGCAGCTTGATCTTCACCGGATCGCTCGCCGCCTGATTCAGATTCTCGACGAAGTAGGCCAGCGGGGTGCCTTGCGCGACCTCCGCCGCGTCCTGCCCAAGGTAGAGCAGTCCGAAATTATCCAACTCCGAGCGGCTTTCGAGTGCGCGCAGCGTGCGACCCGAGGCCAGCCGCAGGGGCCCAAGCACGCTCTGCACCGTGTCGGCCAAGGTGTATTCCGCGGTGCCGGCCACGAGTGCGACGGAGAGCTTGCTCCGCGTGAAGTAGTCCGGCCCCGCCATCCAGAGCGTTTGCTGCGCGTAGTTCATCGCGGCCAGCACATCCGCCAACACGCCCGCCGACGCACTCCCCGCCGACTCGATGCCGAGTGTGCGGAGGAGATTATCGCGAACGTCGACTTTGCGGAGGCCTGCCATGGTGATGCGCGCGGGATGCGGTTAGACGAGCACGAGGGTGATTTCCGCGTTGGGGAACACCTTGCGCACGTCCTTAATGATCGCCTTGGCGCGGTTGGGATTCATCGGCACCGCGCTCGCCCGGTTGTCCGTCGCCATGACCCGGCCGTCGGAGGACAGATCATTGATATAGCGACGCACGCCGACGGCAGGTTCCGCCGTGATGAGCGCGAGCGATTCGGAAATGACTTCGATAACCGGCGCCGGAGTTTCGGCGGCAGGCGTGACGGGCACATCGGCGACGACGGCCTCGGGAGCGGGAGCGGACTGGATGGAGGGAGCTGATTTAGCCATGGTGAAAAATTGTGTTGGGTGCGGAGACCCTGCGCGCGACCGCCTCCACGAGAGAGGCAGGCGGACAGGACCGCCGAACACTGAAACCAAATAGGAATTTCAAGAATGGCCTGCGGCGGAGAGTGCGCCGCAGGCCGAGAACAAAGCGGGGCCGATTAAGCGGCCACCGCGGGAACACCGAGGCCCGCGTAGTTGATCGCGTGGCGGATGCGCAGGAAGCCCGGGGCGCGCAGCTTGCGATCCTTGCGGAGCGCCTGGCCGAACACCGAGGAGATATACCGGCGCGTCACGAAACCGCCGTTCACCTGTTCCTGCGAACGGTGATTGCGATATTTGCCGTAACCGCGGAGCGCAGCGCCGGCACCGAGGATGCAGGTATCGCCAATCGGAACACCCTTGGCGTTGCAGGGAATGACCGTCGCGCCGATGGGGTGAGCGTCCGTGTGCTTGCCCGACCAAACACCGGTGTCCCACGTCACAGAGCCGAGCGTAGTCGCGCGGATGCCGGAAGCAGCGGAACCGAGACGACCGGTAATGGTGATCTTGTTGCCGTTGTTGCCCGTGGTGTAGCTATACATGCCGATCTTGCCGTCGCCACCCGAGCCGGAGCGCGGATTCACGATCAGGAAGTATTTCGTCGCGGTGCCCGCGGTCACGGTGTCGCCGGAAGCGGCCGAAAGCTCGAAAGCGTAGTTCGGGAAGAACTTGAAATAGAGCTTGTTGGTTTCCGCCGCCGCCGTGGCATCGCCGCCGCCGGTGATGTCGATTGCAGCCGTGCCAGCAGTGATCGCCGCACCGAGGAAGGCCTTGGGATTCCAAGCCGAACCGACCGGCCCGCGCCCGTCGTGATCGATGGGGTTGTAGGCCTTGATGAAATTGCCGTCCACATCGACGTAGCCGCCCTCAAAGAGCTGGTTGCCATCGCCGCGCACGCCCGCCTCACGGAGAGCCTGCTTGTAGTCGGGATCGGTCTTGAGCGTGGACAAACCGGGGACGGTGCCGATGACGAGGTAACGATAGACGTCGTTGCCGTTGACGCGCCCGACCTTGGCCGGACGACCGCCGAGGGGTTCGAGCTGGGCTTTGCCCGTCACGATTTCATCCCAGTTGATGCCGTTCGCCGAGACGATCGAGTCCTCGTCGAGATTGCCGCCGGCATAGGAGATATTCTCCGAGCCGCCCAACTCGCGGAAGAGCATCATCACGCGGGCCGTTTTGGCGCGGCCCATCCACTTGCCGAGTTCTTCGGCATCGCCGGACTCGATTTCCCCGCGCATACCCATGACTTCCTCCATGCGCTCGTTAAACGAGGTCGCATTGCGGAGCCAATCGACTTGCAGGTTGTAGCCGTTGATGAGGACGGACTCGTAATCGGCCGTGGTCTCGAACAGCGCATCGCCGCTCTTACCCTCGCCGTAGTAGCCCGAGCGCACCGTGATGCGCATGGACTGACCGGCGCCCTTTTCGGTTTCGGTCTTCTCCCAGATGGGAGAGGCCATCGTCTTGCCTTCGAACTGCTCGAAGAAGTCTTCGGTCTGCTCGAAGAAGTCGACGGTCTTTTGCCAGATAGTGCGAATGTCCGAAGCGGACATCGCCGAGAGAGATGCACCCGTATTCGGGGGCGTTTCGTTGTAAGCTGCCATGGTCGGTTTCCTCCTGCGTTGTTGGGTTGATTTGCTGAAACCCACCCCCGGGGAAACCGACGCTCACCGCGTCCGCGCTTCGTGCGCTGACGGTCTAGTGGCCTCGTAATTTCGAGTAGAAATCCATGAACTCCTTATTGTTCATTCCTTGGATCTTGCTCGAAATCTCCCCCGCTTGGGTGGAAGTGGTGCTTGTGCGGCTGTCGCCGCCGACCACGGGAGGAACGGTTTTCTTCGAAACGCTGGTCGCTGCGGCTGGCTTCACCGCCGCCGCTTTCGCGCTGGGCGATTTCGGGGCGATTTGCAGTTCGCGGGCGACCATTTGCGCGATGACGAGAGCCTTGTCCGGCGAGCTGAAAAGAGGGTCTTTATTCTCCTCCAACTGCCGGTCGATTTCCGCCATGCGCTTGAAACCGGCGGAATCCGCCGACTTCACAAAATCATAGAGCGAAGTCGCTTTCTGCTCCGCCGCGGTGAAAGCCGCTTCGTAAGCCTGCTGCTCCTTCGTCGCCTTCTGCGCTCCCTGCTCACGCAGGATCAACTTGTGCTCGCGAAGAGCGTCGATTTCGTTGGTGAGCTGATTACCCGCCTTAAAATCGAGGTCTTCCTCAAAAGCCTTGGTGCGCTGCTCGATGAGATCCTTGATCTTCGCCTCGGCCTCTTCGACCGACTGGGGGAGCTTGCTCGCCGTCTCGGTTTCCGCGTTCGTGGTTTCGCTCTGGCTTACGCCGAGAGCCGCCGCCGCCCGCTTTTCCGCTTCGGCCAGACTAATCGTCTCGCCCTTCTTGTGCGCCGCCTTCTTGAGATTGATCGCCAGCTTGGCGACGTCGTCAAAATCAGTGATGCGCACGCGACTCTTGAGCGTGGAGACTTCATCGTCGTCCCCCTCATCGCTCGGCTTCGCCGCTTCGCCCGTCGCGGCAGGTTGCTCCGCCGGCGGCGTCTCTGCGGTTGCGCCTTCGGCCGGCGTCGCCGGAGTTTCGTCCGGTTTCGCTGCGCCTTCGGCAGGTGTCTCGGCTGGGGTTTCCGCTGGGGATCGCTCCTCCGTCGGATTCGTTCGCCGGACGTAGCCGGCCAGACTTCTCACCGCTTCGACGGTGTTGGCGCCTTTTACGCGCTCTTCTAATGTTGGTTCCTTCCCGGGGTTGTTCAAAGAATCGGCCGGCGCGCCCTGCGGCGGTTGGGTCGAGACCTCTTTTGCAACCTCGGCTTGCGCCTGAGATTCGTTTTGGTCCATCTGAGATTCAGTCTCAACACCGTTGTTGACGTTCTGTCAACGTCGTTTCTATATCGTCGCCATGGCCAAGCTCGATTTGCGGAATCACCGGCCCTCCGTCGAAATGTTGCCGGATGGTCGCCAACGCGCGACGTTCACCTACGACGTGCGCGAGTGGGTCGGCCGCACCCTCGCCGACATCGCCGCCGAGTGTTGGGCCGATTGGGGTGCCGCCGCGCCGGGCGATTTCTCCGCGCTGCGCCTCGTAAAACAGGAACTCAAAGGCCTCGAACCCGACAAAACCGGCGCCATCCCCCTCGTCCGCATCTACGAAGAACTCCACGCCACCGACGAGACCCAGGTGGGCGAGGACTCCATCGCCTACGGTGAAGACGGCGGAAAAACCATCGTCGCCCAGTTCATTCAGTTCGCCTCTTCGCCTGCCACGCCCGGCACGATCAATACCACCACCGCGCCGAACGATGCGACATTGTATTTGAATAGTGAAGACAGCGAAAGTGACGGCACGCTTCGCCGCATCAAACGCACCTACGTGCAGGCCGGACAAGTCAGCACGAGCGAAGAGGTAAAAAACAACGGCGCCCTCACGCTCCGCACGATTACGAGCGTCCGCTCCATCCCCGCCACTCCCTCCGGATTTACCCTCGTATCCAGCAGCGTAAAGAACCCCGACGGCGTCCCTACCTACTCCTACACCTTCGCCAAGGGAACGGGCACGATCAGCACGAGCGACGACAAAAAGCACAACGGCGCGCTGCTCACGCGCACCACGCGCTACCTCACGGTTCCGGGCGCGAGCAATCCCATCGCTACGCCTCCCTCGGGCTACACCCTCACCGCCGCAGACTTTTCCGACCAAGACGGCTATCGTATCTGGACGGTCTCCTACGCCCAGGGCTCCGGCGAGATCTCGCGCACGATCGACTACAGCCAAAGCGTCAATCAGGGCACCGCCGGAATCACCCGCACGACGATCCGCTATTTGGTCGCCCCCAGCGCGACCGTGCAGCCCACCACGCTCTCCGGGTCGGT
>ERZ724522.856-NODE-856-length-18184-cov-17.963705_pt1 | contig 18184 bp, 11 predicted proteins | sample MGYA00376055_ERZ724522 | MGnify/ENA primary metagenome ERZ724522 (study PRJEB28724, sample SAMN07190884) | wastewater metagenome | isolation source: effluent of sewage treatment plant in Hong Hong | place: Hong Kong | collected 2016-03-17 ... | reverse complement strand
CCGGTCGGAATGACAGGAGACATTCGTCTGTATTCTCGCTCCTCTCTTCCATATTATTCTGTCCTTCCTATTCCCGACTCACCACGCCAAGAGCGTTCATGGTGACTCTGCGAGAAATACTCCCTGATGAAGCAGTGAAAGTAACGGCGAGCGGAGCTGTTGGCACCCCTGATACACGAGCAAAAACGGTTTCACTGAGTCCGCTTATTGACACCGATGAAGGCAGAGCGACTTGCCGATCAAGTGCTGTATTCCGAGTAGCGAATGAATTCCCCTGAAACAAAACGACCGCATTGCCATTGAGAGCTACTCCCCATGGGAGACTTCCCTTCCCGGCAAGTGAATATCCTTGCGCGTTCCGAAGCGATCCCGCCACACGGTCCGCCGCCTCGGCAACCGCGTCCTGCAAAAAAAATCGACCATAGAAAGCCGGCGCAAAACCGGCAATAACAAAGAAGATCGCCACAACGAGGAGAAGTTCGATGACCGTAAATCCGCGAGAAGCCATGAGAAGTCAATAAAAAATGTCTGAGAGATGAAAGTTCCGCATTAAATTTGCCACTTGTCTTCTTGGGTATCGCCCATTGACATTTCCTCGCTCTCCGCATTGGATACGGGGTCATCATGATCAACAGAAACATGAGCTGGCGAGGAGTCACCGGGAGCCGAACTCCCTCCTAAAGCAAGAATATCTCGAGGCTTGGATCCGTCTTTGGGACCGATGACGCCGTTCTTCTCGAGACAATCAATAATCTTCGCGGCACGGGAGTATCCGAGACCCATGCGCCGCTGAAGAAACGAGGTGGATGCCTGGCGAAACTCAAGAACCACCTGCCGAGCTTCTTCATAGCGAGGATCCTGATCCTCTTCCGAATGTTCCTCATCGTCAAGTGAAAAGACAATGCCGTCAGAGAGCTTTTCCGGGTGCGCAAACGAGTCCGTATCGGGACCGACCGGAGCCGCTTCAAGGTCGCCATTTGCCCGAGGAAGCGAGGGGAGAGCGAATTCTCGCTCTCGTATCGGAGAATTCACGGTTACCTCTCCATCAATCGATTCCTCAAAACCGGCTGCCAATTTCTGCTCGCGAATAAACTCCACCACATTGCGCACCTCGTCTTCGGAGACAAACGGTCCCTGAATTCGTCTCGGCTGAGGATATCCGGCAGTCGTAAAGAGCATATCGCCCTGCCCGATGAGCTTCTCGGCACCCCCTTGATCGAGAATGGTGCGAGAATCAATCTGCGTCGCCACTTGAAACGCAATGCGCGTCACAATGTTTGCCTTGATAAGTCCGGTAATCACCTCGACGCTTGGCCGCTGTGTCGCCAAAACCAAATGAATGCCCACGGCACGCGCCATCTGTGCCAAGCGCACAATGACGCCTTCCACTTCCCTTCCGTGAGACATCATGAGATCCGCCATCTCATCAATGACAATGACAATGTAGGGAAGCTTGGGCAGATCCTCCTCACGATGACCGCCGCCGGGCAATGGCACGGTTCGCTTTTCCCCGCGAGCGCACCGAACATGATAGGACTCAATATCTCGCGACCCCACCTGCTCCAAGAGTTTGTACCGACGATCCATCTCGCCCACCATTGATCGAAGCGCATTCACCACCTTCTTCGGTTCAACGATCACATCGGTAATGAGATGTGGTATGCCATTGTAGAGCGAGAGCTCCACGCGCTTCGGATCAATAAGGATAAGACGGAGATCATCCGGCGCATTCTGATAGAGCAAGGACAAGAGAAGTGCGTTTACAAAAACGCTCTTCCCGCTTCGTGTTGTCCCGGCAACCAGCAAGTGTGGCATCTTCCCGATATCCGCAACCGCATAGTCGCCATGCACATCCTTCCCCAGAGCAACCGTAAGTGGAGAGTTTCGCTTGAGAAACGCTTGGCTTTCCAAGATATTTCGAAGCCGAACAATAGCCTGCACCTGATTGGGCACCTCAATGCCGATGAGCGACTTCCCCGGAATCGGCGCCTGTATGCGAATGGAAGGTGCCGCCATAGCAAGTGCGAGATTGTCCGAAAGCGTCGTAATACGCGAGAGCTTCACGCCACCCGCGGGACTAAACATATACTGCGTCACTGTTGGCCCAACCATGGTTGCGTGGTGCACCACCGGAATACCGAAATTCTCAAGTGTCTGACGAATGATCTCCGCGCGAGCCTCCGTATCTCCCCCAAATCCCTCCTCGCTCGACGTATCCAGAAGATCCGGCGTCGGCAATTGCCAGAATGTTCGTTTCCTCGAGGATCGACGCGGCGCCACCACAAAGGGCTTTCGCTCGCCGGAAAGAAAGTATGCCGGAACCGATGCGAGTTCCGAGTGTTTTTTCATATCAGACGTCTTTCCTGTCGCAGACTCTTCACCGTCATCTTGCGGGAAGTGAATATGCTTGATATTCTCCTGTTCCAGTTTCTCTTGCTCGGTAACCACCGGGTCAACCGCAAGCACATCCATTCCACTTCCGGCACTTGGCGATGCCGGCTCGTCAGTATGAGAAGTTTCTTCTCCTTCACCCCCCGCATCCTTTTCGGCAGAAGACGATTGATCCGAATCTCGCCGCTTTGTCCACTCGCTGAGCGAATCCGAAAACTGAAGCAATGAAAAATTAAATGCCGCGAGAACCCCGATAAGAAAAAGTGCGACAAACAAAATCGTACCGCCTATTGTCCCGGCAAGTTTCCCAAAAAGTATCGCGAGTCCGAATCCGATATACCCCCCGCCCTGACCATTCATGGCGAGTTGTTCCAAATTACCGCTCTGGAAGGAGTGCAGAAGTCCCAAGAAACTCAAGAAGGCAACGGAAAGCCCTCCAAGCTTCACCACATCCGACCACGAACTCGTCCGACGACGAAAGAGAAAAATACCGGCAAGGAAGAGCAAAAAAGGAAATATCCACTTTCCCCAGCCCAAGCCGAGTCCCGCCATTCGGTCAAAAAACGTCCCGAGCATTCCTGCGCTTTTGAAAAACCCAAGCGCAAAAAGAATGCCGAGCGTAAAAAGAAAGACTGCGGCAATGCTTCGTTTCACGTCATGATGAAGAATACCCGAAGACTCTTTGACCTCCGCCTCCTCATCAATATCTTGATCGATTTCTTTTGTTTTCTTTTTTCTTCCCATAATGGAGACATTATACCAAATCCCGCACAGAAAAGGAAAATTTCCGTCCATTACCTCACGCAAGTCCTTCGTTTTCTTTTCCACAAAAAACAGCCCCACATTATAGGGGCTGTTTTTCCGGTTTCACTTCGTTCACTCTTCTCCGAGAACCACTATGCTTCCGAAGAGGCAGGAACGGAAGCAGTTGCCGATCGGCGTTCCAAGAATCCGGTTCCGGCCGGAATCAGTCGACCGATAATCACGTTCTCCTTGAGTCCGCGAAGCTTATCGGCACGACCGGTCACCGCCGCATTGATCAACACGCGAGCAGTCTCCTGGAACGACGCCGAAGAAAGGAATGATTCCGTTGAAAGCGCCACTTTGGTGATACCGAGGAGCAATTGTTCGCCGACAGCCGGCTTCCCACCAAGCGCAATCGCCTCCTCATTCGCTTCTTCAAATTGATCCTTCTCAACAATATCTCCCGGGAGAATATCCGCATCGCCGGAATCCAAGATGCGAATACGCGAGAGCATTTGCCGAATAATCACTTCGATATGCTTGTCGTTAATGCCCTCGCCTTGCGAGGCGTAAATCTCCTGAATCTCGCGAAGAATATAGCGATGGAGCGACTCTCGTCCCATAACTTCGAAGAGTTTTCTGAGATCGAGACTTCCCTCAATCAACGCCTGTCCCTTCGCAATGAGGTCTCCTTTTTCGACGCGAATACCGCTGCCGTTTGGCACGAGGTATTCTTTCATCTCGCCATCCGCGGTTTCAACCTTTATGGAAATCGTCTTGGAGCTTTCGCTTAAGATAGATATAACTTTTCCGTCTACTTCCGATATAACCGCCTCGCCCTTCGGTTGACGGGCTTCGAAAATTTCCTGAACTCGCGGAAGTCCTTGGGTAATATCCGATCCGGCAACACCTCCGATGTGGAAGGTTCGCATAGTGAGCTGTGTTCCCGGCTCACCAATTGCCTGCGCTGCCACAATACCGACCGCCTGCCCTTCCTGCACCAAAGACGCTCGTCCCAAATCGACGCCATAGCATCGCTGACACACGCCTCGGCGAGTCCGGCACGTAACAACACTGCGAATATGCACTTTCGGTATATCGCAGCGCTCGATTTCCTGCGCCTGCATTTTGGTAATAAGTTCGCCCTTTTTCACTAAGATCTTACCGGCCTCGGTCTTGATTTGATCGAGAGAAACGCGACCTTCGACACGAGAAGCGAAAGAAACGCCGACACCGTCACTGTCTTCGCGATACAACGTCGCTCCCTCAGTGTCACCGCAGTCGGCCTCGCGAACAATAACGTCTTGCGACACATCGACAAGTCGCCGAGTCAAATACCCGGCCGTCGCCGTTCGAAGTGCGATATCCGCCATACCTTTTCTTGCGCCGTGCGTCGAGATAAAGTATTCCAACACATTGAAGCCTTCTTTGAAAGAGCTTTTCACGGGGAGTTCAAGCGTCTCTCCGGTTGGTCCCGCCATGAGTCCCTTCATACCCGTCATCTGCACCACGACGGATTCCGTACCGCGCGCCTTCGAGTAAATCATCGAGTAGACCGGGCCATCCTTGTCAATCGACTCTCGAACCAGTTCGGTAATCGTATTCTTCGTCGCGTTCCAAATTTCAATCACCCGATTCCGACGCTCTTCATTGGTGAGAAGTCCCATCTGATATTGCTCTTTCACCTCGGCAATCTGTCGCTCCGCCGATTCGATGGTTGCCTTCTTAGCGGGCGGCACAACAAGGTCGTCCATGCCCCAGCTGATACCGGAGTGAGACACGGCACGGAAACCCAAATCTTTCACACGATCCGCAAAGAGCGCCGCCTGCTCACTCCCCTCGGTTGCCAGTATCTGCGCCACCAGCCCCTTGAGATCTTTCTTGGTCATCTCTGCATTCACAAATCGGAGCGATTCCGGCAGAATATCGTTCAAGAGAATACGCCCGATCGACGTATCGATAACCTCATCATTAAAGAGAAGCTTCACACTCGCATTCGCGTCTGCCAAACCTGCATCATAGAGGTATACGCCTTCTTTCATGGAGCTCAGTATTTTCCCTTCGCCCTTCGCGCCCTTCTTGATATGCGTCAAATAGTAAATTCCGAGCACCATATCGAGCGATGGCGTCACAACCGGCTCGCCGGACGCCGGCTTTAAGAGATTCTTGGATGACAGCATGAGATTGGCACTCTCCGCACGCGCTTCGTCGGTCAAGGGGACATGCACCGCCATCTGATCACCGTCGAAGTCAGCATTAAATGCCGAACACACCAACGGATGGAGACGAATCGCCTTCCCTTCGATCAAAACCGGCTGAAAAGCCTGAATGGACAGACGATGGAGCGTTGGAGCGCGATTCAAGAGCACATAGTGATGCTCGATAATTTCATCCAGAATTTCATACGCTTCTTCCGTTTCCGCATCCACCATACGTCCAGCCGTACGCACATTGTGCGCGTACTCCTTCTCGATCATCTTGTGAATGATGAACGGCTTGAAGAGTTCGAGCGCCATCTTTTTCGGCAACCCAGCCTGATGCAATTTGAGCTGCGGACCCACAACGATAACCGATCGACCGGAGTAGTCGACACGCTTTCCCAAGAGATTCTGTCGAAATCGCCCCTGCTTTCCCTTCAGCGCATCCGCGAGCGAGCGAAGTGGTCGCCGTTGCCCTGTTGAAGCCGCCGTCGACGCTTGTCCGCGCCGCGCGCTGTTGTCGAAGAGCGCATCGACCGCTTCCTGGAGCATTCGCTTTTCATTGCGCGTAATCACTTCCGGCGCATTAATCGAGAGAAGTCTCCGGAGACGGTTGTTGCGATTAATAATGCGACGATAGAGATCGTTCAAATCGGATGTAGCAAACCGTCCGCCGTCGAGCGCAACCATCGGACGAAGATCCGGCGGAATAACCGGGATCATCGTCGGCAGCATCCACTCGAGCTTAAGTCCGGATTTCTTAAATCCCTGAAAGAGCTTGAGACGTTGGAGCGTTTTCTTCTCATCGTTCATGCCGTTCGCCTCGAGATCTTCGTTCAAACGTTCGATGGTCTGATCGATATCGAGATTCTCCAGCACTTTTCGAATCGCCTCGGCGCCGATGCCTGCCGTAAACATTTGCCCGAAACGCGTTGAGAGATTGAAATACTCGACTTCTGACAGCACGCGGAACGGTTCGATGCTCTTGATATCTTCTTTCGCTGTTCGGTATTGATCTTTCAACGCATCAAGATTCTCTTCGAGACGCTTCGTCGTTCCGGATTCCTCCTTTGCGTCACCCTGCTTTGACTTGTATTCTCGCTCGAGCTGATTGATTGCCTGTTCCCGAGCTTCTTCATTGACCGAGGTGACAATATATGAAGAGAAGTACACCACTTTCTCCACTTCCTGCGGAGAAAGACCCAATGCCAAGCCGATCTTCGACGGCACGCCGCGCAGAAACCAAATGTGCGAGACCGGTGCCGCCAATTTGATATGTCCCATTCGTTCGCGACGAACCACAGACCGCGTCACTTCGACGCCGCACTTGTCGCAAACGATGCCCTTATAGCGAACTCGCTTGTATTTTCCGCAGTAACATTCCCAATCCTTCGACGGACCGAAAATTTTCTCACAGAACAGTCCGTCGAGCTCATAGCGCTGCGTACGATAGTTGATCGTTTCGGGTTTCGTCACTTCCCCGCTCGACCACTCAAGCATGTGCTCCGGGGAAGCAAGCGTCAAACGCACGCTCTCGAAGTCACTTACTTTGGTAATGCCGGTTTCTTCCATCATAGTGTTGGGAAAATTAGAGTTGAAGAATACGAATGTGCGTATTTTTTTGTAAATATCGACTCAATAATTCAAGGCTCATACCTTCCTGCACTTATGAATGGTCATCTTCTTCGGACGCTATCGGTGTTGCACCAACCAAGTCGACATTGAGACACAATCCTTTCAGTTCGTTCACCAACACATGGAATGATGCTGGAATATTCGGGCTCTTGATTGGCTCACCCTTGATGATCGATTCGTATGCCTTCGACCGACCAAGTACATCGTCGGACTTGATGGTGAGCATTTCTTGCAATGTATGCGCCGCACCATACCCTTCGAGCGCCCACACTTCCATTTCTCCGAATCGCTGTCCGCCGAATTGTGCCTTGCCGCCCAAAGGCTGCTGAGTAATAAGCGAGTACGGTCCGATGGATCGCATGTGAAGCTTGTCGTCAATCAGGTGATTAAGTTTCATCACATACATCACACCAACCGTCGATTCATTGTCAAAATATTCTCCCGACTTGCCATCACGGAGTCGGACCTTGCCGTTTTCCGGAAGTCCCGCTTTGCGAAGTTCGGCTTTAATGTCCGCTTCTGTCGCACCATCGAGCGCCGGAGTCGCTACCGTGTGACCCAACTTCTTCGCCGCCCATCCGAGATGCGTTTCGAGGATCTGCCCGATATTCATACGACTCGCCACACCAAGCGGATTCAGGATCATATCAACCGGTGTTCCATCTTCGAGATAGGGCATGTCTTCGATCGGCGCAATACGGGAAACCACACCCTTGTTGCCGTGGCGACCGGCAAACTTGTCCCCAACCGAAACTTTTCGAAGCTGTGCTACCGATACCTGCACCTGCTGGAATACTCCCATGGAAAGTTTATCGCCTTGCTCTCGTGAGAAGATCTTCACGTCTACCACCTTGCCGCGCTCGCCATGCGGAAGATAGAGCGATGAGTCTTTCACATCACGTGATTTTTCACCAAAGATGACGCGAAGCAGCCGCTCTTCCGCGGTCAGATCGCCTTCACCCTTCGGAGAAATCTTCCCCACCAGAATATCGCCCGAGGAAACCTCGGCACCGATACGAATAATGCCTTGTTCATCCAAATTCTTGAGACGATCTTCGCCGATATTCGGAATATCGCGTGTCACCACTTCGGGACCAAGCTTAGTATCGCGCACGTCGAGAGAGAAGTCTTCGATGTGGATAGAGCTGTAACGATCCTCATGCAGCAATCGCTCCGACATGATAATCGCGTCTTCGAAGCTGTATCCCTGCCACGGAACAAACGCTACAACGACATTTTGCCCGAGCGCCAATTCGCCGCGATCCGTGGAAGCGCCGTCCGCAATAAGGTCGCCTTTCTTGAGCATTTGCCCCTTCGCGACACGCGGCACTTGGTTCATGCTTGTAAAGTTGTTCGACTTGGCAAAGCTCTTGAGCGCATAGGTACGGTCAAAGTGCGCTTTCTTCGAGCCAATGGGCGCCTCTTCGCGCACCACCACATGGCTCGCGTCCACTTCGATCACCTCGCCATCCTGCCGAGCGAGAATAACCTGTCCGGAATCCGCCGCCGCCTTGTCTTCGATGCCTGTCCCCACGAGCGGCGCATCCGGTACAACGCACGACACCGCCTGACGCTGCATGTTCGAACCCATGAGCGCGCGGTTCGCATCGTCGTGTTCCAAAAACGGGATGAGTGAAGTCGCCACGGAAATACACTGCTTCACGGAAACATCCACGTAGTCGATGCGCTCCGCCTCAATCATTTCCGGATGACCATTCACACGCGCCTCAACGAGCGGCTCCAGGATATTGTTTTTTTCATCGGTTTCGATACCGGCATGCGCTATAATTTTACGATCCTCAACAATGGCATTGAGGTAGTCGATAGTGAGTGTGATAAACGGTTTCACTCGAACCGTGCCCGACTTTCGCTCCTTGGCAATTTTCCCGGCAAGCGATTCATCAATGAGCGTGCCCGCCTCGGCCCCGGCGATGGATTCATTGAGAATCCTCCCGATTAATTCTTTCGAATCTTCCACGGCAACATCTTTCTGGATACGAAGATATGGTGTCTCAAGAAATCCGTATTCATTGACACGCGCATAGGTTGCCATATGCCCCACAAGTCCGATATTCGGACCCTCCGGCGTTTCCACGGGGCAAATGCGTCCGTAGTGCGATGAGTGAACATCGCGCACTTCAAAACTCGCCCGCTCGCGCGTAAGTCCGCCCGGCCCCATCGCCGAAAGGCGCCGCTTATGCTCCAACTCCGCCAGAGGATTCACCTGATCCATAAACTGTGAAAGCTGCGAACTGGAGAAAAATTCCTTCACCGCAGCCGCTACCGGGCGCGGATTGATGAGCTGTCCCGGGATAACCGTCTCGACATCGCAGGTACTCATGCGATCTTTGATATTTCGCACCATGCGGTAGAGTCCCACACGCAGTTTGTTCTGAATAAGCTCACCCACAGCACGAACGCGACGATTGCCAAGATGGTCAATATCGTCCGGACGCGCTTCGGGATCATTGTTGAGTCGGATAATCTCACGGATAATCAGCACGAGATCATCCACATTGAGTACGCGATTCGCTTCGAGATCCTCGCGATTCGTTTCGAGACGCTGATTGAGACGGTATCGCCCGACGCTTCCGAAGTCGTAGCGCTCGTAGTTAAAAAACATCGAATCAATCATTTGCTTCGCGTTTTCCTCGGTCGCCAAGTCACCCGGACGAAGCCGCTTATAAACTTCCTTGTATCCCTCACCCTGCGTTCGCGTTGGATCTTTGGAGAGCGTTTCCTCGATATACCGCACTTCTCCGGTATCCGTTTCGGCAAACAGTTCCCGAAGCGTCGCGTCATTTCCGCATCCGAACGCCTTGAGGAGCGCCGTTACCGGCACTTTTCGCTTCCGATCTATTTTCGCCGAAATAACGCCGTCGAGGTCGGTCTCAAGTTCGAGCCATGCACCGCGATTCGGAATGATCTTCGCGCCGAACAATTTCTTGCCCTTCTGATAATTCATCGTAAAGAACGCGCCCGGAGAGCGAATCAACTGACTCACTACAACGCGCTCAACTCCATTTATAATAAATGTCCCTCGATCAGTCATGATCGGGAATTCACCAAGATAAATTTCCTGGTCTTTCACTTCACCGGTTTTCTTGAAGGTCAGCGTCGCTTTGGCGCGAAGCGGCGCTTCATAGGAAATATTTTTCGCCTTCGCGGTCACTTCGTCATATTTCGGTTCATCGAGATAATAGTCGCCAAGACGAAGTTCGAGATCTTTGTTGGTAAAATCGCGAATAGGATTCACTTCTTCGAGCAATTCTTTGAAGCCTTTTTCCCAAAACCAGGTATACGAGCTCGTCAAAACATCGATAAGATTCGGGAGCGACACCATGATGCGCCGCTTAAAGAACTTTCGCGTCGACAGGGACGATCCCGAACGAAACGAGTCACGAATCTTCAGTACTTTCTCCTCTTTTCTCGCGGCTTCTTTTTTGGGCATAGAAAGACGCTCATCCTTTCTCTCGCCCCTCGGAAGAACAAAAAACTCTCCCGAAAGACGGCAGTGGATGAGAAATTAGACTCGCTTACAATGAATTGTTATATCTCCGAGACAGAAGCGTTGACATTCGCTTGAAAAAGACCCTCCGCACACTTCCTCTTCTATCATATCGTTCCTCTTCTTCCTTGGCAATCTTCCTCCCTTTTGATTCGAATTCGAACCAATTCCTTGCGAATCTTTCGGGGCTTCTGTCCACAATCATGATTCCCTCAGAGTCCGCCTTTTCTGACTTTCTCAAGAGTATAGAACGCTCACTCCGATTTGTCAAATTGAGGAGCGTCCGGTTAGAGCACTGGCAGCATCCATTCCGATTCGTGACGCACTCCGTCCGCGCAATTCATCCATAAGTGTTGCGTAAAAACGAAGATTATGGAGCGACAGCAAACGCGATCCGAGCACTTCGCCGGTTGCAAAAAGATGCCGAATATACGCTCGAGAAAACCCACCGGCACATGCCGCACAGTCGCACATTTCATCAATCACTCCCTTATCATCCCGAAACCGTTCACTCGTCAGATTGACAACTTCATAGAAAGATTCGTCGAAAACGCTCCGCTCGGCACAGCGAAGAAATGCTCGGCCATGGCGCCCTTCTCGCGTGGGGATAACGCAATCGAAGATATCCCAACCGAGCGAGTGACAACGCACAATATCTTGCGGCGTTCCAACACCGAGCGCGAACCGGATTGCATCCTCCGGAATACATGCCGCCGTCTCATGAAGCACCTCTTCGAGAAAATTCCCCGCCATATCGAGATGCCGCGCCCCAAAACCGTATCCGTCGAAACCGATTGCCGCGAGCGCCTCGGCGCAATGCCGCCGCAACGCCATATCCATACCGCCCTGAACAACCGAGAAAAGAAGTGGCCGTTGTTTCTTGTTGCCATCCACTTTCTGCTCTGCCAATCGCTCTTCATACCGAATCTTGCACCGACGCGCCCAGCGAAGTGTCCGCTCCACAGCAAGCATCGCCTCTGTCGTCGGAGCGTCATTTGGCCGAGGATCATCCAAACACACCATCATGTCAACACCGAGATCAAACTGAATATCGATAGCGCGTTCGGGAGTAAGGAGATACTTCGACCCGTCGATCGGAGAACGAAAGAGCGCGCCCTCCTCAGATACCAAGCCGCACTCCGGATGCTTATGTATCAGAGAATAGACCTGATACCCTCCGGAATCAGAAAGTATGGGCGCATCCCAGCACATAAAAGCATGTACACCCCCCATGCGGGCAATATGCTCCGCCCCCGGGCGGAGCAAGAGGTGATAGGTATTGACGACGAGCGCTTCGATACCGGAAGAGGCAAGAGCGCCCGGTTCAATACCGCGCACCGCCGCCCGAGTAGCATCCGGCATAAAAAACGGCGTTTCCAGAACGCCGTGTGCCGTGCGGATCCGACCCCTCCTCCCAGATCGATCCGCTTGCAAAACTTCGAAATACGAATCCATAGTCCTACCCTACCTCCAAACGAAATATTCGGTCAAGAATGCTTCATCGCCTCTTATTCTCCACTTGCTACCTTGGAGCCGCTCGGCGGGAGAGAGTCATCTTCCCGAAGGCTCGTCGTTTTTTCCGACGTTCTGGATTGAATCATCTCATTCGTAAAGACATCCGTCGCTTTCGCCAGCGATGGTTGCAGCAATGCAGGGGACGTATTCAATTGGTTCAGCTCCGGGCGGATTGATACCTGAAACGCCACCGTTCGCTTCGGAGCGAGTATACCCTCGCCAACTCCGAGACTCCCGACACTCCACACAATTTTGTTGGTGCGCTCATTGTAGGAAATCTTCTCGGTATCTGGAAATGTTTTCCCGGTCCACACGACACCAGTCGGCAAATCCGCCGATACCTCCGCTCCCGTCACGTCATTCGTCGTATTCGACAAGAGCCAGTGCAGAGTATACGTTGTATTCTGACCAACCGTCGGAGGAATCGGCCCCGCATTTGGCAATACGCTGTCTTTGTAATATCCGACCGTCTCCAAAAGAAGGCGAGAGTTTACCTTGGTCCACATGGTATCGGTTGCCACAATTTTGTTTGCGCCCGCCGGATTCGGAACATCGGGACTTTCGATTTTTGCCGTCGTTTTGATCTGAAAATCTTTTGTAAGCACGCTCTTCGGAACGAAATCATCCCGAACCGGCACATTGAACTCAATCTCACCTGAAGCATTCGGTACGAGATTTCCCAGTTGAGACACATCCGACGCCTTCCACGTAATCACCTTGCGGAGACTGTCATAGGCGCCTTTCTCCGGACGAAGTCGAGAGAAATCCAACGCATCTCCTTCCAATTCCACGGTGATGATAGCTTCTCGAAGCGCTATCTCACTGTCATTGCGATACGCTATGGTATAACGCAAAATATCGCCAGGATTCACGGCTCCCGGCTTTGCGCCGTTTAGCGATTGCCGAATGCTAAAGGGCGCCGCCACGATTCTCGTTATTCGCTCGGCATCACTGTACGAAAGGAACGTGTTGTCTCCCTGGAATGTGCCAAATTCAACCTTCACCGTTTTGGTTTCATTGGGTACGCCGCTCATGTTTCCCGTGAGGCGAATTTTGCCACGTTCGCCCGGAGCAATGCTCCCGAGATACCACACCACCTCGCCTTCCGACGGTTTCGGATCGGCATCTCTCAGAGAGAAACCCGCCGGAAATGTCGCCTTCATGCGCACATTCGATAACGACGAATCGCTCGTATTTTCATAATTCACCAAATAATTCACTTCTCCCGAAGGCGGCACCGAAAGCGGCGCTTCCAACTCGACGGCGAGAGATGCACTCCGTAAATTGACGCTCTTCTGTCCCGCCGCAGAGAATCGGCTCTGGACATTGTTCGGACGATACCGAAGCTCGGCGCGAATATATGCTATCGAATCCTTGGAACCATAAAACTTCCCCGAAAAATCAAGGGTTTTCTTTTCAAAGGCAGAGATATCGCCGATCGCAACACTGCTTGACGAGGCATCATTTCGGAATGTGTTCGCGTTTCCCTCTGGCACAAAATTCGGCGGATACGAAACGACGAGCTCGGCATCGGCAAGTCCCGACCGATTGGCATTCTCGTAGGAAATGACGAAATCAGTCAGATCCGAGCTGTTCACATTGCTCGGTCCTGTGACAGAAACCGAGACGCGGTCCTGCGAAAAGAGCGTTTGACGAATGCGCACGAACGTCCCGACAAGAAGCGCTATAAACGCAATCCCGCCTATTGCCAGCATTCCCACACGAATCATCTGCGCTCGGTCCGCAAAAAACCGGCTGCGAATCGTGCGCCACCCGCTTGTCGCTTCCAACGAAATATTCGCATCATCCGCCGCCTGCCCCGGATCAAACGCATCCGCCCGGGAAGATTCGCGAATTTCGCCATCATGTTTATGAAGCTGCTCCTCAAGATCTTGTATACCCATAGACCAATATGATCGCATCACACAGAAAACAGTCCGCACGTGTAAGCACAGTATAACACATCCGACTCCGGAGAACCTTAAAAGGACTTCTCTCGTCCACAACACATGTTCATTATGTCAATGAGAGTTTCTTGGAAGAACGCGTGGAATAAAATCCCTGCCCCACTGTGGCATTCAAACTGTGGCATTCAAGCAGTGTCATAATGCACTTCTCCGCATATCCCCCGAACCATCGGTTTGATAATTTTTATACCCAATACTCCATCATCCGTTCGGATTTTCCCTTAAGAGAGAGAAACTTTACGAGCTCGACCATGTGCGCGATAATGAGGAGGCGCAAAACGGAATCGCGCACTCCGTGGGGGAGGTCGTATATCCACGGTTTTTCTTTTCTCCGAAATCGAAATCCTAGCCAAAAACCGTATGAAACACAGACAGAAAGCAGAAACAGTATCCATCGAATCCGTGCGGAGACGAAGCGGACGCACGACTTCGTTCAATCCGTACAAGATTGTCAACGCTATCGAAAAAGCACTCTGCGCTACTGCCGAAGGAAACGAGAAAGACGCCGCCCGCATCGGCAAGAAGGTCGTCTCGCTCCTCGAAAAGAAAGCCCGACACTACGCCAAGCAAAACCTCGGAACATTCATTCCGAAAATCGAGGAAATTCAAGACCTCGTCGAAACCGTCCTCATGTCGGAAGGGTTTCACGAGACCGCCAAAGCCTATATTCTCTACCGCGAACAGCATCGCGAAGTCCGCGAAACGGAAGAATCACTTGTCAAAGCAGTGCACCTCGTCGACAAATATATCGGCAACCTCGACTGGCTCGTGAAGGAGAATGCCAATATGGCGTATTCCCTTCAGGGACTCAATAACTATGTCTCCAGTGCCATCAGCACGAAGTATTGGATGAACACTATCTATTCCAAGGAAGTGCGCGATGCTCATGAGTCCGGCGATCTGCACATTCACGATCTCCAGCTCATTTCCGCCTATTGCTGCGGCTGGGATCTCGAAGATCTCTTGCGACAAGGCTTCACCGGCGTCCCCGGCAAAGTCTCTTGCAAGCCCGCCAAGCACTTGGGATCCATCTTGGGACAGATGGTGAACTTTATCTACACACTCCAAGGCGAAGTTGCCGGCGCACAGGCATTCTCCAACTTCGACACGCTCCTCGCGCCGTTTATTCGGAAAGACAAACTCTCCTACGAACAAGTGAAGCAGGAGATACAATCATTTGTCTTCAATATGAATGTCTCGACGCGCGTCGGATTCCAGACGCCGTTCTCGAACATCACAATGGATATTATTCCACCGAAGATTCTCGCGAAGAATCATGTCGTGATCGGCGGCGAACCGCAAAAAGAAACGTATGGCGACTTCGCACCCGAAATGGCAATGATCAATCGCGCCTTCGCCGAAGTGATGACCGAAGGCGACGCCTCGGGACGCATCTTCACCTTCCCCATCCCGACCTATAACATCACCAAGAACTTCGACTGGGAGAATCCCGCCTATGCGCCGCTTTGGGAAATGACCGCCAAATACGGCATCCCCTATTTCGCCAATTTCGTCAATTCCGACATGAGCCCCGACGACGCACGCAGCATGTGTTGCCGCCTCCGTCTCGATAACCGTGAGCTCCGAAAGCGTGGCGGCGGACTCTTCGGCGCCAATCCCTTGACCGGGTCGGTCGGCGTTGTCACCATCAACCTCCCGCGCATTGGCTACCTCGCCAAAAATGAAAAAGATTTCTTCAAACGGCTCGACCGCCTCATGGATATTGCCAAAGAGAGTCTCGAAGTGAAACGGAAAATCGTCGAACAACTCACCGAGAAAGGACTCTACCCCTACACCAAGTTCTACCTTGGCAATATCAAAAAGCGCTTCCATCAGTACTGGAAAAATCACTTCTCCACGATCGGCTTGGTCGGCACCAACGAAGCAATTGGCAATCTTCTCAAGACAGACATCACGACCGACAAAGGCCAGGCCTTCGCCAAGAAAATTCTCACTCACATGCGCGAGCGGATCGGAACCTACCAAGAAAAGACCAACAATCTCTACAATCTGGAAGCCACTCCCGCCGAAGGCACCGCCTACCGCCTCGCCCTCCTCGACAAGAAGCACTATCCCGACATCGTCGTCGCCAACGAGAAAGAAGTGCGAACTAAACACGCCGAACCCTACTACACCAATTCCTCCCACATCCCCGTCGGCTTTACCGACGACATCTTCGAAGCGCTCGACCTCCAAGACGGGCTCCAAACGCAGTATACCGGCGGCACCGTCCTCCACGGCTTCTTGGGCGAGCGCATCAATGACCCTGCTATGGCGCGCACGCTCGTCCGCCGCATCGCCGAGAAGTATCATCTTCCCTACTTCACCCTCTCCCCCACCTTCAGCATCTGCCCCACTCACGGCTACCTCCCTGGCGAACACCAAACCTGCCCGCAATGCGTAACCATGCCAACAGCGAAAGAGTATCAAAGGGCATGATTTCTCTTCTCACTTATGGAAATACAATCATTACTCCAACAAGGTCGTGATATTTGGGGAAATCAAAAATTTACCCTCGGACAGATTATCGTGTGCATGGGAAAAATATTCGGCGATATCTGTCAATGGGAACGCAACGCCACAAAAGACATAAAACTCCATACCGATCACGAGCTCAAGAAAGAACTTGGCAACATCATCTTCTCCACGATTCGATGGTGCGACGATCTCGGATACGACCCAGAAGAATGCGTACGAATCGCCAGAGACTGTCAAAAAGAATTTAAAAAATAAATCGTAAGAAAAAATGTATGCAAACGATAACGTGTCACGACTGCGGAAAGACTTTGAAGAAGGGTGAGGAGTATATGCCGTATGAGGCAAACGGGAATACGCTCGCAAAGTGCCGCGCCTGTCACGAGGCAAAGCCGGAACTCACCGATTTTCAGAAAGCCGAAACCTACACGCGCGTCGTCGGCTATATCCGCCCCGTTGAGCAATGGAACAAAGGCAAACAACAAGAATACACCGACCGCCTGGAGTACGCGCCCAGCGCCGCCTAGGAAGTATGTACCTCGCCGGATACCAACCACTCACTCTCCTCGACTACCCCGGGAAACTCGCTGCAACGGTGTTTACACTCGGGTGTGTGCTGCGATGCCCGTTTTGTCACAATCCGGAATTGATCGAGCCGAGCGAAGAATACCTTTCACAAGCGGGCGGAAACAAGACGGGTGAATTTCTGAAATTCCTTGAGACACGACAAGGCAAACTTGATGGCGTGTGTATCACCGGCGGCGAGCCGACGCTTCATAGCGATCTCCTCGACTTTATACGAAAGATAAAGTCGCTTGGCTTCCTCGTAAAGCTCGACACCAATGGCGCCTTCCCTGACATCGTGAAAAAAATTTCCGAAACTAAGCTCGTTGATTTCTGGGCGATGGATATCAAGCACGCGCCAGAAAAATATCCGCTCGCCTCCGGCACTGCCGATATTGCTATCGAGAACTTTCAAGAAAGTGTGAAAATTATCATGGGGAGCGGCGCCCCTTACGAATTCCGCACCACGGTCGTTCCGGGTATTCACACCGAAAACGACTTCCGAGAAATCGGCAAGTGGATACAGGGCGCCCGGCGATTCGCCCTTCAGGAATTCCGAGATATAAAGATATACGACCCCAACCTGGCAACACAAGCAAGAGGTTGTTCGATCGATCTCGAAATCGCTCGCACACACCTCCTCCCCTTTGTCGAACACGTTGAAATTCGCCGATAAGAACCTCTTGAAAAGGCCTCGAGTCAAAGAAAATCGACTGAGCTCTTCTGGAGAAATTCTTTTTTGCGGCTTTCCTACCTACCGGCAGGCAGGCAGGCGTACGAAGTGTAAGACAAGCAAGAAAAGAATTTTTCCAGAAGAGCGGGCTTGTTCAACAGGCACTAAGGGTAATCGCGATTCAAAACACAAAACATCAGCGCCGGTTGCGTTGATGTTTTTGTTTGCTCTTGCAAGTACTCCGATAGCTATCGCCTATTCATCAACAAAGAAGCGACAAATGCCAACAGCATGATAAGTACAATTGTCCCGCCGGTCGCCAAGTTGAAATAGAACGATGCCACTATGCCAAAAAGCACCGAAACTATCGAGATTCCCTCCGCCATCAGAACTGTCCGCATAAATCCGCATCTCCATTGGAGTGCTGCAACAACCGGAATTACCATCAGCGCTGCAATGAGCAGTATGCCGACAATGGGAATAACAACAGACACTGTGAGTGCGGTCAGCAGTA
>ERZ724522.854-NODE-854-length-18218-cov-5.262016_pt1 | contig 18218 bp, 41 predicted proteins | sample MGYA00376055_ERZ724522 | MGnify/ENA primary metagenome ERZ724522 (study PRJEB28724, sample SAMN07190884) | wastewater metagenome | isolation source: effluent of sewage treatment plant in Hong Hong | place: Hong Kong | collected 2016-03-17 ... | reverse complement strand
ACCAAGCCCCCTTGGCGCTGCTTCCCATTGAGTGTTCCTTAATTTTCTTCATGTAGAATGGCAACTTCTCATCCCTAAGATGCACATCAGCAATCCAAAACAATTTGAAGTTATATCCCTTGTAGTTTAAAAATAATTCATATCCATACTTTCCAAACCCTGAACCCTTACGAGAAATCCACCCATCGAGTGTGATGCTGTACACGCCTGCCTTCTCATTGAAGTAGCAATCTTCGAGTTGCATTGGACGAAGAAAAGCGTATTCCTGATAAAATCTTTGCCAAGCTGCCTTGCTGTCAATTGGGTGAGTTGTCTCTCTACCTCTTTTGTCTACGAGCATAACAAATTTATTGGTAACAGCACTCACACGATATTTGTTTCTTTCATCCCAATCAGTGCCAGCCTCCATTGCATCAAACATCCAAGCATATTTGCCAACAAATATGTGGTTGACTTGTATTTCTTCTTTTAGGATTTTGTGTACCATGTTATTATACGGTTAGGTTTTTGAAAAAACGAAACTATACTAATTTAATAAATGATATTTTACCAAATTGTTGCTCAAGAGATTTTGCACGTTTAAGATAAACCTCTTTACTTTCTGCATCCAATTTTCTTGGAACAGTTGTGAATGTGTCAAGTTTCTTACCAGTTATAGGATGAACATCATAAATAATATCAACAAAGCTTGGGTGAAGTCCTGTTTTTGCAGCTTTCACTGCTTGGTTATATTGAGACTTAATACTATTTTCCCACCCTTTTATCATTTCAGATACAGAATGACTTGGAACAAATTCCTCAAAATTTTTCTTTGTCATTATACGAGAATAGTTTTCGCCATTTTCAAGTCGGAATACATACATCTCCTTGTATTTATTTAACTCCATCAAATAACGAATTGTTTCATCATTTGTTTTTTCAATTATTGGCTCAATGTCTATTATCATATTCTTATACGGTTAAGTTTTGGATAAAACGAAATTACCATTCTTCTGCCTCATCATCATTACCAAACACCTCTTTATAAAACCAACGTGTTAAAGAATACACATCCTCCCACTTGGTTTTCTTCTTGTTCTTTTTTTCAACCAACATGATGCCAACATTATGATAGTAGTCATCTTCAACATCTGTTGAAACAGACTTTATATTATATTCTGAATTGAAAGATTTGCCAATTTTTGACTTAAATTTTTCAATCTCCTTTAACATTGTAGTCTCGGCAAATAATGTCAAGTGTATGCTACTTAACTCTTCAAAGGCAAATATAGTTCCATCATAAGAAGAAATATGTTCATAAGCAGCAAAGGCAAGTTCAATGTCTATGTGGTCTTCACGTTTCCAACTCACTGAGTTCCATACCCAATGAATATTGGCATCTTTTTCTGTAAGATTTCTGAATAAATCTGTTACATGTTTATTCAGGTCAATGAATGGTTTTTCATATCTCAAGTCACTGAAACGGTCTCTCTTGTTCTCAGGAATTTTTTCAGAATTTGCATGGAATGTAAAAGCACCAATAATGCTATTGGTTAGGCCCTGTCTATATTCATGTGGCTCTTCCACTCTTGTGAATATGGTAAGGTGCTGTCCATAGCGTCTAACAAGCAATGTTGCATTTTTATATTTGAATACAGACCAATGGTAATTCTTGCCCTCCTTCTCAACAACTTTGTTGAGGTCAAATTTCTTGTCAAGAGAATTTATGGTTAGTGAATGTCCCAACTCTTCCAATGTTTTTATAACATAGTTCAAAGAAGGTTTCATCTTTCTAAATAAGGCAAGGTCATATTTAATATAACGAGCCAAACTATCTTTTTCAAATCTAAATGTTCCCATGTTCTTATACGGGGAGAAGTTAGAAAAAACGAAAGGCTGGATAGATTTTATTTTTCTATCCTATTTATAGTTATGAAAAAAATATGTACTGGTTGTAAAACCGAAAAAGAATTAACAGAATTCTACAAACAGAATGACAGAAAAAATGGTTACAGCACTTGTAAATCTTGCTTTAACAAATACTGTGTTGAACGTTGGCAAGAAAGAAAAATTAAAGCCATTGAATATAAAGGGGGAGAGTGCGTTGATTGTCATCTTTCACATCCACAATATCCAGCAGCCATTTTTGAATTTCATCATTTAGACCCAAGTCAAAAGGATACTGATTGGAACAAACTAAAATTAACTTCTTGGGGAAAGGTTACAAATGAGCTTGATAAATGTGTATTGTTATGTGCTAATTGCCATCGAATTAGACACCATAACGAATACATGAGTAAGTTGTAGCCCCTCCAGGAATCGAACCTGAATCGAAAGTTTAGAAAACTTTTGTTCTATCCGTTGAACTAAGGAGCCAGATAGATATATATAGTTACAAATTTACTTAATTAAAATGAAATTATCAAGTTCATCCTGAGAATTTTGTTTCAGATAAAAGGAAAGTCTATCCAAGAATAAATTAACATCATTCTCATTTGTCATGTCATAACCGCCTGCCAACATCGGTGCATCCACTTGTTGAAATATTGAATAGTCATTTGGTGCTTTATAACATAAACCCTTGAAGTGTGGGAGGACGTAATAATTTCCTGTATCCTTTTTTTCTTCCTCTTTGATTTTAATGTGAACACCAACCTCATCGTATGTAACAGCGTGCAAGTTGGCAATACATCCCTTTGTTTGTTCAATTTGCTCATGGGTAAAGTCTGCATCGGTTTGCTCAACCACCACACCACGAACAAGAAATATGATTGTACTAATCTTCTTCATCTATATCTTGGTCAAAGTTTTCAACTGTTACATCATCAGCATCAATTGCTGTTACCATAATTTGCGCTCCCAAACCATGAGGTTCACGTTGTAATGCCAAGTTAATAGCGTCGATTGCCTCTTGTGCCTCTTGCACTGGATTTTCACCTTTGCCATCAACTTGAATAACTAAATTTTTGATTGTGATTGTTTTCATAAACGTATACGGTCTAAGTTTAGAAAAAACGAAATTCTTATTGGTCGTGTAACTCAACAATTCTTTTTAACACTACCATAGCAGCTCCAATTCTTACCGCTTCTTGAGACCACATCCCAACAACATCCAAAAAATCTTGCAGCGTAGCAGCTTCATCAATTTCCTCAAACATTTGGTCAAGGTCTTCCATTGGCAATTGTTTAACAACTTGCTGATTAGAAACTTCTCTTTTATATTCTTCTTTTATTACTGTTAATTCCATGTCTTTATACGGTTAGGTTTTAGAAAAAACGAAAATTAAATCTTTCTTAATGCGTATGGTTCAGCAGTCAAGTAATACTCAAATGTATATCCCTCAGCCTCCATTTCAAGAAGCATTGCTGCCAAGTTTTCATAGCTCTCATCCTCATCTGCATATTTCTGCAAGATTGCTTGAATGTTCTCAGGAAGTTCCTCCCAACGTGAAAACATATCAATGTCGAATTCAGATTCAGGGAGATGATGAAGTTTGCCATTCTCATCCATGATTTCAAACCACAACTCAGTCTCCAATGGTTCTCTCTCCATTTGGATTCTCACAATTCCAAGCATTTTGCTCTTCTTAATCCAAACTGTATCTCCTATGTTTACTTCTATTTTCATATCCTTATACGGCTTGTATTTAGAAAAAACGAAAATCTAATTTATTGGAAATAGGAACTCCTTGGGGAAATGTTTTGCACACTCATTACCAACAGGAAACCAGCCCTGGGAATTGGGAACCTTAGAATCATCCCCCTCATTTACAGCAACCCAATCAGTTGTTGCATGAATACCTTGTTTAATGTTCTTGATGCGCTTCCCACAGCATACACAAGAATTCTCATGTATCCCTTCACGCTCCTCATTATCTGCCTTTTTGGGGCTTTCATATATTGGGTGTGTCTTCATATCCTTATACGGTATTATTTCGGATAAAACGAAAAGTTATGCAGCTTGTTTATAAGCCTCCTTATGGAACTCAACCAACTTATGTGGTCGCCCCTCATAGTTTACATGTGGGTCAAGTTTAATTTCTCTATGAAACCAATCAAGATTGTCACCCTTGCGGTCAAAGAAAGAAGCCCCCTTGTGATATGTTTGTAATGCTCTCAGAATCTTTTTATATTCTGCACGGTCATATTTAAGCAAATACGCTCTAAGTGTGAAAATTTTGCCATCAGGAGTAATCCATTGTTTGGATAGACTTGCCAGCAATCTACCAGCAATATCTGCCTTTGTTTCAAAATAACCTCTCTTGATTGCAAGTTCGGTTCTTTTATTCATTTCGATTTTTTCCTGCTGCTTGTTTCTCATATCCTTATACGGTCTTATTTCAGATAAAACGAATTGTTTTTATAGATATTTATTTTTAAATTTATTATATGAAAATTTGCATTAAATGTAATACACAAAAGTCTCTAAATGACTTTCATAAAAAAACAGTATCAAAAGATGGATTTAACAATACTTGCAAAAAATGTGCTTGTGATTATCGTCAATCCAAAAGAAAAGAAAACCCTGAAAAAACTAAACAATATGATTCAGAATATAGAGCTAAGAATAGGGAAAAAATAAATAAGAATGTTTTAAATTATAACAATAGAAACAAAGATAAAATTAAAGAAAAGAAAAAAGAGTTCAATAAAAACAATAAAGATAAAATAAATGCTACAAGGCGTATTTACAGGAATAAGAACAAGGAGAAAATTAATGAAAAAGTGAGAAATTATTTTAATAAAAAATGTAAAACAGACGAATTATTTAGGCTCAAACAAAATATTAGAAACTTGGTTAAATATTCTTTAAAGAACAAAGGCGTAAAAAAAGAATCTAAGACAATTAATATACTTGGTTGTAGCTTTGAAGAATTTAAAAATTATCTTGAATCTAAATTTGAAAATTGGATGACTTGGGAGAATTATGGGAAATATAATGGAAAGCCTAAATTTGGCTGGGACATTGACCATATAATTCCAATGTCTTCAGGGAAAGATGAAAAAACAATTTTAGCCCTAAATCAGTATACAAATTTGCAACCGCTTTGTAGTTATATTAATAGAGTAACAAAAAAAGATAAGTTTTAATTTAACACTTTTAAAACCTCTTCATAGTCATCTATAAAAGTATTTCCACCAAATTGAACTTTTAATTCTATTAGTCTTTGTTGTAATTTTACTACAGAATCAGGTTTAGTGGTATTGCTGTATTTTGTTAGCAATTTATCTAACATTTGATTTACGGTAATCTTAGCTTTCATGGTGTTTTATTTATAAATATAAGTCAATATTTTCATTTCAGCCTAAACAATTTTAGATTTCTTGTGGGAATTTTATCCACACAGGATTATCTAACAGACGCTTCATTGTACTTGCTAAAAGTTTAATTGTTGGGGAGAGATACCCATGTAATTCCCAATATTCAACAGCTTTATCCCAATCCTTTCGGCTGAAAGTATTTTTCTTAAGTGCAGTTCTTAGTGCGCCAAAATCAATGACAGTCATGTATGAATCCATGTGAGCAGGTTGTCCACTGATTCCGTTTAAAAAAACCTCTTCATCTGAAAGGAACTCTTCTATGTCGTGTTGTATCATGTCCTTATACGGTCTCATTTGAGATAAAACGAAAAACCCCCAACGAGCTATGTGGGGGTTTTTGCAGTCTATTAATTCTAATTTATTATTTAAATACAACTTATCTCGGTTGCCACGGGGTCTTGCTAATTAGCATCCAATCTTTTTCATAATTGACAATTTTAGTTTAATGTTTTTTACTTTACTCTTGGAAACTTATACGGGGAGAATTTAGAAAAAACGAAAAATGGGGGACTTGCCCCCATTTATTATAAACTTTCAATTAGGCTGAAAGGAATTGTACCCGTAAAGAACTCGGTGTTTGAATACTTGTAAACACCCGTCCAGCGAACACCATCCTCCTTGACGTGCATCAATACAACATCAACAACGGGTCGCTTAACATCATCCTGAGAGAGCATTTCAAACTCTTCATCAGTTAATTGTATAGCCTCCTTCTCCTCTATTTTCTTGTCATACTTGTATTCGGTGAGTTCACCAAATTGCTCCTGCATCAAGAACTTAGGGGAGAAGTCCCATGCTGTAATCTCATAAATCATGGTATCAGTTTCCTGTAGAGCCTTTAATTGTTTCCTGCGGTTAAGGAAATGTTCCTTTAACTTAGGGGAGATTTCAATAATCATTGTGTCGGCCACATCATCATTGTAATCATCATTGTCCATTACTCGGACTGCTAATTTATTTTTACTCATGTTATTGGGGTTATGTTACTATACGGGGAGAGATTGGGAAAAACGAAAAAGGGAGACTTGCGCCCCCCTGAATCTTTATTGTGCAATATTTTTTAATATTGTTGGTATAGCCTTAACAAACTTTGTAAGGGAGTGGTCAAGGTGCTCGGTTGCAATGAACTTATTATCTTTTGTAATAAGCGTGGTACGTTTGCCATATATTTCAGCCACTTCACGTACAACCTGATACTCAACTCCTGCTACTGTAATAGGGAGAGTTTTAATTGAGCCCTTCTTGGTAGGGAACTTCTTAACAAAGTCCTTAACAAATTGAGCATCAAATTCAGGAATGTTTGGCTGCTCGAATCCAATCAAAATTTTTAATGCAGCCAACTCAACTTCGCTCAACTTGTGTGGTTTAACACCCGACCAAATGTATCCACGGTAGTCACAAATTAGTGAGTATTTAACACCATCTCTGCAGTCGTATTTGCCACGAGTTACATATTCTGTTACATCTGGAGTTCCATCGGAGAACAAATTTCGACCCTGCATATTTACGGCGTCGTGGTCACTGAAATATGCTCCAAGTAACTTGTGTGCAATGATAGCCTCAACTTTTTTTCTTGATATTTCGGGTAGGTTATCTTTTGTTAAGAAGTAACCGCCGAACTCACAAGGAATAACATAGGTAAGTGAACCATAATCAGAACTCTTATACGCCAAGTAGTCGAATGTTTTGTAATTCACAAAGAACGTATAATGCCCATCTAAAATATCAGTTTCATCTGAAGGCAATTTATTGTACTCAGTGAATGTAAATACATCATTTGAAATTCTGTTAATGTTTGAGCCACTTGCTCTAACAGTTGTAACTTCACCAGCCCAGCGGTTAAAACATTCAAACTTTTTGCCTTCTAAAAAAGCAATGTCAATTGGTGTTTTTTGATTTTCCATTTTGTGTATTGTTTTGGTATATACCTATACGGTACACAATTAGAAAAAACGAAAGGGAGACTCCTGAAAGTCCCCCCTCTTTATTTTAAGCTGCTTGACGTGCTTTTTTTGCTTCTGCTTCTGCTTGTATTACTGCCTTAATTTCTTCGCTTACGTGGTCTGTAATTGCGTTATTTGCCCAATCTGTTCCATAAAACCCTCCGCAACTATCAGTCATTTCCCCATCAACATATTCCTCGAATCTATAAACATCCCCCTCAATATATTGTCGGTATGTTTCAATTTCCCCCTCCAAAATTGCATCGGCACGTTCAATCAATTTTTTGGTTACTTTCTTTTTGCCGAAATTTTCTCTTAATGCTTTTTTTGTAATGAATACGAATCCAATTTGTCCACTATCCCAAGAGCAATGAAACGGGCTTGTCTTAATTGTTTGCCCTGAATGGTCGAACAAATAAAGAGGTTTAATAATTGCAACATCCTCTTTCTTTGCTATATCCTCACCCATTTCAGCATAACTTGAATAGTCACTATGCTTGTAGTCATGCTTGTCACCAATTGAGTAACGCTTATGAAAGGCAACAATTTTTGTTAAGTTATCCCAACTGCGTGGGTCATCAGCCATATCTTCATGAAAGATTTTTACTGTTCTGTTTCCTGCTGTGAATTCTTTTACTACGTGTTTCATGTTTTCTTGTTTTGGTTATATCCTTATACGGTATTCATTCAGAAAAAACGAAAAATTAATAATCCACCTGCTCCAAGAAAATTTGTTCATCTTCTGTTAAATCTCCAATGAACTCAACTTCGTGTTCAGTATTAACAAACTCTTTGCCGTCGATAACCTTTGTAGTTTCAATTTTAATATCAAGCATTGCACCCTTAAGGCGTTGGTAACCCATACCAGAATCAAGTCCACCAGATTTTAATAATTCATTTGCCTTTGCCAATAGCTCCTCCTTACTATCAGCTTTTAACTTGCGTGCTGCATAAGCTCCTGAGCCACCACCCCAATAATCACCATATACTAAACCTGTTGAAGAATATTTTACTGTATCCATAATTTTGTTTTTATTTGTTATATCTTTATACGGTGCTATTTCAGTTAAAACGAAAGGCGGGTAAGTCCTGAGGTCTTGCGGAATGTTTTACATTCGACGCTTTATGCTGTCTTGCTTACAACCCCGCCTTTTTTCTTCTTAGGGACTTTACGCAAGTCCGAAGGATTAACAGATACCTGAATTGTTGGATTTGCTTTCCAAGCCGTTTCAGCGGACTTATAGCCAAGACGTTGTGAAATACCAAAGGTTTCATCAAAGCCCTGAAATTGCTCAAAACTATTATCGTAGTTCTTACGAAGGGAGAGCTGCACTCCCATAATTCCTGATTTGCACTTTACTTGTTTCATATCCTTATACGGTCTTATTTCAGATAAAACGAAAAGTTATTTTTGTCCCACTCGATAAAACCGAACATAAGTTAAATCCTTTGTGTACTCAACACGCAACTCCTTGCCAATACCCCAATAAGCTCCGCCCTTGTCATACCCAGCATCTCTGCTCATGGGAACTTTACGGTCAAAGATTTTTTTGTTGGCAGGTTTCTCATCAGGTGTGTTGCTGAAGCGCCCCATTGGAGCACCGAACTTTCCATCGACCACATTTACAATTTTAGATATTGCGTATTGTTTTTTTGCTTCCATAATACTATACGGTCTTATTTCAGATAAAACGAAAAGTTACTTTAGGTAATATTTGCTCATGTCAACTTGCTCAATAAGCTTCGTAACAACTTCTCTCAGGGTCTTGCCACTTACATAGACTTTATTAAACTCAACATCAAATGAATTCTTTTTACGATAAGGTCTTACACTTGCCTTTTGTGAACAGATTGCATATATAAAGTTTCTTGGTGTGCCCTTATACATTTCCCCACTTATGAATATGCTAACACCCCCAAAGACAAATAAGTCATTTGCAATTCTCTTGGATACTGAACCCTCAGGAAAAATCATTGCATGATAACTTCCAATGTCCGACTTCTCACTAAAAGTGAATTGGGGGAATTTCTTTTGTAATCTTTCTATTTGTTTGCTCATGTTATTATACGGGGAGAAGTTAGAAAAAACGAAGGGCTATTATAAGCCCTCCAAACCTTCAAGTATTGCAATACCCTCATTGATTGTAATTGTGAAGTTAAAAATCAGGCTGCTGATACTTTGTTCCTCTCCCTCAATGATAACAGTGCCATCAGGTCGAATCTCAGTTATTTCCTTGTCGACAAAATCCTCCCAACCCATTGGTTCAAGTACATCTGAATCCTCACGATTGAATATTCTGTCTACACGCTTTAATTCTTCAGTGATTGCTTCCACAAGGGAGACTTTAACATCATCATGCTTGTTGCTTATTTCGATTGACTTATTCATGTTCTTATACGGCTTTAATTAAGATAAAACGAAAATTTATTTTACACCTGCCTTTGCAGCAAAGTAGCTTACAACCTCAGGAATATGTTTTTTGTAACATGGCTGGTTATCCATGCACCAATCCTTAATTTCTTCCTTTGTCTTAAAAGGTTTTTTCCATGAACCGCCACTCATAATCATGTTGAATGTGGGTTCAAGCTCGTTGATAAATGCGCCAACAGTCCAGCCTTCACAAATGTGTTTGTCTAAATTTATTTTTGCCATGTTGTTTTTTTTTATTATACGGTCTACTTTTAGAAAAAACGAAATTAATCTCTATGCAATTTTAAGTTCAAAGTTTTCAGGTCTGTATTGCTATAATAAACAACATTTGCCTTGTTTGGGTATTGCACGCCAAACCCTGAAATAAATTCCTCAACAACTCTACCAAACCCAAAAGTAAAAGACTCAATAACATCTTCAACTTTTGGAATAAAATTGCTTTGATACTCGTTAATGTCCTGAATGCTCATTCTTTGAACAAGCTCTGTACCTGACTTGTAATTAGAACCAAACAAGGTTATACCCATGAAGCTGCAATATTTAATATCTTTGCCACATACAGTAGTTGCAACGCCGTTGAATAAAATTGTATCCCCTGCCTTTATTTGTGAAATATGAACGTTTTCCATGTTGTTTGTTGTTTATCTTATACGGTCTTATTTCAGATAAAACGAAAACATACAATTTTAACAAAAAAATATAAGGCAGGGGTGGATTAACCCTGCCAACTTGTGGGGTAGATTCTGCTCGGTAAGGCATCTCTCTCTTATATCCTTATACGGTCTACTCTAAGAAAAAACGAAAAACTTTCAGCTAAAAGGAAAGGGGGAAAATCCCCCTCCTTATTTTATTTCGATTATCTTATCCATGTGGTCGAATAAGTCCTCTATAAAAATGTTCTCCAATTTGTTTTGTATTGTTCCACGTGTTGAGCAGAAATATACATCCATAAGGTCTGAACCATTGCAGCGAACCCAAACGTGCCCCCTGAATAATAAACCCGTTACAAAGAATCTTAAAGCAACTGTTTCCCCTTTATCTGTGAATATGGTGAAGGCTGTTGCGCCCCAGCACCAAAATCTTGCTCCGTGCATTTTAAAGAAATTTACCATTTCTCTTGCATCAAGCACTCGGCTTTTTTTCATTTCCTCTACGTTGAATTTTTCTCCTACTTCCATTTTATTTTGTTTTTGTTGGTTATATCCTTATACGGTCTTATTTCAGATAAAACGAAAAAGGGGCAAAGCGCCCCCAATCCGAACCAAACAAACAAACAAACAAAACAATGTGCATCGCAGGGTATTTTTTCCGTTAACCACCCCAACGGATAGGGGCAACACGTACTCGTGTTCTGCAATCTCTTTAGTAGTCAACAGTTTTCATAACTGTAAACTCATTATCATCTATCAGCGCCCCGTCTTGGACGTACTGTGTAAATATCGTTGAGGTCTCGCCATAGTCTCCAATCTCTTCAAGTCCGAGCGTAAATTGTGCATCTGTCTCAGCGCCAACCTCCTCTTGAATGGCGGGTTTTAACTTTTCCTTTAACTCTTTCTCGTCGGCTGCCATTATCACTGCAACAGCTCTGCCCATATAGTTTAAAATGTATGCAATTTTTTTCATGGTCTTACTTCTTTTTATTTTTTTCATTCGCAGCCTCAACAAATTCTTTATTCAGGTCTTTTGCAATCTCTGCATTTACACCCTCCATTCTCTTAAGAAGGACATTCACTTCCTTAGCGGTCTTAGTTCCTTGCTTAAAGCCGAATATCGCTCCTTTAATTTTTCTTTGTAATTGTTCTTCAAATGCCATACTCTTTTGTTTTGGGTTATGTACTTATACGGTGTGAATTCAGATAAAACGAAATTACTCCTCCTCATCTTCCTCCTCAACATCCTGATAGCTGCCCAACATTTGGTCAAGCTCTGTGCTTGGGAATGTCCACTCCAAGCGTGTCCACAACTCCTCCAACACGGTTTCCGCTGTTACTTTCTTTAGGTCATTATCCTCAACGAACTCCTTGCATAATTCCAAGAGGTCATTTTTTGAAAATGTTTCCTCTAAGGTATCTGCATTTTCAGGAATGTAACAAACCTCATCGGGTTTATTATCAAAGGCATCCTTATCGAAGTGTGAGTATCCATTGCACTCCATGTCTGCCTTATACTGCTCGAATGTTTTTGTGTGTTTTGCCATGTCCTTATACGGTTTTATTTCAGATAAAACGAAACTTTAACTTACTTTTTTTACAAACTCTTCAAACTTGTGGTGAGCAAAGTCCATTACTGCATCATCCCAACAAATTATTTGTTGCTTAAATTCTTGAGATAGGTTTTTAAATCCATTCTCTAAAACTTGCTCCCAATTTGTATTGCGGTGCAATTCCTCAAACTCAACTGCCCAAGCTGCAATTTCATAAGTGGTAAATATGTATCCACCCATTCCATTATTGTTGAAAAACTCATAAGCCTTGTTAAATATCGTATTTGATATTACTGCTGATATTGCGGCTACTTCTATATTTGTTTCTTTGGCTGTCATAATATTATACGGTCTACTTTAAGAAAAAACGAAGGCTTAATCTACCACTCCATTTCCATAATAAAGGTCAAAGCTTTTTTTGTTAAAGTCATCCGACTTAAGCCATGCTCTATAAGCTTCCTCAATTTCCATGTCAATGAACTTGTAATAAGTGCCATTGCAATAGCGTAGGCGGTTGTTCATCTTATAGAACTTTTCAAACAATTCGATTTCATTAGATGCTTCGATTGTCTCTTTATGTTTAACAACTGATTTTGTGTCAAGATAACGGAATCCGCTTTCTGTTACAACGGTCTCATTACGAGGAGACCAATATTCTAATTCTGCTTTCATATTCTTATACGGTCTTGTTTCAGATAAAACGAAATTAGTTATACATGATTTTTGCAAGCCCCTCAGCGCAAGCCTTCGCATCATCAATGCAACGAAAATCCCCAATACATATATAACCCTGATACAATGTGATAAGCTTATAGGCTTGAGGTGTACCACGATTAAAAACCTTGCACTCATCAGTTATTTTGAATAATACTCCACCAATTACTTTTTGAGCAAGTGGATTATCAAAATTCCATAATGGTTGCCCCCAGCTACCAAAATCAGGTATTCCTGTCGGGTCTATGTTGTTATCAAATTTCATATTCTTATACGGTCTTGTTTCAGATAAAACGAAAAAGGGAGAGTTAATACTCCCCCATTTCGAACCAAACAAAACAAAAAAACAAAACAATATCCTTTTATAATAACTCATCCATTGGGGTGAGGTGGTGCTTTTCTCCAATCCAATCCACAAGGTCTTGGGGAGAGGTGCCATCTCTATGCTCGACTGCTATCTGTTCATCATCTATGCAGTCGCCCTTAGTGATACCAAATTTTTTCATAAGGAGATTTTCAAACTCTTCTGTGAACTTCTCCAATGTGATTGTATTTTTACTCATGACTTTATACGGTGTGATTTAAGAAAAAACGAAGAGAGGTCGGGGGTCGGGTTTCGCCCATTACACTTGGCGCCTTTTTTTAACCCGATTGTAGGGCGCTTAACAGTCCATTCACTGTGGTCGGCTCTCTCGCTTTTATAGTGACATTTTAACTTCTTTAAACATTACTTTTCTTAAAGAAAGTAATTCGCTTTGCTCTAATCTTTTCTTTTCTTCTGCATTATATTTTTTACAAGTTTCTATTGTATCTGTTGCAACACAATATAAATCCTTCTCATCAGAAGAAAATCGGTAAAACAAATTACCATGTTCTGTTTTTTTTGTTATTACAAACATTTTAATAGTTTTAAATTTGTTTTGCACTCCATCCGCCGTAATTCCAAAAGCAAAGGTATTTTTTGCCGTTTGCAGTTGCCTCAACTCTGTTGTCAGTTCTACAAGTTGTGGTTTTCATCGGCAAAGTTTTCTTGCCAATACCAACCTTTATTGTCGAGCCAATTGCAACATTTTCTCTGCAAGCTATATATGGTTCTCGGCGGTCTTTTGTAATTTCTTTCATGTTCTTATACGGTTTAATTTCAGGGAAAACGAAATTTTAATTATTTCTCATTTGGTCTATAAGATTGTTTCTGAATTGGAAGAAAGGTTGAACCTCTTTTGAAAGTTCTTGGTATCTCTTACCCTCATCAGAAATCATTAACCCAACCATTTCAGCAGGTTTCATTTCACCCTTTGCAACAAACTTTTCAACAAGTTTGCAATACTCATCAATAACCTTAGCATCAGGTTGCTTAACTTCATTCGGCAATTTTGCAATAGGCTTAATGTTAAATTTTTCGTTAAACTCTTGTAATGTCATGGCTTTTGTTTTTTGTTATATCCTTATACGGTCTACATTTAGAAAAAACGAAATTCCTTTCAGCTGAAACAAGTTTTCGTTTTTTCAAAACTCTTGCCGTATATGAATAAGGAGATACCTTACCAAGTAGAACTCATCCCCAAATTGGGTAGGATTAATCCACCCCTGCCTTATATTTTTTTTCTGGGCAAACAAAAAAAATTTTCACGGGAGCGTATTCATCCCCCGTGCAATTGTTTTCAATAAGATATTTAGATTATCAGCTCTTAGCCTGAGATACCAAAGTCGGTGCGTGGTAAGTGTATAAAGCTGCTTCTTGGTTCATCATTGTTCCGTCCATAAATTTACTCTTTTTAATTGTTATTAACTATTTCTATTCTTATACGGTAACAATTCAGAAAAAACGAAAACCCCAACTTAATGGGGAGAGTTCAAAAAAAGAAAGGGAGAGTATTTAAACTCCCCCTCTCAATTTATAGTGCCATTAGCAAATTTAAGGCATTTTGAGCTATTTTGTAAGACTCCCCACCCATGATGCTATCAAATTTAGTAGAATCATTTTTATACTCTTTTTCGTGGTCTAAGTAGTGAGTAACACCATTGTAAACACCCCACGCAGTGCCTAAAATTTGGCTTTGTCCGATACCTGTTTGATAAGTGTTTAAAAACTTATTGCGAAGGTTCTCAATTCGGGTACTTACCTCTCCCTCCTCTTTTTTACTTGCACTTGGGAAAATTAACTCAGCCAATTCAGTAACTTGAGCGTCTGTTACTTTCTTTTTAGCAAGGTGGTTGAAACACTCGTTTAACTCTTGCGTTAATACGTGGGTAATTCCTAAAACCTCGTGTGCTTGTTCTAAACGCTCCTTTGCACTTGCAGTGTGGCGGATTCTTACAGTTCTTAAACGATTGTTTAAGGCTGCATTTAACGTGTTTTGGCATACTACACGAATTGGGGTAATCATTGCAATGATTGAGCCGTTACCATCGTGAGAAGAAGTTAAAACAACATACATCTCAGTAATATCATCAATTCCATTGATTTTGATAATATCATTCGGCATTTTTGCAGTAATGAATATTTTTTGACCAATTCCCAATGCACCCGCAGTCTCATAAATTGCTGCTCCCTCACCTACAATGCTATCAAAAAACCCGAACGCATCACGATTTTGAACGATTGTGTAGTTATTACCTACCACGCCAAACGCCTCCTTTGTATCGTTGCGAAGTGTCGCAAAGTGGTTAGGTACAAGGATATTGCTTCCCTCCATTTGAACGTACAATGGTTCTTTTACCACGTCGTAACCCAATTGAGCCAATTCGATAGCTTGCTCCGCAGTCATCATTCCCTCAACCACTTGACCCAATTTGTGCCAAGCTACTTGATTGTTACCACTTGCAAATGCTACCTTACCTGTTTTTTTGTCTGTTGCTAAATTGTGTGCCATGTTTTTTTGTTTTTATTTGTTATATCCTTATACGGTCTGTTTTTAGAAAAAACGAAATTTGTTTAAGCTCAAATAAACTACGTTGTAAAAATCCAACGTGTCGGGGCATATGGTTTATTGTGAATATCCAATTTTCCACGCAAGTTTTTAGCCAATACATTAACTAAAATTGCCTTTCTGCCCTCTTTTTTCAATTCCTTGCTAATATGCCCCAATGTAGTCCCATTGCGCTCCATAGCACTTGTAATCATTCGATTGAGGGTGTATGTTTGCCCATTCTGTTCAATAGTATCGGGCAGGTCTGTACGGCTTAATGTTTTCATATTGTTGTTGGTTTGTTATATCCTTATACGGTATTGTACGAGAAAAAACGAAATTTGTTTCAGCTGAAAGAAAATTTAACAAAAAAAAATATAAGGCAGGAGCGGATTAACCCTGCCCAATTCTGGGGGTCGATTCTACTTGTCAAGGTATCTCTCTAATGTTATACGGTGAGGAAACAAGAAAAACGAAGGGGGATTCCCTCTCCCCCCCCTTAATTCCAATTTAATTTGTATTTAAAACAGTTGATTGTTTTATATTTTGTACCTTTGTGTGGTTGTTTTGCACTTGCAGGGATTATTGCTTTTAGCGTACCATCCTGATTATAAAGTTCAGTACGGCTAAACCCTTTATAAATGCCATCTGTTTCTTTTACACGCTTAACATTTAAAATTATAAAATCAAATTTTGTCATTTTGTGAATTGTTGGTTATGTATTTATACGGTCTTATCTCAGAAAAAACGAAAACCCCGTTAGAGAGGGTTTCCATGTTCATCGGTAAAATCCCAATAGTATAGATAATCTTGCATAACCAATTTTTGGCAGTCCTTTGGCAAGTCCTCGAATTTGATTTTTTTACCCAAGTGCTTATAACTCGGTTTGTCGCATGGCTGAAACTCGGTTTGTCCATGTTGCCCAAAACCTTGTGGGTGAAAAGGGTTTGCACTCATTCCTACATAGTCATGCCAACCCTTAGCCTTCCCCTTATAGTTTCCTGTGTAGCAAACTGTATAGCGGTCAAAACTTGCTCCCCCATTGTCAGAACAACGGATATAACGTGGTACTCCGTTTGGAATAAGTCGCTCCGCTCTTTCCTTATGTTTTTGCTCTTTTTTTGTTAATACGATTTCCATAGTGTTGTTGTTTTGTTATATCCTTATACGGTCTTATTTAAGATAAAACGAAATCCTACTTTTTGTTATCTTGACGCCATTTGCGGATTGCATCAGTCATTGAATACCCTGAGAACTTTTGTCCTCCAATATTAATAACTCCGTTTCTGTATTGGTAAGCCGTTACGCCCTTTCTTACTTCTTTGCTCTTAAGCGGTGTATCAAATAAATCTGCTAACATAATCTTGTTGTTTGGTTATATCCTTATACGGTCTTATTTCAGATAAAACGAAAACTTACAAACTTTCAGCCAATGCAACAATATTGTTTTTCCACTCCTCAACGTCATCCAACGCCTCACGCATTGTAAAGGCAGCTTTATAAGCCTTATCTTGGCGCATTGTTTCAACCTCCTCATCAACATCAATACTCTCAACACGCTTCAAAAACAACTCTTTGAAGTCAGCCGCCTTTTTGGGGTTTTTGCCCGTATCCCTGAAGTCAACAAACACGATTTGGTTCAAACCTCCCTTTGTGTAGGTGTTTAATTCATAACCACAAAGCTTTTTGCCCTCTTTGTATTCGTGAATTTGAATATCTGCTTCTTCTATTTTGTCGAATATTTTTTTCATGTCATTATACGGTATTGTTTTAGATAAAACGAAAACTTACTTATCAAATAAAAAACTCTTAACACACCACCCGAAATTATCAGATAGAAAATCAGCCCCCTCCAAAGAAAAATCATAATCCTCCTCAAATAATTCCTTTGGGGCTGCAACCGCCTTTGGCAACTCTGTTTTTTGCCCATCAGTATCCCACTTAATATTGTGAAATATAACATGGTCTAATGCAACTGTCTGTGCAATTTGCTCCTTTGTAGGCTCTGTGTATATTGATATTATTCTCATATATTTATACGCTCTTATTTCAGATAAAACGAAATTAATTGAACCCCTTAAAACCGCCCTTTTTCTTTTCCTCAATCTCTCTAAAAAAGTCGGCATTTGCTTTCTCATCCTTGCAAATTGGGCACGTTACGTGTTCCTTAAAACTCGAAACCTTTACGTGTGCCCACCCATTAAGACAACGTACATTGTGAGTATATGCACTCGGTCTAAAGTGTACAAGGTCTTTCCAATCAATAACATCAGCATATTCATATTCCTCACGATTTGCATAACCACCAAAGTGTACACGATAAACATCAAAATCCTGCTCAGTTGCCAATCTAACCTTATCGCCCCAACCACCCAACAAAATCGGGTTTGTTGTTTGCACCGCCCCACGCAGTACAGATGCGTGCAATATTCCCATGTATTTAGAGCCAGGAAGTATATATCCCAATGTATGCTCGTTAAATACTACTAATTGTGTCAGTTGTTTGCTCATAACCTTATACGGTCTTATTTCAGATAAAACGAAATTCTATTTCTTGTTATCTTGACGCCATTTGCGGATTGCATCGGTCATTGAATACCCTGAGAACTTTTGCCCTCCAATATTAATAACTCCGTTTCTGTATTGGTAAGCCGTTACGCCTTTTCTTACTTCTTTGCTCTTAAGCGGTGTATCAAATAAATCTGCTAACATAATCT
>ERZ724522.853-NODE-853-length-18226-cov-4.651478_pt1 | contig 18226 bp, 21 predicted proteins | sample MGYA00376055_ERZ724522 | MGnify/ENA primary metagenome ERZ724522 (study PRJEB28724, sample SAMN07190884) | wastewater metagenome | isolation source: effluent of sewage treatment plant in Hong Hong | place: Hong Kong | collected 2016-03-17 ... | reverse complement strand
TTCGTGACCCCGAGGACATCGCAACCCGAATCGTGGTGGGTGCAACGGGCATCGGATTCTTCGGTGCTGCGGAAGCAGCTCAGCCCACTGCGGTGGCCGATGCTTCGGGAGGTGCAACAACTGACGCAGAAGCACGCACGGCACTCAACGCACTCCTTGCCCGCCTTCGCACTCTTGGCCTCATCGCCACCTGATCCTCATGAATAGAAAACCCGTCCGAAGCTCCAACATCAAGTCCGTCGGTTATGACAAACCTGAAAAGGTTCTTGAGGTGGAGTTTCGGTCGGGCTCTGTCTATCAATACGAGGGTGTCCATCCCAACACTGCCCGTTTCTTGCTCCAGGCTCCCTCAAAGGGTAAGTTCTTCTGGAGAAACGTCCGCAACTCTTATCCGTACCACAAGGTGTGACATGGCGAAGAAGCAGAAGTCGAATGTTGTCTCCCTCGTAACCAACGAGCCCAATCTTATCCTTATTGGCATCCTTCAGGATCTCCTAGAGAGGGCCAAAAAGGGAGAGATTTATGGGATGGCATATGTAACAGAGAACCAGGGCGGGCAGTTTGTGGGTACAAACTACGAGGGCTCCAACACCATGTTGATGGTCGGAGCCCTCGAGCATCTCAAGTTCAGACTGCTCGGAATGATTCGAGCAGCACAAGACTCAGTACGTTAGCCAGCTCTCATGCACACGTCCCCGGTGCAGTATTTCTCGTCCACTTCGTGACCGCCCTTCGTTAGATCCAACGATCCAATCTTTGCCGCTGCAAGCTCGTATTCCCACTGTTCAATGGGAATATAGGGGGCTTGTGCATAGCCATGCGTCATGAGCGGGAGAAAGCTCACTGCCTTGATCCTATGTGCGAACATGGCAATTGCCTGGGCAATCTCAGAAGCTTCTAGAGGCTGGAAGGTGATGGTGTTGGACACCATATTGTCGGACCAGTGAGCCTGAAGCTCTGCAAGAAGTCCCATCTGTTCCCACATTGAGACATCTTCCGCAGTCCTCTTCGTGGACTCATCGAAGACCGGGAAGTACACCACAACCGTTCTGGGAGAAGTGCGATCCTTCTCCACACGATACCCCGCATCCTTGCAAGCCTTGGCAAGTGGAGAGGTATGATCCATGCGAATGGTACGGAAGTAATACTTCGCAGTGGGGATCTTCATCCCACCTTCCTCGCCCACAAGCAGAGGAATCGTACCTCCCGGCTTCACGGACGTAACCTTGATGGACTCGTTCACACCGAGCCATTCGGAATAGGTCTTGTCCCAATGACGGACCTCCGCATAACCGCGCTCCCACCAATAAATACACTCTTGCATCCCAAGGCGCTCGTACATCTTCCAGATTCCCATCATGGAGAGTCCGATGCGGCGGTTCTTCGTCATGATCTTGTTCGTGGCTTGATCATGTGTCGGAACAAGTGTCACTGCCTTGCAGTACATATAGGCGTACTTGATGGTAGCAAGGAAGTCTTCGAGACTCTCATGAGCATTGGGGTTAAGCTCTCCGAGACAACAGAGCTCTCCGTCTTCAAGAGGCTGCTCTGCGCAAGGATTGAAACCAACAGCCCCAAGATCCATCAAGTTATCGCCAATGCGACCAAAGTTTTGGATGTTGCCCAGGAATGCCACCCCAGGCTCTCCATTGGTAGCAATTTGCTTCGCCACTTCCGTGAAGTCATCGTCCACCTCGAAGAGCTGTGTGTTGTTGCTCGCCCAACGGTGCGTATTCAGAGGATGCTTCATGATGTTTGCCGTCAGACGAACCCACTCTGGATTCTGCTGTGCGATCTTCTGAATGCGAGCCTGCGCACGGTCGATCTTGTCCTGGCAATAGATGAACATCGCATTGGCTGCGGAGAGTCCAACTTGCTTCTTGCGCAAAGAGGCAATGCGACGCTTGATACGAACGATCTCTGGTACTGAATCTTCTTCGTCCTCGCGCTCCTCGGACCACTTCACAATATCCGAAGGATCTTTCAGCGCCGCAAACTCATGATCTCCGTTCTCACCAATCATGATCTCCGCAGAGCGGCGGATGTTCCCAGAAACGACACAAACACCAATCTCGTTGAAGATGTCCGTGATTGCGGATTGTGTGATGGGATGATTGATCAGCGGCTTCAGGATCTCATCGATTCGTGCGAGGAGTCTTTCGAGAGGTGCAGATCCGCTTGCGGTTCCTCCGAGCGTCTTGAGCGGTGCGCCAGCTTTGCGAATTGAAGAAAAGTCCCACTCGCACTTAGAAGATCCGCAAAAGTATTGGTTGAGTTTGCAACGAAGCGCATCTACCCACTCTTCGCGACTGTCTCCAACGACACACACAGTACCTTCCGATGGGCCGGGTGCTGTAACAACGAAAGCCTTCGCACCTCGAACGTCGGACCCCATACCCACGCCGAGCATCAGGAAGTCCATGAACCTGCCAAACACCTCAGAGTATCGAGCTCTGTCCGTCGTATCATTCCAGTATTGTGTGCTTAGGAATCCGCAGTTGTTGAGCACAGCACCGCCCTTGATCTCAACGACAGGTGTCCCCGCAAACTGCATTCCGCGACCGGGCGGAAGCCACTTGAAGTCCCACAGGCGGCGGAACATCTCCTGTGCCTTCTCCTGAGCTTCCGCACTGTTCCACGCATGATGCGACATGCGAGCTTGTCTCTGAAACACCGTCCAGGCGAACTCCACAACACGGCGCGCAGTTTGCCAGAACTCTTCTCGTTTGGACTTGATTTGACGCGCTGCGGCTCTGGCCTCCTTACGCGACATCTTCATATCGCGCATCAAGAACTGAACAAGCTCTTCGCCGCGAAGCTCTCTTGCATAGGTTCTCACATATGCGATCTTACCTACAGGACCCCATTTAGGCTCTTTGGATTTGTATTGCTCAATGAAGTCATCATTGAGCAAGAAGCGATCTTCATCCTGAATTTTGAAAATAGGAGACGACGAGGCCGAAGCCTTGGAACGAGACATGCAATCCTCCAATGGTTGAGTGCTAAGAGTATCAGTTACGGGGCAGGCGGGAAAGAAGTTACCGGCGAAGGCGCAAACGACCCCATTGGGCCTTGGATTCCTTGGCAACTACGCGCGAAGTTCTTGCACCTTCTCTTGCGATCCAGAGTGACATGAGAAGGTCTCCGGTGTGGTCTCCGGGTGTGTACGCAAGCATCTCTGCAACAAGCTCTTGGATCTCTGCGTCACTACCCTCGAGCGTCCCATCGACCGATGGGAAGTACCAAAGACCGAAGCGATCTCCGTTCGGAGCTGCCATCTCCCCGGCGATGGACTCCACACCGTACATAGGATCGTACTTGTTCCGACCTGTGTTGAATGGTGTGACTTTGAACTTCGCACCCGACAGGTTGAGAAGTTGGATCAAGAAGTCCTGAGCACCGTTCGACTCGACAAATACTTGGGACTTGAACCAGCTCTGCTGCTCTGCGATGTTTCGCATGATCTCTTCCGCATCCCATCGCCCCTTCTCAATGTTGAGAATTTGATACTCGTAACGATCTTTACCGCACGGTGCTTCGAGAATCGTAGTGATGACGGTGGGGTCCGAAGAAGCTTTCTTCTTCACACCAAGGTCCACTCCGGTAATCGTACGGCAACCATTCGGAATGTTCGGAACATACTCAGCTTTCTTGATGAGTATGTTCTGATTACCTTTACGGAGAGCTTCATCGATCCACTCTTGCTTGAAGCGTTGGTCTCCGTCTCTTCGTTCTTTGAGCATGTAAAGACGCTCAAATTCGATGGGCTTTTGGTCAACGTCTCGAATGTGATGGATGCGCTCCATTGTGAAACGTTCTGGATCGAGAGGGGTGCCGTCTGGCTTCAGCACAGGGTGCTTGATTGGATTCCAACCAGACTTCACAAGTCTGTGCATCAAGTCACCTTCGTGCCAGATGTTTCCAATCGCAATGGCCCATGCCTCATCTGTAAGACGGGACAAAGCACTTCTACGAACCCAATCTTCTGTCTTTGCCCTGGATTCCTCCGTGAGCACAGTGTCAGGGTTGTCCACGTCGTCAAGGATCAGACCATCGAAACGGTCTCCCATGAACTTCGATCCAAGCGATACAGCTTTGACAGAAGGGTCACGGCGGAAGGTGCTTCGCTTTACTGTGATCTGATGTTCGCTCCATGTTGTCCCAGGTACAAGGTCTGGAAACACCTCATGAAGTTCAATCGAGTCTTCGATGTACTCCTTGATCGTCTTGAGAGTGTTGATTGCAGATCCTTTGGCGTTCTGAAAGATACCGATCGAAATGTTCGGATCTTTGCCAAGTCGCCATAGAACATGACCGATCATCTGAGTAGTGTTGTGAGATAGGACACCTCCAGAGATGTAGCTATGCTCCTTTTCAGCGATCTCCACTGCCCAGGTATCCGCAACAGCACGTTCAACCTTAGCGATCGTAACACCCTCCATAAGAGGGATGCTGTCTCCGTACTCCGTACAAGTAGGATAGAAGATCTTTATTTGAGGGGCTGGGACGTAGATCAGCCAATGCGTACGGCAGTAGTAATCCTTCTTGATGTGAACGGACACACCCGCACGAAGCGCCAGCCTTCGAATCATGTCTCCGGTCTCTCGACAAGGGTGTGCAAACCCCTTCGGAGCTCGGCCATTACCCACACCAACCGTACGACCTCGCGTCCAGATCTTTCGCGCTTGATCGCAGAAAGCTGTAACGAAGAACCCTGTAAGCAGTCGATGCATGGAGCTTTCGGAGAGTTTCCAAACATCACTGGAAACACCAATAGGGTACGCACCATCAAACTCGATCAGACTTTTGGCGTAGGCGGTTGGGGTGAATGACAACGGATCCGCGCTCTTGGATTGTACCACCTCGAACCAATCTTTATCGTGACTTACAAGCTCCCAGGAAGCTTGGGCAAAGACTTTGGCGCGACGTTGTGACCACCTCTCACTCTTCCAAAGCTTCCGAACATACATACGACCATTGCGAAGCTCACCCGCAAGGAGATATCCAAGGATCTCCGCTTCTTCGGGCGGTAGAACTTCGTCTGGTGTGGTGTTTTCAAGCTCCAAATGGCGAAGCGCAATAATGCGCTCCCCAACTTCGAAACGCTGCGCTTGCTTCCACTCCAGAGTGTCGGCACTGCAAAGAGGGTGCTCAAGAGTTACACCGATCTTATGTCCGTTTGATAGGTGCAGACGAACGACCTCCTTTTGACCGTTCGACGAGACACGACCATGCACCCTCATGAGCTTTGGTTCTTGGAGGTTCCAAGTGAGCAGCTCGTGAATTTGACCATCTGCAAGATCTTCAATCTTTGCCCAGGTACCATCCGAACGAAGCAGGAGGTTGCCAGACTCTTCACAGTTGTGGGTAACGGTGTAGCTCTTGCCGATAAGAAAGGTTCCACTAGGGTGTGCAACTTTGATGCAACGAACAGGTACAGATTCAACCTGTTCGATTCGCACCACATAACGAGCATTTGCCTTACTTCCGGGTGCGGAGTGGAGTTTTTGTTTGGCGAGCTTTCTTGCGAGTTTGAACACCGGAGTTCGTGCAGTGAAAAAGATGCGATATCGTGTTCCGACTACACGGTCGTAAAGCTTGGAAGGTTCGGCGCGCATTCTGGCTTTGAATCCAAGCGACCTCACCAACTCCAATACATCATTAGCAAGACGTTCAATACAGAACGAAACCTCAACGAAACTGACGTTATTGGATCTCGTGTAGACAGTTCCATCAGTGTCCAGAATACCTGCAAGCAACTCCCGACGCTGAGCTTCTGAGGCTGTCAAATATTCGGATGGGATGAACTTGGAACCGGCCTTGCCCACTACGCCAAGAGATTTTAGACGCTTGCGGAATCCTTTACCTCCAAAAGTTCCTCTTACTACTTGAGGTCTTTCTTTACAAGGACGCCTTTTGCAAGCACCACCTTCCAGAGCAATGCACCTTTCCCATATTTCAGCATCAGTTTCGTGGAATGTAAGTTGAGGAGAGTCGCTATTACCATCTCCAAGCCAAGCACCAAGCACGTACGGGTGAACAGGCAACTTTGTTTCTGGGTACTGAACAGGTGCGGTCAATGGAACTGACCAATTCTTTCTGCCGCAGTACACGACCGACTTTGCCATCTCTTCCGTTGTCACAGTGCGAGCATCCCGATGCTGGTGGCGATCTATACGATTCTGCGCTACCCACAAATGATCAGCGTCAGCCGTAACCTTTACGCCATCATCAAATTCAATTTCGTAAACCTTTCTATTTTCTTGGATTGGTGAAGTCCAAACAATCTTGGTGGGGATGCCATCCAAAGCAAAAACCATGTCCCCAACTTCCAAATCTCCCATGGTTTTCCAGCCGTTTGTAGTTGCAACTACCTCATTTACATGACAAGCTTTACCAAACTCGGGATAGGTCCAAACCGCAGTTCTCGAGTAAGGCTGGATTAGCTTGTGCAAAGCAACATGCTCTGGTGTCAGGTAGATCGCGCCACCTGTCTTGCCGTTCCTCAGAACGTACTGACAGAACATAGCAGGATCGTTTCTTGCTAGAACGATCATTGCGCGCTTGTAATCGCGCTCAATCTTCATTGCATACTCAGGATCTTCCTGAGCGATATGCTTAATGAGTTCAGGATTCAGTTTCTTCATCTGTAACCTCCGATACAACCTCTGCCGTGGAATCGTAGACCTTGATACCCGCGCTTTGCGCCGCGTGGTATGTCGTCTTCAAGATGTTCTCAATGATTTTCTGAGCATCTTCTGGCGAGAGGTTTGCCAATTCCTCCTCTTCAATTGAAACAGACCCAGGCTCCTCAAGAGGACGGCGTGCAATTGTACGCTCCAAGCGAGCCACAGTTTCCATTGCAGTCTGCATCTTGGTTACGGAGCTGGATAGTGTATTGATCGTGCCCCGCAACTCGCTAAGACTCATGTCCTTGGTCTCTGTGACCTTCTTGTCGAGCTTCTCGGCCACATCTCCAAGGGTCCTAACCATGCGGTAAGCGGCCATTCCAGCAGCAACACCAACCTTTCGGTTGGCTCTGCGAATGGCAGTCTCCTCTTCTAGAGCAGAAAGTTGCTCCTTACGTGCGGAGAGGATCGCCTCCGCTTCGGCACGTTCGAGCTCCTTCTCCCTGGCATCGAATTCCTTCTCCCAAGCTCTTTGAAGGTCCATCTTCCCGGATCGATGGGGGACAATCCCAAGGATCGGAGGATTCTCCGCACGAATATCCTCGATTGCTTGGCGTGCGGTGCTCATGTAACCGTCTGATCTTTGCTGTGCTTTGGTCGGTCTACCACCCTTGCCGCGCTTGTTTGGCAGTTCTGCCATCTTCTGCATGGCAACACCATGCACCGGAGACTCGTGAGTCTCAGCCAGAGGGGTTTCTTTAACATCTGGAGTAATCGGAAGGTTGCGATCGTTCTTTGGCACACCTCTCCAAGAACTCGTGATGTTTACCGAAGGTCTCTGGTCTCCAGGTTTGAGGGCGCTCATACGAGAAACCCCTTTCCACGCTCTGTGAGCGCCAAACTACGGGAGATTCTTGCAGACCGGAGCAGTAATCCCTTCTCCACGAGGATATCTACAAGGCCCTGGATGGTGTGAATGCTCTTCACACCCATCTTCTCTGCTAGATCTCGGCGAGAAGGGGAGTATCCTTTCTCGGTATAATAGCCATGCACAACCCTGAGCAGCTCAAGCTGTCGCTGCGAGGGATTTGGAAGTGCTTCCTGTTCAGACATACAGGCAGAGTACAACATCTGTGCAGGAAGACAATGACATCCAGAAGACGGGAGTGTAATCTCTACCTATGCCAGTAACGCGCGAACCCGACACAGCTCGGGAATTTACCGGGGATCTCCTAAGAGAATCGAGCGGGGAGCCGGGATCAAAGCACATGAAGCTCTCGAAAAGACAACGAGAGCTCAACAATCTGTGGAGCTACTTTCGTGTTTGTGAGCACGATGGGAAGGGTCACGAGTGGAGCGGGCGTCCCGTTCTTGCTGGGGAGATGTGGGATGCTGTCCAGAAGGAGGGTGTTGTTCCTCCAGGCATGGAAGCTGCGGGAGACGTTCCTCGCGACCTTCGCCGCCCTGTAGCACCTCTCGGAATTGCGAGAAACATCATTTCGAGATTCACAGGACTTCTATTCTCAAACAACAAGCAGCCCAAGGTGCTTGTTCCAGACGACGAGCGTACACAAGACTATCTGGGAGCTCTTCTGAAACAAGGTGAGTTCTGGGCAGCGATGATTCAGGCGCGTAACTATGGAGGGGCTACAGGATCGGCTTGTGTGGGATTCAAGATCGTGGATGGAAGGTGCGAATTCGAAGCACTCGATCCCCGCTGGACCGAACCTGAGTTCAATGGTCGAGGATCGAAGCGTCTTTCGAAGCTAACCATCCAGTACACCTACTCTGAGGAAGAGAAGCAAGACGACGGAAGGTACAAGCAGGTTTGGTACTGGTATCGACGTGTCATCGATGCAGAGAACGATACTGTCTGGGTTCCGATCAAGTGCAGGAACAAAGAACCTCGCTGGGAGTACATGCAGCGAAAGAGTGTTCCCCATGGGCTTGGTTTCGTTCCATATGAGTGGATTCAGAATCTACGTTCTGAAGACGAGATCGATGGGGATTCAGATTGCCACGGTGCGTACAGGATGCTCGAGGCTGTTGATCAGCTTCTTGCGGAAGTCTGGTATGGCACAGTTTCGAACTGCGATCCGACTCTGAACATCGTCACGAATATGGAGAACCCCGGTACTCTGAGGAAGGGATCGGACAATGCACTATTTCTTGGCGAGAATAGCTCAGCTCAATACCTAGAGCTGAGCGGCTCTGGTCCTACAATCGGTATCACTGTTCTCGAGAAGCTCGAGGAGCGCATCTATCGTCTTTGTCAGTGTGTTCCAGACCAGATTCTCTTCCAGAACAATGGAGAGAAGACGGCGATGGAGATCGAGCGCATCTTCCACTCCATGATCGAGAAAGCTGACTCCCTGCGAGAGCAGTATGGACCGGCCATCATTCGAATCTGCGAGAAGGTGCTTGCTGCTGTTCGCACAGTCGAGGGGATTCGCGTTGTCGAAGGTGAGGATGGTCAACCAAGGAAGATCCGCTACCGAGTTTATGTACCCAAGCGAGTCATCGCACAGCCAGACGGGGATCAGGTTACGATCCCTCGTGTGGTCGGCAATGGCATGGTATGCGAGCTTTCATGGCCTCCGTACTTCAAACCTACGTTCACTGATATTGAGACCGCACAGCGCATTGCTACAACAGGTAAGGACTCTGAGGTTCTGACGAAGGAGTCGGCACTTCGCTACTGGCTTGGCTTTACGGATCTGGATCCTCTCAAGGAGATCCATGCACTCAAGAAGTCCGAAGAGGATGCCGCAATGTCGGACGCTTCGGCAATGGGCGGGGAAGGTGAAGAGGGGGGCGAGGAAGCAGCTCCAGAAGAACCGGAAGGTCCAGACGCGGCGACGTGGAAAGAAGCACTTGCGCAGGGTATCTGCACGATCAATGAGTATCGTGAGGGCGCTCTTCAGCTTGGTGCAATTCCTGACGGCGATCTAACGCTTGTTCAATATCGCTCGAAGCATCAGGACATCTGGGTAGCCAACACAGCAGCCCAGAGTCAGGAGATGGTCAAGGCGATGGTACAGGCTTCGCAACCGCAGCCAGATCCGATGCAAACTGCGCAAGTTGGGAAGGGGAAAGTTGCTCCCCGAGGAAACCAGGGTGGTAAATCTCCAATTCAGCGCAATGGCGACCCTCGCGCTTCTCTGAAAGGCCAGCCTTCAAAAGCCGGAACTTCTCCGTCTTCATCGAAGCCAGGATCGCCCCAAGCGCGTCCCAACAGTGCTCCTGCAAAGAAGCCTTCTGGACAAACTCCCGCAAAACCCGCGAAGTCGCCAGCGGCATCAAAGAGCGAACCCCAGAAGCCACTTCTTCCTTTGAAGCCGTCTTCTTCCCGCTAACTGCCATCTTCAAAGCCATCGGACCAATCGGAATGAGGGGGCGATCCGCAAGTAGCGGAGCAATCGCCCCCCATGCAATTGCCATCTTGATCGAAGAGGAGGCGTTGCGGGGCCAGCTCATCGATTCCAGACAGATCAGATCGATCTTCAGCCCAAGCTCTGAAGAAAGTACCTTTCCAAGTTCAACATAGATGTGGTGCGCTCTGCGAATGGAGTCGAGCGTACCGGAACCTTTGGCTTTGCTCTTCTTGGTTTCAATCACACCACAGCGAAGCAAGCTTGGTTTCTGACCGCTTACATTGGCAATAGCCCAACCCGTTGCGGTCATTGAGATGTCAAGCCCGAGGACAATCATTTGCCATACTCCTCCCATCCAAATCCGTGAACAACTACACCGCAAGACCACTTTGGCGAGCTTTGGTAGTCCTGAATACAAACTCCAGCCTCACAAAACCTGCACATTGGATCCTTCTTCCAGTTCATCTTGAGTCGGTGCGTGATAATCCCATCGATCTTTGACTTTTCGCACCAGACGATCTCTCTTCTTGATCTCTTTGCTTTCACCGGGAACCTCATACGAAGCAAGGCACACCACAATGTGATTCGAGTATGGGATTATTTCCCATGAACCTTTCTGATTCTCGAATCCTACACCATGAACAATGATAGGCTCTCTATCATCTCTGGTTGTAAAGTCTTGCACACATACACTACACATGCAGTGTAGGCATCTCTCCTCTTTAAGTTGAAGTGTCAATCGATGGAGTGTGCCATTGCCATCGATCCACACGGTCTGATCACACATACTTGACTACGGATACCCATCCGTGGAACATTTGTCCAGTCCGATGCCAACCATAATTCACTACGGCGGGCGAAACATCACCTACCACAACCAAAAAGGGGTCCAGCCCCTTCACGTAAACGATGCGGACATCCTCGGGACCCCCGCATTCCTTGGGAAGCCTCGAGAGAATGACTCTTTCGTAGACGGCCCATGGAACATTCGCTACAGAAAGATTCAGAAGGCTCACCCAGACGAGCATTGGATGGACATGCCCACCCTACGGAAGCTCGTACGAGAGACGGAGGAGTGGGTTACGGGGCAGGTTCAGGATGGTGCGATTGACGCCGCAATGGTGCGCGGAAGCACCGTCCCTCTGTTTCGTATTCGAGATCCAAAGAAGGTCCTTGCAGAATCTACGTTTGCACCTCAGAAGACAAAGACGGCAGTAAAAGCCAAGAAAGAGAAATGGGATCGTGAGTAACAAGATCATTCACCGCAAGAAGTTCCAAGACGGAACCATCACACCGGAAGAGTTCCATCAGAAGTACGCTTTCAAGCCAGGAGACAAGTGCATTGGCTGTGGAGCACCTCCGCTCATTCGCATCCATACCTACGGCGAATACAAGACCATGATGGAGAAGGATCCAGCCCTTACCGTTCTCAAGAACGAAAAGCCTGAACTCTTCTACGACATGATCATGCAATCGAAATGGGGACCTCTATTCCGTATCTCCGAGGCATTTGCCTGTAAGTCATGCGCTCCTTGGGCTGAGAAAGCCGCAGCAAAGCACCCTGATTGGGTCTATGTGTGGATTGACCGTGGACCAAATCCCGATAAGCTCGTTTTCGGACCCGGAACTTGATAATCTTCTTGCATGGCAAAGTTCAGTGAGCACATTCGCAATGCTGGTGAGCATGTAAAGAGCGCGTATGGTGCTGGTAAAGAGCACATCAACCAGCACCGTCGCGACTACGAAGGCATTCACGGCAATCTTCCAAGTGCCAAGGAATACGTAAGCTCAGATGCAGGCCGTTCTACTGCCAGAATGGCAGGCGGTGTTGCAATCAACAAGTTCCTCGAACGTGGAATGCGAAGCGGACGAGGTGGTCTACTCAAGACCGCTTTGTTTGCCTTCGCACATACTGCGTTTCAGGGAACCATGTCCCGCCTCAAGAACGATCAGCGTATCTTCGAGAACATTGCCAAGGTCAGACGCGGTGATCCAGAAGTTACGCAGATGAGCCATACTCACCTTCGCGAAGTCTGGGATCACGCGCATAAGTATGGAGGCCCTCATGCGGACCAGATCCGCGAGATGACAAGAGGGGAGCTCGATCGTCGTCAGACCCAGAAGAACGATGAGCACGTAAAGGGTCTGAAACAGCGCGCAGAGAAGCTCAGGGATCACCGAAGTGAGATGAGGTCTCGCGAAGCAGCAGAGCGAGACAAGCTAAAGCAAGAAGCACATCAGAAGAAGATCCAGAGACTTCGAGAAGTTCACTCTGTGGCACAGGCTTCCCAGGCACAAAGAGCCTCCGCTCGTCTTGCTGCGCAGGAAGCAATCAACCGCTCCAAGGCAGAAGGGGAATCTGCCAAGACGAAAGGTGTGCAAGATCGTCAGAAGTCGATCCGACAAACCATCAAGGAGAAGGGCAAGCTCCAGATCCTCAAGATGCACGCAAGCGGTTCTGCAACTGTAAAGACGAAGGCTGGTGGAACTCGTGTTGCATCGAAGGAAGAAGTGCAAGCAAGTCGCAAGAGCAAGTCACCCGCAGCAAGAGGTACAGGTTCCGTAAAGGTTACTGCACATACAAGAGGACCAAGAGGCAGGCGATGATCAAAGGTTCGGCCTTTCCGTGCTACTACGGGGCCAAGAGTCAGATTGTGGAAAGAGTTCTTCCGCACTTTCCGAGAGGTGCGGAGACCTATGTCGAAACATGCTTTGGCTCTGGTGCGCTATTCTTCGCACTTCCAGAGGGGTTGTACCCGAACAGGGTTATCAACGATCTCAACAAAGGGGTTGTCACCTTCTACAAGGTGTTGCGGGAACGTCCTGATGACCTTGTGAGGGTGTGCGAGCTGACACCCTATGCTTTTGACGAGCAGAGAGCTTGTCGAGACTGGACCCAGGATCCAGAAGACGAGCTCGAGCTTGCAAGACGTGTATGGGTGCGGCAGTCGCAAAACTTTGCAGGGATGCAACAGACAATTGAGGGGTTTCGCAGAGGTACCCCCAAGTGCTCCATCGCGAAGGTAGTTCAGAACAAGCTTGCACAACTTCACGAGTACGCAAAGTTCTTCAACGGGGTCGAGATCAACAACACCGATGCAGTGGACCTTGTTCGCTACTATGGCAAGCCTGGAGTCTTTCTCTACGAAGACCCTCCGTACCACCCTGAAAGCCGCGGGGCTGGTCATGGGTACCAACACGAGATGGATGCTGCTTGGCACGAAAAGCTCCTCGAAGCCAACCTTGAGGCTACGAACAAGGGAGCTCTCATTGCAATCTCAGGATATCCGAGCAACTTCTACGATCGTGCCTATAAGGATTGGAGAAGAGTCGAATACAGCGCTAACGCGAAGTCGGCTAACTTCCTCGAAGCAGAAGATCGTCAGAAGACAGAAGTATTGTGGATGAATTATCCAGAAGTTCTTGAAATCAGACACGGTTTCAAGCCAAAATTCTCCGCAGCAAATAAGCTCGAGCAAGCTCTTCAGAAGACGCTCAAGAAGGAAGGGAGAACTCGATGAGACCGTTTCATCAGAACGATGGGTACGTCGAGGTTACAGCGGTAGGTACTGGAGCGATGGTAGAGCTCTATATTACTGGTCCTGGCGAATCTAACATTTTTCACATGCACATGACTTCGAGGACCGCGTGTAGGCTTGGCCTTTGGTTGGTATTCCGTTGGATCTTTCATGATCTTTTTGGAATTCGTGCTTGGCTTGAGCTCAGATCTCAGCGTAAACTTTTGCTTGATTCTGCAAAAGACAACGTTTGATCAGGCGTTGCTCTACCTCGTAGCGTAGAGCATTACGCAAATAGGAAAAGGTAAAGAAAATGGCAAATCGTGCTGGTCTGAAGAAGGTTACAAAGATAGTCCACGGTAAGAAGGGCAACGTGAAGCGCTCTTACTGGATCAAGGCGAAGGAGGACGCCAAGGAAGGTTGGCGAAGGGGGCAAGCTGCCGGTCACGCGCTCGGGCGTGCTGTAAGCGGCTTCGTCAAGCGTCACAAGGGTAAGATTGCCGCTGGTGTGGGACTTGCAGCCGCAGGCTATGGTGCCTACAAAGGACATCAGCTCTTCAAGGCAGGCAGTGCGCTTGGCATGACACGAGGGGCAACGCTCAAGGCTGCTGCAAGTGGTCTGAAGGAGCGTGCGAAGGGTGCTGCGGAGCGAGGCGCTCATGCGGTGGTTGGAGTTGGTGCGAAGGCTCACAAGGCTGTTTCGACTCGCATGGAGCAGCGAGCACATCGTAAGGCAGCTTCTTCGGCTGAGATGCCAAAGAGAGGAGTTGGCGGAACGATCCGCGCTGCTGCTCGTAGCGTGGCCTCGAAGGTCAAGGAGCGCGTTGGTCGTCGTAAGCAAAAGGGCGCAGGCGCGCTTCCTTCCGGTTCGTGAGGTAAGCAGTGCCTAATCGCTCTGGACTCAAGAAAGTCACGAAGATTGTCCGCGGTAAGAAAGGGGTGGTCCGAAGATCGTATTGGGTTCGTGGTAAGCAAGCTGTGGGAGGAGCTGTCCGCAAGGTTGGCAATTTTGTCAATCGGCACCACAGAAAGTTTCTAGGTGCCGCTGCTCTAGTTGGAGGGGCTGCTCTTGCTTACAAGCACCGAGCTAAGTTTCAGCACGGAGCCGAGCTATTGAAGAAGGCTCACGAGGAGGGCAAGCGCATTTCAAGGCGCGAGCGTCTTCGAACTGCGCATCCTGATAGAGCTGCTCAGGGACATGACACCAGCGAAGCTGCTGTTCGCAAGGCAGGTAGAGCTGGGTACATGAAGGGTGTGATGAACAGCGAACTCGGGAAGCGCTATCAGAATTGGAGAGGTTCTCCAATGAGAGACGCTCAAGGAAATTCCCATGGGCGAGTGAAGAGGGTCTAATGGCAAATCGTGCTGGTTTGAAAAAGATCACCAAAACAGTGAGGGGTAAGAAGGGGGCTGTGCGCCGTTCTTATTGGGTTAAGGCAAAGGACGCTGCGAAAGGTGTTGGCGGTTTTCTCAATCGTCACAAGGGTAAGATTCTTGGAGCTGCTGCTCTGGCTGGGACGGCGTACCTCGCTCATAAGAGACTCAAGATCGACAGACGGTATGAGACCGCCAAGCAAAATACGCATGAGGAGTTTCAAAAAGCTCGAGAGGCGATTGGCAGGGCGGGACAGGCTCGTGTGCAGTTTGATAAGAACGAGAAGGATCTTCGCAGAATGCGACACGAGTCACGCCGAGCTCAATCCGAAATGGGCCGCATCGAGGGGGCCACTCGGCGTGCTGGGAGGGGGGATGCGGAGGGGGCATCAAACATCCTGAATCGCGAAGCACATAAGAACATGCGCAAACGTCCAACATCGAAACTGAACTGATCTATGGCAAACCGTGCAGGTCTAAAAAAGGTTACGAAAACCGTAAAAGGCCAGAAAGGCACGGTTCGTCGTTCCTATTGGGTCAAGGCGAGCCAAGCTGCTAAGAAAGGTCGTCCTGTTGCTCAACAGAAGCAGCCTGGATTCCTTCGACGCAACGCTGGCAAGATTGTCGGAGGTTTGGCTCTTGCGGGCGCGGCTGCGTACGGACTTCATCGGATGCGCAAAGGGGGCGGAAGCCTCCTTGGGAGCGGCAAAACACCTCTTCAGCTCGGATCTGGAGAAGGTCACACCGCATTTCGAGAGCCTGAGCACCGGGCTCCAACTGCCAGAGAAAGAGCCAATGAACGAGTCCGCAAGGCATGGGGGAATGCAAGAGAGCACTTTACCAACTGGCGACGTGGCGAAGGTGCAAAGTTGGCTGAGCACATGACCCACGTTGGTGGTGACGCTGCTGCGGAGCACATCGGAGCTTATGCAGGTTCCAGGCTTGGGGGAGCGATCGGCACTGCCTTTGGCGGTGGTGTCGGCGGCGCAATGGGAAGCTTCCTCGGAGGTCACGCTGGGAGCTTCGTAGCAAGAGGAAGAGCTGCACCACACATCAAGCGTGGAGCGGAGTGGGTTTCGAATAGGATGCAACGATGAGATCGGGACTACGTAAAATCACAAAGTCTGTTCGGGGTAAGAAAGGCTCTGTACGCCGCTCTTATTGGGTTAAAGCCAAAGAAGGCGCAAAGGGCATCGGGCAGAAACTTTGGCAGAACAAGGGAAAGCTGGCGCTTGCGGGAGCTGCCGTTGCGGGCGGTTTGTATCTTCGGCACAGGAAAACTCAAAGCTTGAAGAGCATCCTCAAAGACAAAGAGGATATGCTCAAGGCAACCCTTGATGCTGAAAGGCACGCCAAGAAATATGCGGATGATTGGCTAAAGCAGGAGTATGCCAATCACGAAGTGTACCAAAATCTGAGAAATGCAGGAATTCACTTTGACCGTGGTAAATCTCCTGGAGCATTCTCCCGTGCTCATGCGACACATTCCACGAGAGGGGAGCCGTCTGCTCCAAGTAGACCAACCCCCGGTGCTCCTTTCCAACTAGGCCCTGGAGCTGATTACAAACCTACGAAACCAAAGCGTAGTACTCGCAAGAAGAAGTGACCAATGAGAAACCGAAGTGGTCTTAGAAAAGTCAAAAAGACTGTCTATGGGCGAAAAGGCTCCGTGCTTCGATCCTATTGGGTGAAAGCTCAGTCTGGTGCAAAGCGTGCATTGAGAAACGCAGAACACTTCACAAAGGATCACAAGGGTGCAATTGTTTCTGGAGCTGCGCTCGGTGCAGGAGCTTTGCTTGCATACAAGCACAAAGGCTCGTTCACTCTTGCAAACTACAACGCCAAGAAGTCCGAAGCTGCAAAGAGTTGGACAAAGTTTCGCAAGCAGACTGGCGCAAAACTTGGCGAACACCTTGTAAATGCTGCCGGAACTGCGCTTGTGGGATTTGCAGCAAACCAAGCTGGAATGCTTGCCGGTAAGTACGCCAAGAAGGTTGGTGGTCGTAGGGCTGGTCAGGCAACAAGATTCCTTGTTCGCGAGACCGTTGATTACCTCGGTAACGATTATGCTGGAAGTCGGCTCGCAAGAGCGGGCAAGGTTACAGCGCAGCGAATTCGCGGTACGAAACCCAGAGTGAGAAAGTCAAAATCATGAAGTCTGGACTTCGCAAAGTTGTAAAGTCTGTCCGCGGTAAGAAGGGGACTATCCGCCGCTCTTATTGGGTTGCCGATCGCGAGACATCTGCCAAGCGTTTGCAAAGAGGTCTTGGTACTCTCGGAAGTGCTGTTGGTTCTAGAGTCGGCGGATCTCTAGGAGCATCCGGAGGGGGTGTTATTGGGGGAATGGCTGGTCTTTATTCCGCAGCTCGCAGACAACAAGGCATGAGCGAGGGGACGAAAACCTTTGGTGTTGCGCTCGGTGCGGGTATCATCGCGGGCTATACGGGCGGTGCGATTGGAGGTGGTGTAACTGGATACTACGCAGGTAGAAATCTCGGACGAAGGCTCAATCGCAGAGGTATGAGCGCCAAGCACATGAATGCAGTTGGTACATTTGCGGCAGTTGCAGGAGCAGCAATTCATGGGCACCATATCTACGGCACAGCCCGAGAGATTGTAAGGATGAGCCGAGATGAAGCGTAACGGGCTTCGTAAAATCGTAAAGTCTGTGCGGGGTCGTAAAGGCTCTGTTCGTCGTTCCTATTGGATCAAAGCAAGTGCAGATCAAAAATTGGAGCGTGGTCTCGGGATACTTGGGAGTGGTCTTGGTTCAAGGCTTGGTCAAAAAATTGGAACTCGTATAGGCCCTCTTACGGCTGTCATTGGAAAATGGACCGCTCGCAAGGAGGTTGCCGGGTGGTTTGGGGGTGCCCTTATCGGAGGTGCGTCCGGTTCCTTCGCAGGTTTTAAGGCTGGTCATCGTGTTGGAGCTTCGATCAGTAAAAGAATCAGATCACCAAGAGTCAAATCTGCGATTGGAACTTTTGCGGCCATAACTGGAACTGCAATTCACGCAAATAATCTATACAGATTTGGCAGAACTTTGTCTTATGTTCCGGGTTACTTGAACGAGCAAAGGTAGTAAAATGAAGCGTAGTGGACTCAAGAAGGTCAAGAAGAGCACTCGAAGCGGCACTCGATCCTATTGGGTGCGCTCCGAGCCTCTTCGTGCCCCAGGCCATCCCGTAATGAAGAGTTACGAGGATCAGGGCAGATCTCTCGGTCATGGAATGGGAAACCTGGGCTCGGGTCTAGGTCTCGTTCTTGGTTCCAGATTTGGAGCAGCTCATGGATCGAGACTTGCACATCGCCATGGGCTACCAAGAGACGA